>OMKS01001452.1_pt1 | contig 20956 bp, 22 predicted proteins | sample 1674721 | NCBI WGS metagenome assembly OMKS01 (sample SAMN06264996, study PRJEB25208) | sediment metagenome | isolation source: hot spring sediment | place: USA: California | collected 2014-09-02
GCTTTATACAACTCATACGGCGGTGGCTTCTGCTGATATGATCTACAATTGGGTCACTCCCTTCTATGAAAAGCACGATCTTAAAGTGGAGCACATATTAACCGACAGGGGTTCCGAGTTTTGCGGAAGAAAGGATGCTCATCCTTACGAGCTTATGCTCTCTTTGCTTAATATCGAGCACAGGAAGACAAAGGTGGCCAGTCCCAAGACAAATGGCTTTGTGGAAAGATTTAACCGGACTCTTTTAGATGAGTTCTTTAGAGAAGCTTTTAGAAAGAAGCTATACTTAAGCATAGAGGAGCTTCAAAAGGACCTTGATACATGGCTTTATTACTATAACCACGAGCGGTCGCATCAAGGTTATCGAAACATGGGAAAGAAACCGGTTGAAACCTTTGAGGAGAGCAAGAGGTTGTTATTAAAGTCAAGAGAGGAATCAAAAGATATGGTTGCCGTTTAACGATTGGCTGGAGGGGGAAGTGTCTGCTAAGTGTGTAACCTTTACACAGGGTACCTGGACGCTTACCCTATTTACAATAGTGGGTGGGGTAATTGTTCCAGCTTTCTTCCTCTCCGAGGAGGAAAAGACCAAGGACTTGCCTATCATAAAGAGTCTTGCGGGAAAAGATAATATCCGGAAGGTCTTCTCGGTTATAGGGGTCATCTTAGGATTTTTGACGGCGGGCTATACTGGTGTTCTGCTATCCGTGACAAATGTTCCCTTGTGGTCGACGGTAAATTGGCTGCCCGTGGTCTTTTTGGCTTCGGCTTCATCGACGGGTCTAGTCTTAATCCTTCTCATTCACGCCATCACCAAGAAGAAGGATGAGTTTGCCATGGGACTTTTAGAAAAGGCCGATTCCATTGTTATCGTCATCGAGATGTTGGCCTTTGTTATTTTACTCGTAACCCTTAACGCCGCTGGCGGAAGCGCGGCCGAATCTGCCAATGTCCTTTTAAGTGGGGTTTATGCCATCCCGTTTTGGATAGGCATTGTGGCTTTGGGCTTGGTTACCCCGTTAGCAATTGAAATCTACGGGATGACATCGGAAAAGGCCCACGAGAAGGGAACGGGCATGGCTGCCATAGCCTCGATATTCGTTCTCCTTGGAGGTCTTATGGTGCGCTGGGTCTTTCTCTATGGAGGTCAGGTTATCAGGTAGGTTAAAAGTTAGGCTTCATTGAAAATAGGCCCCCGACATGTCGGGGGCCTATTTTGTTTTGACCACCTTTGCTTTTTAAATCTAGACTCTTATAAATTCTTAAATGTATTAAAATGATAACATTGTTAAAAAACTAAATATAAAGGAAGGTTGATTTTGACGAACAAGAAGATAGTTGTTCTAGGCGTTGGGAACATACTCCTTAAAGATGAAGGTATCGGTGTTCGAGTTGTTCAAGCGATGGAGAAAATGGATTTACCGGATGGCGTCGAATTAATTGATGGGGGAACGGCGGGGTTTGATTTGCTTTACCCGGTCCAAGAAGCCGATAAACTTATCGTTGTAGATGCCATTGAGGCGAGTTCTGAGCCGGGTGATATATTTAAATTTACTCCGCAAGACGTAAAACTTAAGTCAAAGGAAAAAGTTTCTCTTCATGAGATTGAAATTTTGGAAGTCTTAAAAATGGCCGAAAATCTTGGCAAATGTCCGGAGACGGTAATTTTTGGGATACAGCCAAAGGAGATAGATTTAGGTTTGGAACTAACCTCCGAATTACAAGAAAAAATTCCAAGGGTAATAGAGTTGGTTTTGGAAGAGATTGGAAAGCTTAAAAGCAAGATTAAGAGTGAGGATTACAGGATTAAGGATTAAGAAGAGATAGCCCTGGGTCATTGGGAGGCGAAGCAACCTCAGAAAAGGGCAGTCAAAAGTCAATCGCTTCGCTAGTCAAGAATTAAAAAAGCTGATAGTTTGTATTAGATAGCTGATCGCTAATGGCGCATGGCTTATAGTTAAAAAATAAGAAATTAAGAAGCCGATAGCAAAATCATGAACCATGAACAACGAACCATAAATCAAGCTAACGGCTGTTGATTTTGAGGAGCTGGTAGCCGACAGCTGGAGACTGGGGGCTGTTTAAAAATGCACGAAATGGCGATAACCGAAAGTATTTTATCGATAGTTGTTGAAGAAGCAAATAAAAGAGATGCTAAGAGAGTTAAGAAAATAAAACTGGAGATTGGAGAACTAACGAATATAGTTGGAGACTGTGTTCAATTTTACTTTGAGCTGATGAGCAAGGATACCATCGCAAGCGGTGCGGAGGTTGAAATAATTGAGGTACCACTTACAGCCAAGTGCTCCCTTTGCGGTAAAGTGAAAAGAGTGGAAAATCTCGATTTTTTGTGCGAATGCGGCGCGGCCATGAAGACCATTGCGGGGAAAGAATTGGCGATTTTAACAATAGAAATTGAGGAAGCGGGTGAAGTGTAAGTGGAAATTAAGCTTCAACAAGATATTTTAGCGGCTAACGACAAAATTGCCGCTGATTTAAGAAAGATTTTTGAGGATAAAGGAATTTTTGTAATAAATTTGATGGCTTCTCCCGGTGCAGGAAAAACCAGTTTTATTTTGCGAATAATTGAGATCCTTAAGGATGAATTAAACATCGCAGTAATTGAGGGGGATATTGCTTCCAAAGTTGACGCCGAAAAGGTCCGTGAACATGGTGTCGCCGCGATTCAGATAAATACGGGTGGCGCCTGTCACCTTGATGCAAACATGATTCGAGGCGCTTTAGATATGCTCGACCTCGATTTGTTGGATATTATAATTATTGAAAACGTTGGAAATCTTGTTTGCCCCGTGGAATTTGATTTGGGTGAAAATGTTAGGGTGGTTATTTCAAGCATTCCGGAGGGAGATGACAAGCCGCTCAAATACCCCCGCATATTTGTTGAGTCGGAAGTCCTTATCTTAAACAAGATTGATTTATTGGATTGCTCTGATTTTAATTTGGGCGAGTTTAAAAGCATAATAAGTGGTTTGAACCCAAGCGTGAACTTCTTTGAGGTTTCCTGTAAGCTTGTTGAGGGTGTGGATGTGTGGGTCTCTTGGTTGCAAAAACAAATTTATGAAGCGCAAAAGACCAAATCAGGGGGAGTATGATTTGGCATAAATTTGTATATGCTCTTTTAAATATATAGTATTTGAAAAATAATTCACTTTTTTGAAGGAATTTTACGATAAGTAACAAATATTAGTAAATGTATAAAAAATATTTACTCTGCTACAAGGTTAAATGATGCCTTATAATTTTGTTCGGGAGGATATTTAAGGAGGCCGAGTTGAAAATCATCATTAACAAGAAAACCTGTTATGCTCTTAGGATAATGGTTGATTTGGCCGGTTGTTCGAACGGGGAGCTTTGCTCCTCAAAAAAAATTGCCGAAAGGCGAAAAATCCCTCCCAGGTTTATGGCACAGATTATGGCAAGCTTAGTTAAAGAAGGTTTAGTAGCTAGTTATAGGGGCTCAAAGGGCGGAATCAGGATTTCTTGTGACTCAGAAAAAGTTTGCCTAGCGGATATTATTGAAAAAATTCAGGGCTCCACAACACTTAATCCGTGTACTTCGGGTGGCAGATATTGCCATGAAAAACAAGGATGCTTTGTTGAGCCAGGAATGTGTCCCATACGAGAGGCCTGGAATAAGGCACAACAAGATGTAGTGCATATTCTTAAAAATACCAGTTTGGAATATTTGGCCGAGTTGGAAAAACAAAGCACTAAAAACAAAACATCCCGATACATTAGCGAATAAGTCATATATGTGTTTATTTATGGCCGGGAACCTCAACGGCTTTCTTTTTTTTGAAAAAATCAAGTTATTCCGCGATTTTGCCGATGGAGTATTTATGATAACCCCATAAGTTAACAACAGATAAAATCATTTTCTTAGCTGTCACAGAAAATAATTTTGGGAGAATGGGTAAGCTGAACGATAAAAAATTGAAATTAGCAATCGATAGGACAAAGGACTTGCCGCCGCTTCCCAAAGCGATCAGCAAGATGCTTGCTGTTGTTAATGATGAGCATTCGGCGGCAAAAGACCTTGCGGATGTCATCTCAAAAGATCCTGCCTTTACTGCAAAGGTGCTTCGCATTGTTAACTCGGCTTTTTATGGTTTCTCAGAAAAAATTTCGACGGTAACGCATGCTGTTGTTATTTTAGGTTACCAAAACATAAAGGATATGGCCCTGGGACTTTCAGTTTTTGAAATATTAAATAAAAAAGCCGATGGGGCCGTCCTCGATAAAGATAGATTTTGGCAGCATTCATTGGGGTGTGCTTCCGCTGCTCGCTTGATTGCCGATTATGTAAATTATCCCGTCCCTGAAGAGGCTTTTGTCGCGGGTCTTTTACATGATGTCGGCAAGATTGTTTTCGATTTGTATTTAGGGAAAGATTTTTGCAAGGTGATAGATTTTGTAAAAAATGAGGGCATGGGCATGCTCGATGCTGAAGAGAAAGTTTTTGGCATTAACCACACTCAGCTTGGGGAGCAAGTGGCGGGCAAATGGAATCTTCCCCGCACCCTCAAAGCAGCGATTAGATATCATCATCAACCTCTTTCCAGCAAAGGTTTGGGTGTGTTTGACCAGGGAATCATATCTATCATTTATCTGGCGGATATATTTTGTAAGTTAAAAGGGGTAGGGTTTGGGGGAGATGAAGTTATTAGAGAGATCGACAGTAACGTATGGTCTATGTTCAATTTATCAGATAGCAGTTCTTTGAGAATTATTTTACAGATCGACCAGGAAGTGAGAAAAGCATATTCTCTCTACGGACTTTCGGAAAAAGTCGGGTTTATAGAGGGCGACGAGGTATTTAAAGGTGAAAATTCGGCAAAGAGGATACTTTTAATAGAAGAGAAATTATCTCCCATAAATATTTGTTGGTTGGCTCTCTCTGCGGAGGGGTATTATGTCAAGAGGGTTGATCTAGAAAACTTCGATTTTAATATCTTGGATTTAGATTTTAATTTGGTGTTGACAGATTCAGAAAAGATAAAAAAAGATTTGACGGTAGCGGGGATATCGATTCCGTTGGCAAAGGTAGATAAATATCAAGGAAGCAATGGAGAAGACTTTTTAGTGTCCACGAGACCCCGTGATTTTGTTAAAAATATCAGAGAGTTGCTTGAAAAAGAAGGGGGGAATAAACAAATTCCCCGCTTAAACGAGACCCTTGTTTAGAATCGGCCGTTTTGGAGCCAATTACATCGCAAGCAATTTTTCTTTTTCGGTCTCAAGGAAGGTCAAAAGTTCCTTCGTTGAATCGGATAAATGAGTCGTTTTATTGAAGATAATGTAAAAGTTTCCTCGCATTAATTTTAGCTCTCCAACGCGCACTTCTTTTATTTCGCCTAATTCAATTTTTGCTTTACAGGCCATTCTTGGTACTATTGAAATGCCTAAACTTATTTTAACTGCAGAAATTACGGCATGTTGACTTTCGGGCTTTGCGGTTACACTCAGATTATCGAGAGTAACGTTGTGGGTCTCTCGTAGCCACGTTCTTGTTGCCGAGCCCGGTTTCCCCGATACAAAATTTTGATTCTTGAGATCATCTACTGAAATCTCTTCTTCGGCGAACGGGTGGTTTGGATTTATTATTAAACGAGACCAATGTATTATTATTGCCCTTCTTTTGAAAAAGGATCTTACAATTTAGGTATAGCGCCAAATTATTTTTAAGATAAATTTTTTAGAAAGCTTTCATGGTTTTCCGACCCACATTTATGGCCTCGAAATTAAGCTGGTAAGATAGGGAAAGTTCGGTGTGGGCGGCGAGCCCGCAAATCTCGCAGGGGTTCTTGTAGGGGGTCCTGTCTTTAAGGTAACATCCCTGGGTAACGGTTCCGTCTCTTTCAACCGACGCAACCATCCAGGGTTCACATTTCCACGTGTTTTTCTTAAGGGCTTCTAAGGCGGCAAAGCTATCCACCACAGGCCACCCTTCTCTTTTTAGTTTTATCAATTCTTCCAGCACTTTTTCTCTGTCATCCCACGATATGGCCAAATTTTCGCTTTCGGGATAAGGAAAGAAGAACTGAATAGTTACCCCTTTTACGAAGCCAGCCAGAAATTTGATAAGTTCTGGCACCTCTTGATGATTTAAACAATTGATTGCTATGTTTGCAAAGATGTGCGGATGCTTTGAGTTTTTGATGTTTTCAATTACCTTATCAAAAGAGTTATTTCTCAGATAGTTGTGGGTATCTCTTAACCCGTCCACGCTAACCCAGACAACGTCGGTCTTTACATCTATGGGGAGCGTTCCATTTGTGGTTACCCCGACGCAATAAAAATATTTTTTAGCTTCTGTGACGACATTATTGATATTTAACTTGCCGTCTCTCCAAAGAAGAGGTTCGCCGCCCTCCATCAACCATATTCTTACCCCCTGTCGGTATAGATTCTTCATGATTTCTTTAAGGTCGGCAAATTTTATGTCATCCCCCGGTCTTTGCCAAAAAGGGCACTGACGGCATTTTAGAGTACAACGATGTGTAAGCTTAACTCCTGCCAGAAGGGGTTTGTTGCTGTTTGAAATTTTTGTGAGTGCGTAATATTTGGCAAAATAAAGGAAATGACCGAATTTCATTTATGCCTCTCTTTCATATTTGGTGTTTATATCTGTTATATTATACAAATTAATGACGAAACTATTTTATCAAATTTATGCTCAAGGAAGGATTTATTCGTCTTTCCGTGAATATTGGAATATAAAAACCAAAGGAGATGATTTTTTTGCCAAAATCTAGATTTAAGCCGGGCGCTTTTTTGATTATGATTTTGAGCTTTGTCTTGGTTGGTTTCATAAATGTAATAACAGAGGATATCGCTCTTTTTAATCTGTTTTTTATCCCTCTTCTCTTGGCGGCGGTTTGTTTTGATGTGTGGGGCGGGGTATTAGTTTCTTTGGGGGCAGCTATCGTCCTTTTATTGTTTGTGGATAATGTATTTTTTAGTCAAATAGTGATTTTGGCCCTCGTTATGCTGGCAGTTGGTTTGATTTTGGGTCAGATGTCAAAAAAAAGAAAGGAAGATCACGATAGGCTTGAGCATCTTTCGATGGTTGATAGACTAACCGGTCTTTATAACTACGGCTATTTTATCGATCGGATTGAAGAAGAAAAAGAGAGGGCTGATAGGTTTGGAAGCAAATTATCATTGATTATGCTGGATGTAGATTTCTTCAAACCATTCAATGACAAGTTTGGCCATGAAAAAGGAAATACTCTGATAAAAGAGATGACCAAAATTATTAATGAGCAGGTAAGGGTGGTTGATGTTGTAGCGAGATATGGAGCGGAAGAGTTTGCAATTATTTTGCCCAATACAAGCGGCGAAGCTGCGGAGGTTGCGGAGAGGATAAGAAGGGCCATCGAGGAAGCGGATTTTGAAGGCGAAAAGATGACTTTGAGCGCGGGAGTCGCTACATATCCAACGGATGCCGATGATGAACTTGATCTCATCGACAGGGCTGACCAGGCATTAAATCTTTCAAAAACTAATGGGAGGAACCTGGTCTCCGTCTATTCAAAAGATTTGCCAAACAAAAATGAAGGCAGTTAACTTGGATGCCAACCGGTGGACGGGTAAAGAGCATTATGTCGGATAATAATCTTGTTATCGGAGTTGATATAGGGGGGACAAAGATCGCTGTTTCCCTGCTGGACGAGAAGAAGAATATCCTCTGTGAGTCTATCGAACTAACTCCAAAAACCAATTTATTTGAACCTAATCGCGACAGTGAAATTATTTTAGGGTTTGTAATTTCTCTCATCGAAAAAATCTTTTCTGTTTCTAAAGTCAATCCAAGTGATGTTGGCGGCATAGGGATAGGTGTGGCGGGAACGGTAGATTTTGAAGAAGGCAAGGTCATCTTCTCTCCCAATCTTCCGTTTAGGGAGTTTGACTTCAAAGAGGCGATACGCACTCATTTTAAAGTTCCCGTTTTTCTGGATAATGATGCCAATGTTGCCGCTTGGGGAGAAAAGTGTTATGGAGCTGGAAGGGATGCTTCCGAAATCGTTTGCGTGACTATAGGCACCGGAATCGGCGGAGGTTTAATTTTAAATGATGAAGTTTATAGGGGCTCAATTGGTTGCGCGTCAGAGATAGGTCATATGGTAATAGATATCAACGGTCCCAAGTGTAGCTGCGGTAATTATGGTTGTTTTGAAGCGATGGCAGCGGGGCCAGCTATCGCGCGAAAGGCAAGGGAAGCTGTCTTTGGCAGTCCGGACACGCTTATTTTGAAGATTGCTGGCGGGGAGATGGATAACGTAAACGGCGAGGTGCTTATGTCGGCCGCTGCGGAAGGAGACGAGTTGGCAATCGGAGTTTTGCAAGAAGTGGGAGAAATTGTCGGAGTGGCCTTTGCAAACTTGGTAAATATTTTTAATCCCGAACTCATAATCGTCGGTGGTGGCGTGGCGGAATCGGGTGGTTTGGTTTTAGAACATGCTGAGAAGATAGTAAAAGAGCGGGCCATTAAGCCCAATTCAGAAATTGTAAAAATCGTAAAGGCAAAACTTGGCAACAAAGCTGGAGTTATAGGAGCGGCCGCTTTGATTGAAAAGGAGATAAAGAAACGCTGTGGCTAAGGTTTATTTTTCGGATATAAGAGCTGAGAAAAAAAGAAGCTTGCTCGATAAAACCGAAGCCCTTTTTGATAAAGCGGGTTTTGGTGACTTCGTAGAGAAAGGCGATATGGTTGCCGTCAAGGTTCACTTTGGGGAGCGAGGGAATAGCGCATTTGTATCTCCGATATTTATCAGGCGAATTGTCGATAAGATAAAAGCTTGCGGGGGCAGACCTTTTCTTACCGATGCGGGAACTCTTTATGTTGGCTCCAGAGCAAATGCTGTGGATCATCTCATAACTGCCATAGAAAACGGTTTTGATTATAGCGTGGTCGGTGCGCCGCTTGTGATTGCCGATGGCTTGAACGGAAAGGATTATTTCGAGGTAAAAATTAATGGCAAGCATTTTGACAAAACAAAGATTGCCAGCGCCGCTTATTTGGCGGATTGCTTGATCGCCGTTTCTCATTTTAAAGGTCACGAACTTACAGGTTTTGGGGGAACGCTTAAAAATATCGGGATGGGTTTGGGATGCCGAAGCGCGAAACAAGAGATGCATTCGGACGTTCTTCCAGAAGTCGATCCAAAGATATGCACCGGTTGCAAGAGGTGTATTGGTTGGTGTTCCGTCTGCGCAATTGAAATAAACGCCATCGGTAAGGCCGAGATAGACCACAAAAAATGTATAGGTTGCGGTGAGTGTACCGTGACATGTCCACTTTCCGCGGTAGCCATTCATTGGGAAGCTGAGCCGGATGTAATTCAAGAGAAGATTGTTGAATACGCCGTGGGTGTTTTAAAAAATAAAGTAAATAAGGTTGGCTTCTTTAACTTTATGATGAACGTTACACCTGATTGTGATTGTTGGGGTTGGAGCGATGCTCCCATTGTAAAGGATGTTGGCATCCTTGCTTCAACGGACCCTATTTCCATCGACCAGGCGAGTGTAGACTTAATCAATTCCGCACAGGGTATGAAAGATACCAGACTAAAAGATCTCTCTGCAAAAGACAAGTTCCGCGCCATCTTCCCCTCTGTTGACTGGAACATCCAACTTACTTACGGAGAAAAGATGGGTCTTGGTAAGAAAGCTTATGAATTAATTGAGGTGGAATAAAAAACTCTTAAAACTTAAAGTTTCAGTAAAAATTGCTCTTTACAAATTTCTAATCCTCGGCTATGATTTTTTTCAATTATTTCCAAATGGAGGTGTACTCTGTGGCTTATAAGATTACAGACGATTGTTTGAACTGTGGTACCTGTGCAGACGAGTGTCCTTCGGGTGCTATCACCGAAGGGGAGGATATTTACGAGATTGATCAGGGCAAATGTACCGAGTGTGGGACTTGCGCCGAGGTCTGTCCCAATGATGCGATAGTTGAAGAATAAGTTTTAATGGCTGAAGAATAAAAGAGTAAATAAAAGACCCGTTTGGGTCTTTTGTTTTTTAGCAGGAAAAATTGTTAAAAAATAGAAGTAAGTTTTTAAGAAGCATATTAATCGGCTATCAATTTGAACACAAATTTTGTTTTTAACTTTTCTGATATTTGGGGGAGGGAAAGAATTGGATTATTTGGAAGTGGTAAAAAAATCTGCGAAGTTAACTTGGGGACACAAGTCTATGTGGTTTTTCGGTATCCTTATTGCTTTCCTGAGCGGCGGCTCTTCCAATGTTAATTATCAATATATGCTTCAGAGTGAAGATTTTACTCGTGGTACCGAAAGATATGCTCAAATGGATGAGATTTTAAGATTTCTACTTAAACCGCAAGTTATTGTCGCGATTGTGTTGTTGTTCTTCATCATTTTGGTGGCAGGCATCGTCTTGCAGTATCTGAGTCGGGGTGCTTTAATCGGCATGGTTGATGATATTGAAATGAGCGGGGAGACAGGTGTGGGGCAAGGATTTAAACATGGCTGGAGAAGCTGGCTTAGTCTTTACGGCATATCCATTTTCATTTGGCTTCCTTTCGGATTTGTTTTGATCTTTGTGGTGGGTCTCCTGTCCCTTCCCGTTATTTTAGCTTTCGTTAAAAATAAGGTAGCTCTTGGTTTTACTCTTCTTTTTTTATCCATCTTACTTTTTCTGATCTTTTTGTTTCTCGTCGTTGTGCCACTCATTCTCACACACGCTTTTGCGGAGAGATTCTGCGTGTTGGACAAGAGGCGACTTTTTGAATCCATTGGGGAAGGATATCATCTTTTTAGAGCAAACTTTGGGAGCGTTCTATTAATGTGGTTGCTGTTGGTCACGCTCAACATAGTGCTTATTACAGTTATCGGGATTTTTACTGCCCTTATCATGTTGCCGATTATGCTTGGCTTATCCAGCAATTCCTTGCTCGCCATCGTTCTTCTGGTTCCCATTGCATTGGTTCTCGTTTTTGTTGGCGGTATTTATCGAGTTTTTATATATACCGTTTGGACACTCTTCTTTAAAAAACTCAAAGAACCAGTTGCTGTCATATAAATTTACGAAAAGGATTTTTTTCTTTTAATCGATAACGAAATGATGGTTGAGATGGAACAAAGAAAAAAAGATCGTCGTCAAAAAGGAATGGATATTTTCATCGACCGCCGTACTGGACCGCGTCGTATAAATGATGGCCCTTACACTATCCAAACATCGCCTATACTAAGAAAGAAAAGGACCCTCATTTTTGCGGGCATTTTGGTGGTTTTTCTTTTGTTAAATGTTTTAGACCTTCTCTTAACAGCGAGAGGTGTTGCCAAAGGAATATTGGAGTCCAGCGCCATCATTTTAACATTAGGTGGGCTTTCATTTACTCAGGCAGCTGTGGTGAAGTTTTTTGTGGCGATGTTTGGGGCATTAATATTATTTAAATTTAGGTATTTTTGGACAGTTTTTTTTATCGCACTTTTTGTTACGCTTTTTTATGCAGCGACAATCATACATCAATTTCTTTTTCAATTCTTTTTAGCCGGTTTTAAGCTTTAAATTTCTTTTAAAAAAGTTATTATTAGATTATGACAAAAGGGAAACTTTTAATATGTGCAACTCCCATTGGGAATCTTAATGATGTCACCCTGCGTGTTTTAGAAACTCTAAAAGAAGTTAACTTCATTGCCGCAGAAGATACGCGTCACACCAGAAAGCTTCTCTCTCATTATGGCATTAAGGCAAAAATTATCAGTTATCGCGAGCAAAATGAGAAAACTAAATCCAAAGAACTTTTGCTTGAACTTGAAAAAGGAGCCAGGATAGCACTTGTGTCGGATGCCGGGATGCCGGGATTGTCGGACCCGGGATATCGATTGATTAAGTTATGCATTGAGGGCGATATTGAGGTTGAAGTTCTGCCCGGTCCCTCTGCCGCAATCTCCGCTTTGGTTGCATCGGGTCTTCCCACGGACAGTTTTATATTTCAGGGTTTTCTTCCACAGAAGAAAGGAGAGCGTCGGAAAATCTTGGAAGAATTGGCCGACAATAGAAGAACACTGATTTTTTATGAATCGCCTCACAGGATTGAGAGTTTTCTTGGGGAATTGTTGGAAATCATAGGGGACAGAAAAATGGTTCTTGCAAGGGAGATTACAAAGAAATTTGAGGAGTTTATAAGAGGTAATGTAAGCGAAGTTCTATCGAGCATTAAGGCTAATAAAATCAAAGGTGAAATCGTCGTAGTAGTTAAAGGCGGGAAAAACAAGCCGGAATTCGATGATGAAACAATTCGACATAAAGTAAAGGAGTTAATGGATCACGATTTTACAAAAAAAGAGGCGATTCAAACCTTGGCAAAAGAGCTTGGGATATCAAAAAGGACCGTTTACGAGTCGGCAAAGCACATTTCGGCAAGGGGAATAAAAAATTAGGTTCTTTGAATATCCTTTTTGCAGTTATGACACAAAAACTTGTTTTTAAAGCGCACGATTTCTTCCTCGCAGCCGCAGAATGTGCATATATTTTTGCACTTAGCCAGGATTATCCTGTCTTCTTCCACGTAGATTTCCAGAGGATCTTTGATGCCGATACCAAAGGTTCGTCTGATCTCCATTGGTATGACGATTCTTCCAAGATCGTCAACATTTCTAACTATTCCTGTTGCTTTCACTCATTCTCCTTATGTTTCTTGACAATGGACTTTTTCAATTATATGGTTATGAATGATATCAGTCAAGGTAGATGTGGCACTAAGAGCAATATGTTTGAGAAAAAATTTTTTCTACAAGGGATTAAAGTTGATACAAAAAATTATGAGGTGATATTTGTCTAGAAAGAGCTTCTTTATAACCACCCCTATATACTATGTAAATGATGTGCCCCACATCGGGCATTCTTATACCACCATCGCGGCGGATGCGTTGGCTCGCTATCATAAGCTCCGTGGTCATGACGTTTTCTTTTTGACCGGTACCGATGAGCATGGCATCAAGATTCAGCAAACGGCTCAGAAGATGGAAAAATCTCCAAAGGGATTTTGCGATGAAATAGCGGAAAAATTTAAAGCCGCTTGGAAGAGCTTAGACATTGAGTACGACAATTTTATTCGCACAACCAATCCGCGTCACGAGGAAGCGGTAACACAAGTTTTACAAAAATTATATGATGATGGATATATTTACAAAGGTAAATACGAAGCGCTTTATTGTGTAGGCTGTGAGCAATTCAAAATGAAGAGTGACCTTGTGGATGGGAGGTGCCCCGACCACAAGACGGAACCGGAGCAACGTTCCGAAGAATGTTATCTTTTCAAACTCTCTGCTTTCCAGGACAAATTATATGAACTGATAAAAAGCGATAAGTTTAAGATAATGCCGGCGGAGCGTAAAAACGAGGTACTCTCGTTCTTGGAAAACGAGGGGCTTCAAGATGTGTCGATATCGCGGGACAGAACCAAGGTTCGTTGGGGAATTCCGCTCCCATTTGATTCCTCTCATACTACCTATGTTTGGGTGGATGCTTTTTTAAACTACATAACCGGTCTTGGATGGCCGCAAGATAAGAATAATTTTGAAAAGTTCTGGCCGCCGACCGTACAGCTCATGGCCAAAGATATTTTGAGGGTTCACGCCACGATATGGGTATCCATCTTAATGGCTTTAGGAATCGAGCTTCCTCAGACGTATTTCGTTCACGGATATTTCACCGTAAACGGGCAGAAGATGAGCAAGTCTTTGAGAAATGTGATTGATCCGGTAGCTCTTTCAAAAAAATATGGGGCTGATGCCATACGCTACTTCATACTTTCCGAATTTCCCTTTGGAACGGATGGTGATTTTTCCATAAGACGCTTGGAGGAGGCCTACAATTCCGATCTTGCCAACGATTTTGGGAATTTGCTCCATCGCACGCTTCCGATGATGAGCAAATATTGCGACGGGGAGGTTCCCGAACCAAAAGAAAAAGATTTAATTGATGAGGAATTAAGGGGAGTTGTCGCAAGTGTTTTGGATTCTCTAGGCGGTTATTTTAAGGAGCTTAGGTTCAGAGAGATTTTGAGCGAGATATGGAAGATTGTAAGAAGGACAAACAAATACATAGACGAAGCCGCTCCCTGGGCCCTTTTTAAGGAGGGAAATCGCGAGCGCTTAGATACAGTTATGTACAATACCTTGGAGGCCATCCGCATAGTTGCGATTCTAACCTATCCCTTCATGCCAAAAGCATCTTTGGGTGTATGGAGGCAATTGGGGATAGTTGAGGACCTCAATTCTCAAAGAATTCCCGAGAATGTTGGTTGGGGCGGGCTAAAAGCGGGCACGAAGATTGAAAAAGAGGAGCCGCTCTTCCCGAGAATTGATTTGAACAAAAATAATTCATAGCGAGTTGTTAAATTGTTTGTAGATACACACATTCATTTAGACTTATACAATGATACCAACGTAGAAAAACTTATTGAAGAGGCACTGGGAAGCGATGTCGGTCTCCTCATAGATGTTGGTATAGATATCACTTCCTCGCGTTTAGCCGTCGGGTTTGCCGCAAAATATTCAAACGTCTATGCGATTGTTGGCGTTCATCCTCACGAGGCAAAGTCGATTGATCAAAAAACACTTGAAGAGCTTAAATCTCTTGCAAAAGAATCCAAAGTTGTGGCGGTTGGCGAGATGGGGCTGGATTACTATCGGAATTTATCGCCCAAAAACTTACAGAAGGAAGCATTTTTGTCGCAGTTAAATTTGGCCAAAGATTTGGATTTACCCGTGGTTGTGCACGATAGGGACGCGCACGAAGATATCGTTAAAATACTCAAAGAGGCAAGCGTTTCTCCCGGAAGAGCGCTTATCCACTGTTTTTCGGGAAATGTTGAGTTTTTAGATGAGATTATGGAAATGGGATACTATATTTCGATCGGTGGCCCCGTTACCTTCAAAAATGCCAAAAATGTTGCTGAGGTCGTTAGAGCGGTTCCTTTAGAAAGGTTGCTTTTAGAGACCGACGGCCCATATCTTGCTCCTCATCCTCACAGGGGAAAAGTAAATAAGCCCGCTCTTCTTCCGCTCATTGCCCAAGGGGTAGCCGAAATTAAGGAGATTACCTTTGCCGAAATCGAGAGGGTTACTACAAAAAACGCCTTAAGATTCTTCGGCATTGAATTTTAACTGTGATTTTAATAAGGTGTATTTTTTACATCTCAAATTATAATCGACCTTTGAAAAAATTTTCACAAAAAAGAAGGAATCCAGAGAGAGAGTAATTAATAAGGGAGTATGAAAATTTCATTGTTAGCCAATTTTTGTGCTAAGAAGGTGAATTGTTTAAGTTTCTGAGAGTTAATTGCAGAAGGAAATAGTGAACCTCTATACTTTTATTTCTTTATAAAAGTATGTAATTAGATAAAGAAGATATAGGTAAAACTGAGAATCCTTTCTTTATGTAAAGGGCGCAAGTTGAAAATGTTGAGTATAAATATAGAAAAAAGGAGGATTAAAAATGAAGAAAGACAAAGTTTTAAGGGGAGTGATTGTTTTAGCAATGATTGTTCTTGCCATAAGTCTTGCTACATATGTTTATGCAACTTCGGGTGGGGAGCAGAATGTAAAAACTCCTCCAGAATCAAAAATTGCCAATGTTGATCCCGAGATTCCCAGAGGCGTTTATCAAAAAGATAATTGCGACTGGTTATATTGGTATAACACAGATATTCTCAAGAGAAATTCTCAAGAAATTTCCGGAGAGGGCTTAATAGTTCCCAAAAAAGAGGATATACCAGAGCAGGATTATGAAGCTTATACGGATGGATACAAAGAAGGATTGAGAGGTTGTCCTTGCCATCGACCGGATAAAGGTTTTGCGGTTCCCGATAAGGAGCTTATGAAAGATCCAGATTATTACAAAAAGGATTTTTTGGAAAAACACCCCAATCTCTCCGCGGCAGATAGGATCACTTGGTGTTGGAAGTATAACAAAGAAGTTCAAGGTGAAAATTTAATTAAGAGTGAAGAGAGCGAAAACGAATCCTCCAGCATGCATAAAGGCCTTACTTTTGAAGAATATTGCGAATATATAAGGGAGTTTAATAAGAAATTAGGCAGAGACCCTATGGAATGTCCCGAAAAAGGCTTCATAATTCCTTAAAATCAAGGTCAGATTTTATTTTCTTCAAGGATTTGAGAGTATTGGTATGAGTATAAAGGGGGAAGATGAAAATTAAAAAGAGGTGGAAACTATCGGTAGTTTTTTATTTGGCTTTTCTGGTTATATTTTTACAAACAAGTTCATCGTGGGCAGCAACTTGGTATGCTAATATTCTTCGAAACACAAGTCTAGGTGCAAGAGGAGTTCAAACGACTACCAGTATTTTAGATCGACATCCATATGCAGAAAATTATCTCTGCTTTTTAGATAATGGGCTTAGTTATGATGAAGTTTTTATAGCGTGGGAAATTGGACAAGCCGCCGGTGGCACAGGCTCCTTCTATCCCTATCATCATATTAGGTATGCTAATGGTTCCAGGGCTGTGGCAGTAGTATATTGGGACTATCCTCAAGCTAGTGGATGGCACACGCTAAAAATAGATGCTAGATATGCTGGAGATACTCACTATTGGAATCTTTATTGCGATGGAAAATCTTTTGGCTATGCCTGGTGGCCATATCCGCAAAACAATAGAGCAAATACTCAAGTGGAAGCTTATGATACAGATTACTTTTTTTTGGGAAGACATACGAATATCTATCTTAAGGCTGGAAATGATGTCTGGTATCTTCAAGATTCTAGCTGGAGTCCCCGAATTCGTTATGGAGTATATCCTGTAGGCAGCCCATACTATTTTAGAGTTAACGCTCTGTATTATGATTGGGAAGCTAGAAAATAGGACAATCTAATTCGGTGTTTAATTTAGAAGAGGGTTAAGATTTAATGGTGAGAGATTGATAATACTTTCGCCGATTATAATTGAAGTTATTGAAAGATTTTCGTCTAGATTTAAAATAGAATTAAAATCTTTTCAGGTAGAAGATTAAGTTTAAAAGATGTAAGTGTGGTTGTATCGGTGGGATTAAAAGAAAGCAAGTGAGCTAAATGGTTAAAAAAATGAAAGCAATTATTGTAATTATATTTATCGCACTATTTCTGTTTTCAGGTTGTGCTAAATTAAAAAATTATTTTAAGGATTCACAAAATAACGTCGACGATATTGAAGGTCGCTATTACTCCAGTGAACCAATTTGGGAATTTAAAACAGAAGGCAGAATACTTTCCCCGCCTATCGTTGCCAACAATTTAGTTTATTTCAGAGACACAAACGATTGCATTTATGCAATAGACATCAAGACGGGGGAAGAGAAACGAAAGTTTAGCAAAAAAAATCTAATTGCCTCACCTGTTTTGGCTAATGGGGTTATTTATTTTGGAGATAGGGATGGGAATCTTTGGAGTTTGGACGCTAAAAGCGGGGATGAAATAAGAGAATTAAAGAAAGATATAGAGAATTTGATACCAGTTTCCTTAACCGTGGCAGATGAAATAGCTTATATAACAAGTCAGGATGGTTATCTTTATGCTTTGGATATAAAAACAGGCAAGGAGAAGTGGAGTTTTAAGCTTAAGGTAACAAAACACGAAACAGCGGTTTTGCCTGAAATTTATGAAGAAATTGTTTTTTTTGTAAGTCCAGATGGACATCTTTACGGATTGGATGTTGAGACAGGACAAGAGAAATGGAGTTTTAAAACTCAATTCACTGCAAATAGTCTTAAAGTAGTTGATAGTGTGGTTTATTTCGGAAATTCAGAAGGGTTTCTACACGCTTTAGATGCTAAGACAGGGGAAGAAAAATGGAAGTTTAAAATAGAAGAAGGCATATATTCAACCTCTGCCGTTTATGAAGATTTAATTTATTTTGGGGGGACAGAAAAAGGCTCAGGACATTACCTTAACAATTATTTATATGTATTAGATGCTAAAACGGGTGATGAAAAGTGGAAATTTAAAACAGAATACAGTGTCCATTCGCCAGCCGCATCTGGCGGAGTGGTTTATTTTGGGGTAAATGATTATCTTGTGAATCGTTGGCCTACTGAAGGCTTACTGTATGCGTTAGATGCCAAAACAGGACAAGAGAAGTGGAAATTTGAAACAAAAGGCGGCGTTTATTGTTCTCCCATCATTGTTGATGAGGTAATCTATTTTGGGACTTCCGAAGGGCATCTTTACGCAATTAAGGCACGATAAATTATTTTAAAAAATTGGTGGAATTTGGACAAAATGTTTAGCCTCGCTCTTTTAATAAAATACCTCGTTTTTTAAACGAGGTATTTTATTTTCTACTCAAGAAATTTGCAAGTTTGCCAGAAATATGTTAACCTTCTTAAGTTTTGTCTTTGAAGATAAATACTTATTTACGAGGAGTGATTTTGTGAAAGAGAAGATATTAAAGTTCTGAAGAAGGATTGAAGCCAAGAAAGTTATTCTTGGCATAGCGGCAGTTGTGATTGTGTTAATTACAACTAATGTTGCAATGGCTAAGACGTGTGTTACTCTTTTTGTTGACGGTCACAATTCCCAGCTATCAACCCACTCAAATACGGTTGAAGAGCTACTAAAGGAAAGAGAAGTTGAGTTTAAGTCCCACGATTTAATTACCCCAAGTTTGCATACTCCTTTAAAAGATAGAATGACCATCATCGTTGAACATGCGAAGTTGGTGATATTGGAAGTAGATGGAACGGAAAAACAGGTAATTACTACCGCTTCTAAAGTTAGTGAATTTCTGAATAAGAACGGGGTGGATTTCAATTCTTTAGATACCGTGACCCCCAGTTTAAATGTGTTGCTTGAGGACGGTATGCGCATAAGGGTTGTGCATGTTGAAGGCAAGCTGGAGACAGTTAAGAAACCCATCTCTTTTAAAACGGTTACTTTAAACGACAACAATTTGCCCAAAGGTATGAAAAAAGTTGTCTCTTCGGGCAAAAACGGTGTTTTGGAGATCGTTTACAATGTTTTTTATAAAGGTGGGCTCGAGTTAAAAAGGGAAAAGAAGGAAGAAAGAGTTGCGGTTGCACCTATAAACCAAATAGTAAAAGTTGGAACGAAGAAACCATTAGCTCGCACCAGTGTAAGCAGGGGTTCTAGTCCTGCTCCTAAACCAGCGAGCAATGTTGACGGGCGAGTTTTGAAGATGAGCGCGACAGCTTATACTCCCGGTCATGGTTGCGGGTACCGCACCGCAACGGGCGCGAAGGCCTGTTTTGGAATAGTGGCGGTTGACCCGCGCGCGATACCGCTCGGCACGTGTTTATACATTGATGGTTACGGGAATGCTATAGCCGCCGACACTGGTGGGGCAATCAAAGGCAACCGGATTGATTTATGCTTTAATACGTTAAAAGAAGCTAAAACCTTCGGGCGGAGGACTGTTGTTGTTCATATTTTAGGAAAATAATTTAAATGGAAGATGCTGGATAAAAAAACCCCCGCAGAAATTCTGCGGGGGTTTTTTTAGTGCTATAAACCCCCGGTTTATCCGGCCTGCCTGCCGGCAGGCAGGTGTGCCAGGTACTGGTCTGGTGATACGTTTTAAAGCGAAGCAACTTAAAATAAGTTTAATAATTAATTTGTTCATTTTCTTACTCGCCTAAGAAAACGAACCAAAAGAAGGGCGGCCGATCATTTTTTAAACGGCTTAAAATTTACGACTTGCTTGGGCGCCTGCAGAACTCGCCCCAACAAATTGGGGCTCAAACCGAGGAGCATTTTGTAGTGAACTCAAAATTTAATAAGTTGATATTTGTGAGCTATCGAAATGTCCGAGTTGTCTTCGGCGCTTGTTCCAAGCAAATCTATTTTTAAGCCTAAAAATGATATGGCGTTTAATCTACTGGTATTAATGAGGGGAGTTAAAATTTAAATAAAATCCAGGGCCGACTTAAGTCGGCAGGATAAAAGCCATCGGCCCTGTGGCCGGTGGTAGTTTACTATGTTAAACTTTAGGTAGCTCTTGAAGAAGGACCGGAATGCCCATGCCCATCGTTAATCCGACAAAGACCATAGAAATTTTAAAAAAAAATGGTATTAGAACGGCGAAATCTCTAGGCCAACACTTCTTGGTTGATGGGAATATCTTAAAAAAAATAATCGCTGCCTCCAACCTCACAAAGGACGATGTAGTTCTCGAAATCGGGGCGGGCATAGGAACTTTAACCGAAGCGCTTCTTGAAGGGGCGGGAGAGGTTTTAGCGGTGGATTACGATTCAAAGTTCTTTCCTATACTTGAAGAAAATTTTAAGGCGGCAGAAAATTTCCACCTCGTCAGGGCAGACGCGTTAAAAATTGCTCCAGATCACCTCCCCTTTAAACCGAATAAAGTTGTTTCTAATTTGCCGTATAATATCGCCTCTCCTTTAATCATAAAAATTCTTGAAGAATTTTCTGGGGTTGGAGAGCTTGTGATCATGATCCAAAAAGAGGTTGCCGAGCGCATGGTGGCCAAACCAGGCACAAAAGACTACGGGCAACTTACCTTAAAAGTCAATTATTATGCTGAACCGGAGATGCTGTTTGTAGTGTCGAAAAACGTTTTTCTTCCTCCACCGAAGGTGAGTTCCGCGGTCTTAAGGTTAAAACGGTTGCCCTCCTATCGAGTGCAGGTTACGAATCAAAAGCTATTGTTTAATCTGATTTCTACGGTATTTGGCCAGAGAAGGAAAATGGTTACAAATGCGCTTTCTTCGCTATTGCATGATAAAAGCAAGATAGTAGAAGTTTTGTTAAGAGCAAAAATTGATCCGAAAAAAAGGGGGGAAACGCTCGGTCTTTTAGATTTTGCGAAGCTGTGCGATGTGATTGTTGAGCTGGATTATGAGCGAGGTAAACCCTTGTTGCCTCATCTAAAAATGTATTCCAAATGATTATTCGTTGACTCATTTAAAATGTACTCGAAAGCAG
>OMKS01001455.1_pt1 | contig 20937 bp, 17 predicted proteins | sample 1674721 | NCBI WGS metagenome assembly OMKS01 (sample SAMN06264996, study PRJEB25208) | sediment metagenome | isolation source: hot spring sediment | place: USA: California | collected 2014-09-02
CCCTTTTGATGGGGGGGCACGTGAGGGTCGGTTTCGAGGATAATATTTACTTTAAACGGGGTGTGAAGGCTGACAGCAACGCCCGGTTCGTTGAGCGGGCGGTCGAGCTTGCCGGTCTTCTCCAGCGGGAAGTTGCCACTCCTGCGGAGGCCCGCGGTATTTTGAATATCCCGGCCGGAAAGGAGTCCAGGCAGTGACGTCGATGGATGTGCTGGTTGTGGGATCTGGGACTAGGGGCCGGGGGATCGCCCATTGCTTCGCGCGGGGCGGGTTCATGACAGGCCTGTACGATCCGGTGCCAGGGGTCTTGAAAACCGCGCTCGAATACATTGCGGAAGATTTACAGCTTTTCGTGGATCTCGGCAGGATGACCCGGGATCGGAAGAATGCGATACTGGGAATGATCGAGACGATGAACGATCTTCCGGACGAGATCCCGGAGATCGTGATCGAAGCCGCCCCGGAGGATATCCGGATAAAGCAGGAGTTGTTCAGGAACCTGGAAGGCCTCACCGGTGAAAAAACTCTCTTTTGTACCAACACATCTGCGATCAGCATCGATGAACTGGCCGGGTGCCTCAAGCACCCTGAGCGGTTCGTGGGAACCCATTTCTGGAATCCCGCCCACCTTGTTCCTCTGGTAGAGGTGATTCCAGGCAGCGCCTCCTCCGGGAGGGCCATTGACCGGGTCGTCGCCGTGATTGGACAAATCGGGCAGAGGCCCGTTCGGATCAACCGGGATATTCCCGGTTTCGTCGGAAACCGGCTCCAGCATGCCCTTCAGCGCGAAGCCCTGGCCCTGGTCGAGGATGGCGTCGTTTCTCCCGGCGACCTGGATGAAATCGTCCGGTACAGTTTCGGCCTCAGAATGCCTTTAATGGGGCCCTTTGAGCGTGCGGACCTGGGCGGCCTGGATGTTACGCTTCGGGTCCATGATTACCTGCTTCCGTACCTGGACCGCCGGACCGAACCGGCCGGAATCCTCCGGGAACTGGTGGACAAGGGGCGGTTCGGTTTAAAAACGGGGATGGGGTTTTTCTCCTGGGAAGATGGGAACGCAAAAAAACGAACCCGCGACAGGGATGTTGCACTTCTGAGGATCCTCGAGATTATGACTGCAAAGGAGTGAGTCTCCGGAGAGTGGTCGGAAGGTGGATTGATTATGGAACAGGTGGTGGTGCTGAGTGGTGTGCGGACGCCTATAGGTGCTTTTGGTGGAAGTCTCAAAGACGTTCCGGTTGAAAAGATGGGCGCCGCGGTATTGAACGAAGCATTGAAACGTGCAGGGCTGGATCCCGGGGTCGTGGACGATGTCATAGCCGGGCAGTCATACCAGGGTGGAGAGTGTGCAAACGGGGCCAGGGTCGCCCTGCTGGAGGCGGGCTGGCCTGACTCGGTTCCGGGGGTGACGCTGGATCGGCGGTGCTGTTCAGGGCTGGATGCGGTGATTTTCGGAGCGATGGAAATCATGAGCGGAAACGCCCGTGTGGTGGCGGCTGCAGGGATGGACAGCATGAGCCGGGCGGAGATGTACATCCCCGGTGACCTGCGATGGGGCCTGGGAGGAAAGGTCGACCCTAAATGGGGTTTCATGCCCAGGGGTCACGGGGCTCTTTCAATGTGGGGAATTCCGTTTTTCGACCGTATACAGCGTGCCCGGGTGAAATCCCAGCCGATCGAACGCTACGGTGAACTCAACAGCATGATGAGCTGGGCCGAAAATGCCGCCAGGGCCGAGGGAATAAGCCGGGAGGAAGCGGACAGGTGGGCTTTTCGGAGCCATCAAAAGGCGCTTGCAGCCTGGAAGGACGGAAAGTTCGCGGAAGAGGTTGTGCCGGTGGCCTATCCCGGCCGTAAAGGCGAAGCCCTGTACCTGGAGAAAGACGAGACACCCAGGGAGGATGCAAGCCTGGAAAAACTTTCCAGGCTTAAGACCGTCTATCCGGAAGGAGTGTGTACAGCCGGAAACTCTTCATCGGAAAATGACGGAGCCGGTGCGGTGATTCTGGCGGAGGAGTCCTTTGCACTCAGCAGGGGGCTTCCTGTGCTTGCCCGCTTTGTTGCCGGGGCCTGGGCGGCGTGTGATCCGACGCTGACGTATCCCGCCGTGGAGGGAGCAGTAAAAAAGGTACTTGCGAAAGCCGGCCTCGCCATAAATGACATCGACATTTTCGAAATCCAGGAGGCGTTCGCGGTTCAACTTCTGGCGGATGCCCGATTGATGGGCATCGATGAAGAAGACTACGATCGGAAAATCAATTTGAACGGTTCGGGCATTTCGCTCGGTCATCCCATAGGGGCCACCGGGGTTATGAGGTTGGTGACTCTCCTGCACGAAATGAAGAGAGGCGGTTTCAAGCTGGGGCTTGAAACGATATGCGGGGGAGGAGGCCAGGGTGTGGCCGCGGTTTTTGCGCGGGACTGATTTGATGACCGGGGGACTATGAGAGGCGCTTAAATGCTCGTAAACCTGGGAAGGATAATAGCTCAGAACGCACGGCAATACGGGGACCGGCCTGCGGTCGTCAACCTGGAACGGGACAGACGGTTTTCCTACCGCCGGATGCACCTGTTGACAAACCGCATCAGTCATATGCTCGCTTCCCGTTTCGGACTCGGGCAGGGCGATGTTTATGCGAATATTCTGGAAAACGACCATGTGGCCTTTTTCCATCCATGGATGTTTAAATGTCCCGTCACCGGGGCCTGGATCGATATCCGCGAATCCGTTTCGGAGCAATTGAAGCAGATCGACCATGTACTGCCGAAGGTCGTCTTTCTCGAGGCACGGTTCCTGGAGGACCTGCTGGAACCACTGCTTGAACGGGGCATCGATGTCATATCGATGGATGGTTTCCAGGAAAAGCGTCCTGGGCTGTATTTTTTCTGGGACCTTGTGGATCAGGCGAGCGATGCGGAAGTCGACGCGGAGTTTGCCTGGGACGACGCCTCCTCTCATATATCGGTGCTGCGCTTTACCGGCGGCACCACGGGGCTGGCAAAATGTGCGATGTATACCCCGGCGAACTTCTGGGCCTGGGGCATGAACCCGGCCCATTACCTGCACACCGTACCCTTTCCGCATCCCAGGGCCATGCTTTTTTCGCCGATCAACCATGCGGCGTCAGGATCCGTCGTGATTCCGGTTCATTTGAAAGGGGGCACCCTGTTTACCCTCAACCGGGCGGAGATGGAACAGATGGGCCGGTATATACAGCAGGAGGGCGTAGAATTGATCTACACCGTTCCTACCGTGCTTTACCGGATGCTTGATATTAACCTGCCCGAGAAGTACGACCTTTCGAGTCTGAAAACGATCCGTTATGGAGGTGCCCCGATATCTCCTTCGAAACTGGAAATGCTTCTGGGCCGCCTCGGACGGGTCTTCGTCCAGGGCTATGGTTCAACCGAATGCTGGCCTTCCTGCACTATTCTGGCCAGGGAGGATCACGGCGTCGATTCGCGCCGGCAGGCGGAACGTCTGGCGAGCGTGGGCCGGCCTTTTCCGGGCCAGGAGATTTTGCTCTGTGACGATGACGGACGCCCTGTTTCCCCCGGATGCGAAGGAGAACTTTATATCCGCGGCGCCAATACCATCCAGGGATATTACCGGAATCCCGAACTGACAGAGGAAAATTTTACGAGCACAGGCTTTTGGAAATCCGGCGACCTGGGCTACAGCGACGAAGATGGATATATTTTCCTGGTGGACCGAAAAAAAGAGATGATTATCACCGGGGGGTACAACGTCTACGCAACCGAAGTTGAAAATTGCCTGAATTCGCATCCGGCGGTGTCCAATTCCGCCGTGGCCGGCGTTCCGGATGAACACTGGGGCGAGGCCGTATGCGCTATGGTGGTGACCAGGGAAGGTGTGAGCGTTTCCGCCCTTGAGTTGATCGATTACTGCAAGTCCCGCCTCGCGAGGCATAAGGCGCCGAAAAGGGTGGAGTTCGTCTCTTCACTGCCGGTCAGCGCCGTGGGCAAAGTGCTGAGACGGGAGGTGCGCAGGTGTTTGATTGAAACACCGGGACCACGCCCTGTGGACGGTGATTGAAAGGAATAAAGGAAAAGAGGGGTGATGCAGCACAAAGATAGAAGGCCGGTCGAGCAGCCAAAACCGCTTCTAGATCCTGTCGCCCTCCCGCAGGTCGCCTTGATCAGCCAGGATATACCCACTCCCGAACTCAAGGACATCTATGGAAGGTTGGACCTGGGATTTTCAAGGCTCGGTCTTTCGAAAAAGGTCAAGCCGGGACAGAAAGTGGCCCTGACCGGCGGCAGCAGGGGTATCACGGATATGCCGGCGGTGCTGCGGCATACGGTTCATTTTTTGCGTTCCCTGGGGGCGGAGCCGTATATTTCCCCGGCGATGGGAAGCCATGGAGGAGCGACCTCCTCCGGGCAGGCCGGATTGCTCGCGAGGCTCGGCATATCGGAAGAAACCATGGGCGCGCCGATCCTCAGCAACATGGGGACCAGGGATCTCGGAAAGACGTCTTTCGGCCTTCCGGTTCTGGTCGGGGAGGATTTTACGAACGCCGACTGGGTCATCGTGGTGAACCGCGTGAAGCCTCACACCAGTTACCGCGGCGAGGTCGAAAGCGGACTTCTGAAGATGCTTGCCATAGGCATGGGAAAACACGCCGGCGCCGAACAGAGTCATGCACAGTTTTTTCAGCACGGCTTCGAGAAGGTAGTGAGGGAGATATCTTCGCGGATCATTGAAAAATTGCCGATACTGTGTGGCATTGCGCTCGTGGAAAACCGGCTGGAGAAAACCGCGGTGCTGGAAGTATTGGATCCGCTTGAATTCTCTTATATGGAGCCGAAACTCCTTGCGCGGGCCCGGGAACTGATGGGCAGAGTGCCTTTCGATAACGCCGATCTTTTAATCGTAGATCAGATGGGAAAGAACGTGAGCGGCAGCGGCATGGACTCAAACGTTACGGGACGCATTTACAACCAGGCGACTCCCGAGCCGCCCGTGCAGCGGTTTCGGCGGATCTACGTACGGGACCTGACCGATGAAAGCGAGGGGAATGCCCTGGGGGTGGGGACGGCGGATTTTTGTGCTCGAAGGCTGGCTGATAAAATCGATCCGGTCAAGACGCGCATCAACTGTGTGACGGCGACCGTGCCCGAAAAAGGCAGGGTCCCGATCATCTGCGAGAGCGATCTGGACGGGATCGCCTGCGGGCTTTTAAGCGCCGGGGTTTCAGATCCAAAGTCGGCGCGGATTATCTGGATCAAAAACACCCTTGAACTTGAACGCATGAGAATCTCCACGGCGCTCGAGGCCGAGGCCCTGGCGCTTGAAGGAATCCGGTTTCGTTCTCCTTTTGAGCCTTTTCCGTTTGATTCCGCCGGCCGGCTTCCATTCGACCGTTTCCATTGACCTTTACTATCGGCGGCGTCGTTGGTGTCGGTATCGCCTGTTTTTGGAGTGTCGAAACGCAGTTTTGACCTGACCCGCACCTGCTGAGAAGTCAGGAGTCAGAAGCCGGAGGTCGGAGTAGGGGACGAGGTGTGCCGGGCATCCCGGAACGGAACCTTCATATTTCGTAGTTCTCCACGAGAACCTTTCCGGAACGGGCTGTGGGAGCGGTTTGCAATCACGATGAAGAAATGCCCAGCGGAATTTGATTTTACTGAAAGCGTTGGCTTTTTCCCTGAAGTCTCCCGCAGGAGACCCCTTCTCCCCGATGAATCTTCCGTTCCGCGCTCCCCGCCCCGCCTCTTAACGGAGGAATTGTGGAAACGCTATAGCTTCGTCGTTGGCGTCGGTGTCGCCTGTTTTTCATTCCGTCTGCACTGGGGGGAGTACGTAAATGGTTTTTGCCCTCCCGTCTTGTTTTCTCCTGAAAAATGATTAGATTAATTGATTATATTGATTCTCCCCGATCTATATGTTGGGCTTTTTTGATTTTAAGTTTGTTTTAATGTGTTATAAGGTGAGAAATAATGATCCAAACCAACGAAACATTGCGTAATATTGCGATCATAGCACATGTCGATCACGGAAAGACAACGCTGGTGGACGGCATGTTGAAGCAAAGCGGCCTTTTCAGGGATAACCAGGAAGTGGTCGAGCGGTTGATGGATTCGATGGATCTCGAGCGGGAGCGTGGAATCACGATTTCGGCGAAAAACTGTTCGGTCATGTGGAAAGGGGTCAAGATCAACATCATAGACACGCCCGGCCACGCGGATTTCGGAGGCGAAGTGGAAAGGGCGCTGTCCATGGCGGACGGTGCGCTCCTCCTGGTGGATGCATCTGAAGGTCCGCTTCCCCAGACCCGTTTCGTGGTTAAGAAGGCCCTGGATGCAGGGTTGAAGATACTCGTGATCATAAATAAGATAGATCGGAAGGATGCCCGCCCGGACGAGGTTCTTGACGAGATTTACGACCTTTTCATCGATCTGGATGCAACCGAAGAACAGCTCGACTTCCCCTTGCTTTACACGATCGGCCGTGACGGAATAGCCAAGACTTCCCTCGATTCAGCAGGCATGGACCTCCAGCCGCTTTTCGATGCCATAATCGAGCATATCCCTTCTCCGATACATAACCTCGAAAAACCATTCCAGATGCTGGTTTCGGATCTGGGTTATTCCGATTACCTCGGGCGCCTGGCGGTGGGTAAAATCCATAACGGCTTCGTTGAGGCAAACAACTCTCTTGCCTGCATCAATCGAAGAGGTCGTCCGGTCCCGCTCAGGGTCTCGAGGCTACAGGTCTATGATGGAATGCATATGAAGAGCGTGGAAAAGGCGGAGCCGGGAGATATCGTTGTTTTATCCGGCATCGAGGACGTGGAAATCGGCGACACCGTCTGCACGGTGGATGCCCCCGAGGCGCTTGAACGCATTCATGTAGATGAACCGACCGTTGCGATGCGTTTTCTCGCAAACACCTCTCCCTTTGCGGGCCGGGAAGGGCAGAAGGTTCAGGCGAGCAAAATACGGGAGCGGCTTTTCAAGGAAACGCTTCGAAACGTGGCGATCGAGGTGGGCGAGGGCGAGGAGGAGGAAAGTTTCATCGTCAGGGGCAGGGGCGAATTTCAGATGGCCATTTTGATTGAAACGATGCGCAGGGAGGGGTTCGAACTCTGCGTGGGCAGGCCCCAGGTGATTTTCAAACAGGAAAACGGCAGTAAGCTCGAGCCGATCGAGAACCTGTTCATCGAATGCGACGAGGAATTCATGGGGGCTGTGACCGAAAAAATTTCGATTCGCAAAGGACATCTCACCTCTCTGGGGAACAGGGGGGATGGCCGCGTGCGGATGGAATTCAGCGTTCCTTCCCGTGCTCTCATCGGTTACAGAGATGAATTTCTGACCGATACGAAGGGGACTGGGGTCATGAACAGCCTTTTTGCCGGCCACGAAGCATTCCGCGGTGATTTTCCCAGCCGCCGCACCGGTTCAATCGTTGCGGATCGTGAAGGTGCGGCCGTTGCCTATGCGCTTTTCGGGCTGGAGCCGAGAGGAAGGATTTTCGTGGTTCCCGGCGACCCCGTCTATGAAGGTATGATCGTGGGGGAGCACAACAGGGATATCGACATCGACGTCAATCCCTGCAAGGAAAAGAAACTTACAAACATGAGGGCGTCAGGCAAGGACGAAAACATCATGCTTTCTCCGGTATCCAGGATGAATCTGGAAAAGGCGATTCATTTCATCCGTGACGACGAACTTGTAGAGGTGACGCCCCGGTCCATCAGGCTTCGCAAGGCGGAGCTTTCCGCCCAGCGACGGCGCTTAATGTACGGCGCCAGGAAGAAGGAGGCGGCTTGACCGTCCCCGGGATTTCATGATTCAGGCGTCGTTCAGATGACAGGCGGAAAAGCGGCCCGGTGCGATTTCCCTCAGCCCTGGCATCTCTTTGCGGCATCGGTCGAACACATCGGGGCATCGCGGGTGGAAAGGGCAGCCCGAGGGGAGGTTTATCGGGGTTGGGACTTCCCCCTTGATTCCCAGGCCGTCGACGAATTCCAGGCTGTCCAGGGAAGGAATCGCCGAGAACAGGATCCGGGTGTAGGGGTGGTTGGGGGATGCGAATATATCCTCGGTAGATGCTGTTTCCACGATGTATCCCAGGTACATCACGGCAACCCGGCTGCTGATGTGCTTGATCACCGACAGGTCATGTGAGACAAACAAATAAGTTAAATCCAGGTCTTCCTGTAATTCCATCATCAGGTTCAAAATCTGGGCCTGGATCGATACGTCCAGCGCCGAAATCGGTTCATCCGCTATCACCAGCTCGGGGTCCGATGCCAGGGCTCTTGCAATGCCGATCCGCTGCCTTTGACCTCCTGAGAACTGGTGCGGATACCTGAACGCATAAGCCGGATCCATTCCGACTTTCTCGAGCAGTTCCATCACGCGCTTCTTCCTGGCCTCACCGCGCGCAACCCGGTGAACCTCCATCGGCTGGCCGATTATATGCATCACCTTTTTGCGCGGGTTGAGCGAAAAGAAGGGATCCTGGAACACCATCTGAATTTTTTTTTGAAAAGGTTTGCGTTCACGCCCTCTGAGGTTTGCGATTTCCCTGGAGCCATACCATATCCTGCCGGAGGTGGGGGGGTGCAGCCCGATGACGGTTTTCGCAAGTGTTGATTTTCCACAGCCGCTCTCGCCGACCAGGCCAAGGGTTTCCCCTTTTTTTATCGTGAGGCTTACCCCGTTTAGAGCGTGCACGGTCTGCGTGATCAACTGAATCCTCCGGTCCTTGACCACCATCTTGTCGAAGATGCTATTCTGCAAAGGAAAGTGCTTCGTAAGATTTTCAATTTTCAACAGAGGATCGTTCGACGAATTCACTGTCAACTCCTCCCCCTTGCACAGGCGGCGAAATGGGCCGGTTCGAATTCCAGCAGCGACACTTCCTTCCCGCAGTCCGGGGTCGCCATGCTGCACCTCGGGCGGAACGGGCAGCCTGGAGGAAGATCCATCAGGTTGGGCATCATGCCAGGGATCTGATCGAGCCGTTTCCTTCTCTGCTGCCGGCCCGGGATCGATTTTATAAGTCCACGGGTATAAGGGTGAAGCGGGTTTCTGATTACGGCTTGCTTGGGGCCCCGTTCGACGACATGCCCGGCGTACATCACACATATCGAGTCGCAGAACTGGCCCACGAGCGCGATGTCATGGGTTATAAGGATCATGGCGGTTTCATGTTCCCACACCAGCCTGCGCATGAGCGTCAGCACCTGTGCCTGTATGGTTACATCCAGGGCTGTGGATGGTTCGTCCGCGATCAACAGGGAGGGATTCGATGCCATGGCTATCGAGATGACCACTCTCTGCCGCATACCTCCCGAAAACTGATGGGGGTAATCGCCAAGCCTTTCTTCCGGGCTGGCGATGCCGACCGCGGTGAGCAGCTCTACGGCCCTTTCCTCCGCCCCGCGCTGTGGCATTTTGCTATGAACCCTGAGCGCTTCCACAATCTGGTAGCCTATCGTGAAAACCGGGTCCAGGCTCGTCTGGGGATCCTGGAACACCATCGATATGCGGTTTCCACGTATACTTTCAAGTTCCTGCTCGGTCTTTGCGCGGAGGTCTTCCCCTTCGAACAGGATTTGGCCATCCACGATTTTTCCCGGTTCGTCTATCAGCCCGAGGATCGAAAAGCCGGTGATGGACTTGCCGGCGCCCGATTCCCCGACAAGCCCCAGGATTTCACCTCGCCCGAGGGAAAAACTCACATCGTCCACCGCTTTTACGATCCCTTTCCGGGTGAAAAAATAGGTTTTCAACCCTGTAACTTCCAGCACCGTGCGATTCCGGGTGTCTTTTGTGTTCATCGTTTCAGCCTCGGGTTCAGCACGTCCCTGAGCCTGTCGCCCAGTTGATTGATTCCGAGAACGATCAGCATCAGTCCGACTCCGGGATAGATGGTGATCCACCAGTATCCGCTGAAAAGCACGTTGTAGCCCTCGTTTATCAGGCTGCCGAGTGACGGCTCGGTTATCGGAACTCCCAGGCCCAGAAAACTCAACGTGGATTCGAGAATGATCGCATGAGCGATCCGGACCGTCGCGATGACGATGATCGGCGCCAGGATGTTGGGAAGAATCTCGCGTACCATTATAATCGCGGGCGACACCCCCACCGCCCTGGCTGCATCTACATAATCCTTTTCCCGCTCGGACAGGGTGCTGCCCCGGGCGGTTCGGGCGTAAAAAACCCAGTTGACGACGCTGATTGCAATGATGATTTTGAAAAGGCCCTGGCCCCATATGGCCATGATAACCAGAGCGATCAGGATGGCCGGAAAGGACAGCTGAATGTCCGCGATACGCATGATCAGCGCATCGGTCTTTCCTCCGGAGTAGCCTGCAACCAACCCGAGCAGGGTGCCGACAACCGCGGAGATGATGGTGCTTGCAAGCCCGACGTACAGGGAAATCCGGAGCCCGTAAAGGATCGCGCTGAACATGCAGCGTCCCTGTCCGTCCGACCCCAGCATGAAGGGTTCATAACTCCAGTTGGAAAACAGGGTCGGCCGCATGAAACTGTTCTGGAGATAGAGCTGGGAAAGGTCGTAGGGGTCCTGGGGGCTTGCAACCGGTGCGAGCAGTGCGGCCGACAGGCAGAGTGCGGTGATCAATCCGCCGGCGATGCCGGTTTTGCTTTCCCTGAATTCCTCCCAGAATTCCAATAGTGCACGGCGGTTCATCGATAAAATCTCATTTCAGTCTGATCCGGGGATCCAGAAAGGTATAAACCACATCCACCAGGAAGTTTAAAACCACGAACATCAACGAAACGATCAGCAGGTAGGCCAGCACCACGGGACGGTCCAGGCCGTGAATTGAGTCGATAACCAGTTTGCCCATCCCGGGCCACGCGAATATGGTTTCAGTGACGATGGCGAACGCGATGATGTTTCCGAGTTGAAGCCCGACGATCGTGACAACCGGAATCATGATGTTTTTCATCGCATGGACGAATATCAACCGTCCTTCACTGACCCCCTTGGCCTTTAAAAATTTTATGAAATCCTGCAGCAGCACCTCCATCATGCCCGCCCGAACAAGGCGTATGATCAATGCGAGCTGGAAAACCGCAATGGTGGCTGCAGGCAGGATCAGATGCGCAATCCCGTCCCTGGTAAGGAACCCCAGGCGCATACCGGCGAATACGGCGGTTTCACCCCGACCGGAGCTGGGAAGCCAGCCCAGTACAACCGAGAAAATCAGCACCAGCAGGATTCCAAGCCAGAACACCGGGAGACTGATGCCGAGCAGGGATCCGGACATGATCGTTTTGGACAGCCATGATCCGGGCCTTACAGCGGCATACATACCTGCGGGAATCCCGATGATCACCGCAAGCAGCATCGCCGAAACCGCCAGTTCGAGCGTGGCCGGTATTCGTTCGACGATGAGTCCGACGGCGGGCTTGTTGAAAATGAATGAATTCCCGAGGTCTCCACGAAGGGCGTTCGTGAGAAAAGAAACGTACTGGATGTGGAACGGGCGGTCCAGTCCGAGATGTCGCCGCAGCTCCTGGACCTGGATCTGGGTCGCCTCGGGCGGGAGCATCATTTCCACCGGGTCGCCGCTGTGGTACATGATGACGAACACGACAAAGCTGACGCAGAAAAGAACCACGAAACATTGAAGTATCCGCTTGATCAGATAGCCTAACATTAGGCTCGGTCACCTCCGGGAAAACGGACCGGACCGCGGGCATCCGCGGCCCGGATTCATTACGATTATTTGAATTTCATGTCGTAATACCATATATAATGATCCGCCCGTGGTTCCCAGTCGAGCGAATCGGATTTTGCGTAAATATCCACCTGGAAATGGAGAGGTATAAACGCTTGATCCTCGAGAATGAGTTTCTGAGCCTGTTTCATGTACTCGAGACGCTTTTCAGCGTCCACGATTCCTGATGCCGCTTCGATTAATTCATCCACCTTGGAATTGGTGTAACGGCCCCGGTTGTAGCGGCCATAGCCTCTTTCGAGGTCATAGGTGTGGGCGATTCCGTCCAGGAAGGCGCTTGCATCTCCGTCCGCGCAGGACCAGCCGATCAGGAAGAAACTCGTTTCCCGTCTGTCGGTCATCGGGAAGAATGTCTTTTTCGGTATTGCGTTGACTTTTACCTTCAAACCGATTCTGGCGAGAGAGGACGCGATGGCCTGGGCGATTTTGTCGTCATTCACGTACCGGTCGTTCGGGGAGTCCAGCGTTATGCCGAATCCGTCGGGGTAGCCGGCTTCTTTCAACAGCGCCCTGGCTTTTTCCGGGTCGTAGGGGGGGCGTTTGATCGTGTCGTCATAGCCGAAAACCGAACTTGGGTAAAGCTGTCCGGCCGGTACGGCGAAACCGTTCATCACGTGCGTGACGATGGCATCTTCATCGATGCCGTAATACAGAGCTTTCCGAACCCGGACGTCCATGAGCGGATTTTTGCCGGTGGGACTTTCGATCTTGGGGCTGTCCACACGATCCTGGTCCATTTGGAGGTAGATGAGCCTCAAGCTCGGGCGGGAGGAAACGGATACATTTTTGGCCGCCTGGATGCGGTCGACGTCCCGGACCGGAACGTCGTCCATGACGTGAACCTCCCCGGATAGCAGTGCCGCGGTTCGGGTGGGGGCATTGGTCAAGGGTTTAAGAACGACTTCTTTTATTGTCGGGGCCCCGCGGAAGTAGTCTTCGTTCGCGGTGAGCGTGAGGTTGTCGCCTTTCACCCACTCCTTGAGCTTGTAGGGACCGGTTCCGACGGCATGGTCGGTCAGGTACTCATCGTTCTCAGCCGCCTCGACGAACTTCTTGGACATGATCATGATCTGGGCGAGTTTTCTTGGCAGAATTCCAAACGCCTGCTTTGTTGTGATTTTGACGGTGTGGTCATTGATCACTTCCACGGCTTCAATTTGACCTGCAGTGGCCTTGAAACCTGATTTCTCCCAGGTTTTGCATCTCTCTATCGAGAATTTGACATCGTGCGCGGTGAAGGGCGTGCCGTCGTGAAATTTGACGTCCTTTCGCAGGTGAAACACCCAGGTGAGGTTGTCGGGATTTTCCCATTTGTGAGCGAGTGCGGGTTCAATGTTGAGTTCGGAGTCAAAATCCACCAGGCAGTCGTAAATATTTTTGTTCATGGAGTTTGTGGGGGTCTCTGAATGGTAATAGGGATCCAGCGATCGCGGTTCGGATGCCGCACCGTGGATCACTTTATCGGCCGCGAAGGCCGATCCGGACATTAGAACTAAAATCGCCGAAACCATAAAGAGCCACATCGCGCCTGACTTCATTGTTTTCATCTCGATCCTCCTTTCACTACGGTTAAGGTTTTTTCAGGACGTCAGCCGGGCGGCCCGCCGGGCCGCAAATTCATCGGCCGGCGGCGGTTTCGAACTCCACCCGTACGGCTTTCTGAATCTCCGGTGATGACAGATAATCCAGGCCGCACATGGCGAGAGCCTTTGCGCCGTCGAGCATCGCCTTTCTGCCTCTCCGGCTCCTTGTTGCATCCGCGAAACCGGTGGAATGAAGCGCGACCTCCCTGTCGCAAATTGCGACGAACGGCTGAATGACAGGAATGATCCAGCTCAGGTTTCCGAGATCGGTTGAGCCTGAAGGTTTGTCTTTCTCAATAATTTCGAGTCCCAGTAAAGCCGCTTCCTCCGCCCACAGGCTTTCGAGCGTCCGGTTGCGCTTGATCGGATCAAGGGAAGGGGGTTTGATCCCCACTTTACATCGGCAGCCTGCTGCGAGGGCAGCTCCGTTACAGCAGTCCTGGAACCGCTGAAACAACCTGTCGAGCACTTCCTTTGTTCCGGCGCGTATATAAAAAAGCGCCGACGTGTAGTCAGGTATCACGTTCGGCACGTCGCCTCCATGCGTTATGATGCCGTGGATCCGCGAATCGTCCGTGGTCTGCTGCCGAAGCGCAGATATGTTGTTATACGCCCCCACCATGGCATCGAGGGCGTTGAGACCCATTTCGGGGGCGGCTGCCGCATGGGCGGTGCGGCCGAAAAATTCCGTTGTGGCCTTGATGCGGCCCAGGGTGTTCTCTCCCGGCAGGTTATCGTGACCCGGGTGGGTCATCATCGCGGCATCAACCGCTTCGAATACTCCCGCATCGGCGAGCCTGGCTTTCCCGCCGCCTCCTTCCTCGGCCGGTGTGCCGATGACCACGATCGACCCGGCAAGGTTCGGAAAGGCGTTTCGAAGCGCCGTCGCGGCACCGAGGGACATGGCGGCGATCATGTTATGGCCGCACCCGTGGCCGATTTTTTCAAGTGCGTCGTACTCAGCCAGAAATGCTATTTTAGGGCCGGCGGTACCGGTTTTGGCAGTCTCTGCGTAAAACGCCGTTTCCAGCCCGCCGACTGGGCTTTTGACGCTGAAGCCGTGGTCTTCGAGGAATTTGCACAACAGGCGGCAGGATTGGTATTCGGTGTATGCGGTTTCAGGGTTTTCGTATAAAAGCCGGCTTATTTGATCCAGATCATCGGCAAGTGTATCGACTTCGGCCAAGATGCTTTCTTTTGGATTCGACAAACTTTTCTCCTTTCGGGATGAGCGGAAGTGTTCAAAAAAAACCCCGCCGATAAACTGTCCGGTCGAATTTAGGATAGAGGCGCATGCAAGTTGAATCGAGGTCTGCAGTTGTATACACAAATCGAGCGTTTCTTTCAACTTCTTTTCACAGGGTTCCCTGTAGGGAGGATTGCGGGAGTCATGCCGGGATCCCGTAAATTCAAGAACTTCTGGATTCCGGTCTGCGCCGGAATGACGGTTCTGTGACTTTTTACGATTTCATCAAGATTGGATTGCAAAAGAACAACAGATGCCCGATAATTCCTTCCGAACGGATTTTCGTGCCGCGTACTTACGTCGGGAAAAGACGGTGGAACTTATATTTTTACGACGCCGTCATTTTTAAATTTCATGCACTGGAAAGGACTGCAAGCTTGACTGACAAAAGTCCGTCGCGTGATTTATCCTCGCGCGTGGCTCTCCGTGGCGGCGGGGCGCCGGCAGACATGGTTTATCAGGCGCTCGAAGAAGTTTCGCCGGATCCGACCGGCATTCGAAACAAGGTGGTTCTCGTGAAACCGAACGCCGGTTTCCTTGCCGAGCGGATCGGAACCGGCCTCGTCACGGACAGCGAGACGGTAAGAGGCGCGATCCGCTTTTTCCGCGACGCCGGTGCAGCGAAAGTCCTCGTAGGCGACGGTGCCATAGCCGGTGTGGATGCTTCCGAGGCCCTGAAGGCTGCGGGGATCGAGGCTGCAGCCAGGCAGGAGGGGGGGTTGCCGGTGAATCTTGATAAAGGTGAACCGGTTCATGTTGCGGTGAAAGACCCCATGGCCGTGGACGGAGTCAGGCTTTCTTCGATTGCGCTGGAAGCGGATCTGCTGGTTTCGGTGCCGGTGATGAAATCCCATATGAACACGGTCGCAAGCCTGGGAATCAAAAATCTGAAAGGATGCCTGCTCCGGCGCGAAAAACAGCGTTTTCACCATCTGGCCGAGGAAGAACGCTTCCAGCGGTGGCACCGTTGGAAGACACTCGAAAGGGCGATCGCCGATCTTTACAGTGTGCTGCGGCCCGGAATTGTCGTGGTGGATGGGGTTGTTGCCATGGAAGGTATGGGGCCCTCCATGGGAGACCCTAAACCGCTGGGCCTTGTGCTGGCATCTCGAAATGTCCTGGCGGCTGAGATGGCTGCTCTTTATATCATGGGTATTCACTGGCGGGAGGTCCCCCATGTATTTCTGGCGGCGCAGAAGGCAGGCGTCGATCTTCCGGAGGAAATATCCGCACTCGATGTGGATTTGAATGCACTCAAGGCATTTAGAAGCCCGTTCGCCAGGGCCGTGCCCGAGAACATCGCGGCCATGTTCCCTTGTTTCAAGATCATGGAGGGAGACGCATGCAGCGCTTGCTGCGCCACGGTGATGGCATTTTTGAAGCAGAAGGGGCGCCGGTATGAGGACCGGAAAGAGGGGAGCCTTCGAATAGTCCTTGGGAAAAATATTGATCCGGACCTGGTCGACGACGCTACGATTCTGCTGGGAAACTGCACTGCAGGCCTGCGCGGCCGCGGCCGGTTCCTGCCCGGGTGCCCGCCCGTAGGATCTGATATCGAGAGAGAGATAGGCAGGATGGACGAGGAAGGAATCGGCGCGCCTGGAACGCAAAAAATCATCAGGAGAAGGGGAGGGTCTTTATGAATCCTGACCATGTTCGTGGCTTGCTGGAGAGGCTCGAGAGAAAGGAAATCACGATCGAAGATGTCCTCGTGCAGTTGAAAGAGCTGCCCTTCGAAGATATCGGGTTCGCTAAAATCGACCATCACAGGGGGCTTCGCAACGGGCAGCCCGAGGTGATCTACGGGGAGGGCAAGACACCGGAGCAGGTGGCGGCGATTTTTTTTCGACTTGCGGCGCTGAACCCGAATGTTATATGCACGAGAGCGTCCGAAGCCTCGGCCGATGCCGTAAAGAAAGCCGTGCCCGAGGCTTGTTATCACGGGATTTGCTCTCTGGTGGAGGTCCGTCGATCACAATCGGAACCTGTGGGGCTGGTGGCGGTGGCATCCGCCGGAACTTCGGATCTTCCGGTTTCAGAGGAGGCTGCAGTTTCGCTGGAAGTCATGGGCAGCCGCGTGGAACGGCTCTATGACGTTGGCGTGGCGGGTCTTCACCGGCTGTTAGCGTATCGCGAAACCTTGAAAAGCGCCAATTGCATCGTTGCGGTGGCGGGGATGGAAGGCGCTCTGCCTTCGGTAATCGGAGGCCTGGTCGATGTGCCGGTGATCGCCGTTCCCACCAGCATAGGTTACGGCGCCAGCTTCGGAGGGGTCGCCGCACTTCTTGCGATGTTGAACTCGTGCGCTTCAGGTGTCAGCGTCGTGAACATCAACAATGGTTTCGGTGCAGCCTACCAGGCGGACATGATCAACAAGCTGGCTTCCGGGACGAAAACTAAGACCCAGTCGAGCGAAGCGGTCAAGCCTCAGCCCTCCTGAGATAAACTTCCAGCCGTTCCACAACCAGTGAAAGTGTGAGTGTGAGCATCAGATAAAGCACCGTAACGGTGATCCACACCTCGAAGGTCAGGTAAGTGGCCGACATCAGTTCCATGCCCTGGAAGGTGAGTTCCGGGATGGAAATAATTGATACGATGGCTGAATCCTTGATGGTTGAAATAAATTGGCCTGCGAGCGGCGGCAGAATTCTTTGAATGGTCAAGGGAAGAATGATGTGACGCATTTGCTGGAACCTGGAAAGTCCCAGAGCGTAGGAAGCCTCCCACTGGCCTTTTTCGATGGACTGCAGCCCGGCGCGCACTATTTCGGTGATATAGGCCCCTTCGAAAACAGCAAGAGTGACCAGTGCGGAAAGAAAGATTGAGAAAAGACCGGGAGGTGCGAACAGAAACGAGAGAATATTTTTGACTCCATCGGTACGGGAGGCTATGAAATCGTCTATCCCCAGGGAAGCGGTGATGTACCCGCTTATGAAGTAATAAAATATAAATACGAGGACGAGAGGCGGCAGGTTCCTTATGATGCCGACATAAAGGCTGGAAAAGAGCCTGTTGGCAGGGCTTTTCGATACTCTCAACAGGCCCATCACCGCCCCGATAATCGTAGCCGCAATGGTCCCCCAAAAGCTGAGCCTTATCGTCGTGAGCAGGCCCTGCAGCAGCATATTGGGGGTCCAGCGGCCGGACGCCTCGTCGAAGCGAACAAGATACTGCGGCAACGCGGACCATTCCCACTTATAGTGAAGCGTGCCGGAGATGCGGTTGAACACCCAGAACGCGCCCGCGAGTATCAACACCCCGAGAATCAGGTCAAGGGGTGTGATTTTTATCTTCTTGATTTTCAACCAACCACCAGGAATAAATTACAAAGGTGAAAATTGAAGACCCGGATTCATTTGAGTCTCTCTTCCCAATCCACCGTTTCAAACCAGTAATGCTTACGTTCCTTGAGCCATCCTTCCGCCTTCACGACGGTTATCCAGTTATTGAAAAAATTCACCGTGTCGAAGTCGCCTTTTTTGACCGCAAACCCGATCGGTTCAGTCGTGAAGGTTTCATCCATTGGAAGAAATAGTTTGTCCGGGTATTTCAGGGCCATATAGGCAGGGGTGGGGGCAGAGGCGACCACAGCGTGGGCCTTGCCGTTCAAAAGTTCCTGAAATGCATGTGATTCATCGTCAAACTGCCTGATCTGTGCCTTGGGCATGTATTTTTTTGCTGCGGCCACAGGCGTGGCGGCGAGACGAACAGAAATCACTACATCCGGCTTGTTGAAGTCATCGAGGCTTGTGAAGCCCGCAGCCATCTCCCGGTGCGCGACCATGGACATGCCGGAGACATCGTACGGGATGGTGAAATTCACTTTCAGGTTACGCTGGGGAAGAATGCCCATGCCTCCGATGATTACGTCGAACTTTCCGGTGAGCAGCGCCGGGATGATCCCTGACCACTTCGTGGGGACGAATTCCACTTTCACACCGATGTCCTGGGCCAGCCGTGTGGCCACATCGATTTCGAAGCCGATCAGTTCTCCGTTTTTGTCTCTCATGGCCCAGGGTTTGAAAGTAGACATGCCGACGCGCAGAACCCCCCGTTTCAAAACCTGTTCCATTGTGCTTTCCTGGATCAGCCGGTCCTGGATTTCTCCGGCGGTGGCCGGAAGAGCAGACATGGCGGACCATGCAAGCGCAAGAGACAACAGCAGCGTAAAAATTGATTTTTTCATGGTTTCATCCTCCTCAAAAAATTTTCTACAGCACCTGGTTGAGGAAAATCCTCGTCCGTTCTTTGACCGGACGCTCCAGCATGACTGCGGGGCCTTCTTCGATGATCCGCCCATGCTCCATGAAAACCACCCGGTCGCTGACTTCCCGCGCGAAGCCCATTTCGTGGGTCACGACGACCATGGTCATTCCATCCCCGGCAAGTGTTTTCATCACCTCGAGAACCTCTCCGATCATCTCAGGATCCAGCGCACTCGTGGCCTCATCGAAAAGCATGATCTTAGGCTTCATTGCCAGGGCTCGTGCAATCGCCACCCTTTGCTGCTGGCCTCCGCTCAAATGATTGGAAAACGTATCCGCCTTTTCCGGCATTCCCACTTTGTCGAGAAGTTCCATCGTGATTCGCGTGGCTTCCTTTTGATTTCTTTTTCTCACCAGTTTCTGCGCCAGGTTGATATTTTCCTTAACCGTCAGGTGGGGGAACAGGTTGAAGGCCTGAAACACCATTCCCACTTCCTTCCTTATCTCCAGCCGGTTTTGTTTATTCCGGTCAAGCGGTATACCGTCAATGACGATCGTTCCCGAATCTATCTCTTCAAGCCCGTTGAGACATCTCAGGAAAGTAGATTTTCCGGATCCCGAAGGGCCTATGATGACCATAACTTCCCTCCGGGCCACCTGGATGCTGAAATCGACCAGTGCCCGGATGCCGTTCGGGTAGGTTTTGCTGATTTTTTCTGCAGTAATAATAATTTTATTTTCGACTCTGTCATCTTTCACGATCATCACCTGGCTTCCGGGTGTCCATCCATCCACAGCTTCTTTTCCATGCGCCCGGCGGTGAAGGAAAGCGCGACCGTCAACACCAGGTACATCGCGGCGATCGTGAACCATATTTCAAAGGCAAGGTAGGTTTCGGCGATGATTTCCTGTGCCCGCATGGTGAGATCGTACACGGCTATGGTGCTGACAAGGGCCGAGTCCTTTACCAGGGATACGGCCTGGCCCGTTAGAGGCGGAAGTATCCGCCTTGCGGCCTGTGGGAGGATCACACACCGGTAGGTTTGGAGGCCGCTCAAACCGAGGGTGTAGGCAGCGTCCCACTGGCTTTTGTGAATCGAGACGATTCCACCCCTTATTATCTCCGAAATATACGCTCCTTCGAAAAGACTCAACGCCAGGACGGCGGCCGCGAATCTGTCTATATTCAATATCGGTCCAAGCACAAAATAAATAAAGAAGATCTGCACGAGAAGCGGCGTGTTGCGGATGGACTCCAGGTACACCCTGGCAACCGCCCGGGCAAGGAATGACTCCGAAAGACGGAACAGCGCCGTGACAAGCCCTAAGGCCATCGCGAGAAGCAGGCCTGCTCCGCAGATCATCAGGGTGATTCCCAGGCCGTACAGCAAAGGACCGGGGGTGAACCCATCTGCGTCCAGTGTGGCGATGAAACGGGGAATCCGGTACCACTGCCAGTGATACCCGATTGCCCGAGTTCCCTGGACCGCAAGCCATGCGACGGCAGCGACCCCCAGCACAATTTTGACCGCATCCAGGACCAGGCGGTGTCTTTCTTCCACATGAGAAAAATTTTTCATTAAAAATTGAGAAGGCATTTCCACAAATGTTACTGGAAGGGCGGAGCGGCGTCAACGAAGTATTGGATCCTGCAGGGGCAGCCCTGAAGCACGTTATCGCAGATTGAAGTCTATCAAGGATTTCGGTTGGAGTGAAAAAATATTTTTTCGCAAAAAGGGGCTAGACATACAATTCGGGTTTTGATAGCGTTGCGTGGGGTTTTGTCGAAGGGGTTTTTTGGCAAAGACAAATAGGGAGGAGGAGCCCATGCAACGGTTGAAAGAAGATACCGGATCAATCCTGCAAAGCGGTCGAGAGATCACAGGAGAAGAAATCGATGAGATTCAGGAGACAGTAAATCTGTTTCCTTCCTTGAGCCGCTGTGAACTGGCGGACACCATATGCGAGCACTTGGGCTGGTTTACGGCCACGGGTAGCTGCAAAAGGGATGCGTGTTTGAAGCTGTTGGAGCGACTTGAAGCAAAGGGTTTCGTGAAGCTGCCGGCGAAGCGGCCGAGCCCCGGGCGGAAACGGCCACGGATTGTCTTCACCACCAGGACAGATGCGAAGGCTGAGATATGCGGAAGCGTAGG
>OMKS01001456.1_pt1 | contig 20934 bp, 18 predicted proteins | sample 1674721 | NCBI WGS metagenome assembly OMKS01 (sample SAMN06264996, study PRJEB25208) | sediment metagenome | isolation source: hot spring sediment | place: USA: California | collected 2014-09-02
GCCCGTAATAACTATCCCTGAAACGGCTCTCCAAGGAGTGACAAACCAGAACCTACAAAGTAGGTGGTGGATTTGGGGCTTAAAAAACCTTGGAATTTTTCCCAAAAATCATGTAATAATATTAAATTGTGGTCTATTTCAAACAAAAGTACGTTTCTTCTCCATCTTATAAAAAGCGCAGCTAAAGATAGAAAAAGGATCACAATGCAAACGAGCACAACAACAGTAGAAGTGGTAGAGGCTTGTTTGGTAATTGTTTTTGACGATGATGGTGTCATCTCTACGGATTTTTGTTCAACAATAGATTTAGATATATAACTTTGATTAAACTTAATAACCTTATCTATTGCATCAGTTAAAGTCCCTACCCCAATCATAAGAATAGAGGCTACAATTATGAATGCACAAATCTTGCTACTTTTAATTGTTTGCATAATAGAATCCACATAGTTGTTATTTTTGCTCACTGTAGCACCTAAAACGTTATCCCTCTGCTTAATTAATTTTAAACATAACGCCGCGGCTCAGGAGCGGCGCGGTTTATGCGCCGTCCCTTGCAGCCGCAGGTTGTGCATCAATTTCCAGTGGATTATCGGGTGAATGTGCCAAAAAGTAAGAATATAAATGATTATAGCGTAAAGATAGTTTGGTATTTTTCTCTAAATGCCATTTCTCGCATTGTTCAGATAGATACTTAAGGGCCTCTTGATATAGTTTTGGATGCAAACCTTTTGAAACGAAATTTTTAAAAGAATCTCCAAGATAATGGACAATGTGATAACCATCAGAATCTAAGGTCAAGATGCTCAAGCAAATTTGGGCTAATTGCCGGTTAAACTCACTATAAATGTCAGATGCAGGATTTTTAATATTTGTGATTAGATAATCCAAGGCCCTTTGACCAACAACAATCCTTGGATATTGTGCAACGTAACTTTCTAATTCATATGCTTTCGCTACTGCTGCACCATATAACTCACCATCATGCAACTCTACGCCCCATGCAATGTCAATAGACCCACGGAGAGGCTGCTTCTTTCCTAATCCAAGAAAACAAAGGCATCCGGTGGAAACAAAGAGCTTATAAACACCTGCCATCGGACACTCAACATTTCCCTCTAATAGAAATACAAAATAAACCAATCCATCTGACCATCTTTGCTGTCTTAGTTTAACCTCATGCATCTTATCATAAACAGGATGTAACTCGGGCGGCAGTTCCTTGCGTAAGGGACTTTTGTAATCCAAGGAAGATTCTAAAAATTGTGATGAAGATCGCTGCAAATCATCTATTGGGGCAACGGTATGCTTAATTTTATCTATGAACTTCGCTTTATCCTTCGGAGACTCAAATTTTGGCAGTATTCCCTCATCTTTGTATTTTAAGCGCTGTCCAAGTAGATCAATAAAGCTTATGCAATAATTCGCAATATGAATCGAATCATTATTTTTCATAGCTCTTTTTTATGCACAACATTATATTTTAGCTGTCGACTGTCTTTTTTATAGTCATAGAGAAAAAAGATGGTGGCGTCAAGCAAAAAAGGGGGTTTTGGGGGTAAAGTAGCTGTCTTATAAGGTAGAATAGGCGCAGAAGTAGCGAACAAGAATCTGCCCGTCTTCAACCGCTCTCCGATCCACTCTTACAATCTCCCCTCACCTATAGTTGTCCAGGCCCCGCACAAGGGACGGTAGGCAGGCGCAAGGGAAAGTGTTTGAAAAGAAAAATGGAGTCTGTTATAGTTACCGCTTATGGTTCACCGCATCGAAGTAATGCTCAAAAAATCACTGCGTGATGCCTTTGGGGAAAAGATCCGAAAGAGGATCAATGAGGATATCCACCTCCCTGTCCGTTCCGTGCGGACCATCAAGGTGTTTACCATTGATGCCGAAGTTGCCTCCACTCTGGTAGAAGAATTGGCCGGCCAGCTCTTTTGTGACTCTATCAGCCAGGAATATTCCATTAACCGTCCTCTGGCCGATGCCTTTGACTGGCTTATCGAGGTGGGATTCAGGCCGGGTGTGACTGATAATGAGGGGAAAACGGCCCGGGAATCCCTTGAACTGGCCATCGGACGGAAATTGAACAGGGGCGAAGGGGTTTATACCTCTACACAGTATGCCCTCACCGGCAATCTGTCCCTAAAGGACGTAGAACGCATAGCCACCGACCTCCTGGCCAACACCCTTATCCAGAGTTTCCGCGTCAAGGATCGATCTGAATGGGACAAGACTCCGGGGATGCCGCCTCTTGTTCCCAAGGTAATCACCGATACACGTCCCACCGTTGAGGAGATTGATCTTGCGGTGAGTGATGAAAGACTTCTGGCCATAAGCCGCGAGCGGGTCCTGGCCCTTAACCTTGCTGAAATGAAGGTCATTCGGGATTACATCACCTCTCCTGAGGCGCTGGCCCATCGCCGGAGTCTCGGCCTGAGCGAAAAGATCACGGATGTGGAGCTGGAATGCCTGGCCCAGACCTGGTCCGAACACTGTAAGCATAAGATATTTAACGGCCGTATCCACTATACGGACGAAACCGGCCAGACTACCCAAATAAACAGCCTCTTTGACACCTACATAAGGGCATCTACCCGGCTGATCCGTGAGGCCAAGGCGGAAAACGACTTCTGCCTTTCCGTCTTCCGTGATAACGCCGGCGTGATCAAGTTTAACGATGAATGGAGCCTGGCCTTTAAAGTTGAGACCCACAACAGTCCCTCGGCCCTTGATCCTTACGGCGGGGCCCTTACCGGCATAGTAGGAGTTAATCGCGATCCTTTTGGCACCGGCAAGGGGGCCAAGCTTATCTTCAATACCGATGTCTTCTGCTTTGCGCCCCCGGATTACGCTAAGCCCCTGCCCCCCCGGCTCCTCCACCCCCAACGCATCTTTGAGGGCGTGCGGGAAGGCGTGGAACACGGCGGGAACAAAAGCGGCATCCCTACCGTAAACGGCTGCCTCATATTTGACGAACGCTATCTGGGTAAACCGCTTGTCTTCTGCGGGACAGGCGGCATCATGCCGGCCGTGGTATGCGGCGAGCCTTCGCATATCAAAAAAGCGGAGCCGGGAGATTTTATCGTCATGACCGGCGGCCGTATCGGTAAAGACGGCATACATGGGGCCACGTTTTCTTCCGAGGAATTGCATGCAGGATCACCGGCCACGGCGGTGCAGATCGGAGACCCCATCACCCAGAAAAAGATGACGGATTTTCTCCTGGTAGCCCGCGACCTGTGTGTTTACCGGAGCATAACCGATAACGGGGCCGGCGGCCTTTCGTCCTCCGTAGGCGAGATGGCCCAGGACTGTGGAGGCTTTGAGCTTCAACTGGAAAAAGCCCCGCTCAAGTATGCCGGCCTTAACCCCTGGGAGATATTTCTCTCCGAGGCCCAGGAGCGCATGACCCTGGCCGTGCCCCCGGATAAGAAGGATGCCTTCCTGGCCCTGGCCGAAAAAATGGGCGTGGAGGCCACGGTTCTGGGCCGCTTTAATGACAACGGGGAGTTTCTGGTCACCTATGAGGGAAAGACAGTAGCCTGCCTGAATATGGAATTTGTGCACAACGGGCTACCCCAGATGGAAATGGTGGCCGTCTGGACGCCTCCTAAATACCCTGAACCGGACATTCCGGAGGTAGAAGACCTCACTTCCACCCTGGAGACCATGCTCGGCCGCCTGAACATATGCAGTAAAGAATACGTGGTCCGGCAGTACGATCATGAGGTACAGGGCGGAGGGGTTATCAAGCCCCTTTCCGGGCGAAATGCTGATGGCCCCAGCGATGCCGCGGTCATCAGACCTGTACTTTCGTCTTTGGAAGGCATGGTGGTAGCCAACGGCATCTGTCCCCGCTACAGTGACATAGACACCTATCACATGATGGCCTGTGCCATTGATGAGGCCATACGCAACGCCATCGCCTCCGGCGGAAATCTCAGGCATCTGGCCGGATTGGATAACTTCTGCTGGTGTGATCCCATTCAATCCGAAAAAACGCCGGACGGCCGCTACAAACTGGCCCAACTGGTCCGCGCCAATCAAGCCCTGTACGATTACACCACGGCCTACGGCGTGCCGTGCATCTCCGGCAAGGACAGCATGAAAAACGACTATATTGTGGAGAATATAAAGATATCTATCCCGCCCACGGTGCTCTTTTCCGTTTTAGGAAAGATTGACGATGTCCGGCGGGTGCAAACCATAGACGCCAAGGCGCCGGGCGACCGGGTATATGTTATAGGTCTCACTAAACCGGAACTGGGCGCCTCGGAATACTTCGCCCGGCACGGTTACATAGGAAACAATGTCCCTGTAGTGGATGCCGCGGCTGCAAAGGCCGGCTATGAGAGGCTGACCGGGGCCATCTGTAAAGGACTGGTGGCCTCCTGCCATGACTGTTCGGACGGGGGGTTGGGAGTGGCACTGGCGGAAACGGCCTTCGCCGGCGGGCTCGGTATGAAGATCGGCCTGGCCGCTGTACCCAGAGAGGATATCGAACGCGATGACTTCCTCCTCTTTTCCGAATCCCAGAGCCGTTTTGTGGTGACTGTTCACCCGGACAAAGAAGAGGCATTTAGCGCCGCCCTGAAGGGTACAACTCTAGCCCGCATAGGCCGGGTAACTGAAGAGCCGATCCTGATTTGTATCGGCCTGAAAGGTGATGTAGTGCTATCGGCATCCATAGCCCGGCTCAAAGAGGCCTGGCAGAGCCCCCTTCGCTGGTAGCTGGTAATTAAATCGCGCCAATTTAGCTTTTTGAAATTGTTCCACTATAACAGGTTTGCCACTATATCTGATATGATTTTAAATTCGAAATCCGAAACAATATCGAATGATCAAAACCCGAATTATCAAAACGAATTGACGCTGCTGCCGTTTTGAACATTGAGACATTAGGAATTTGAATTTGTTTTGAATTTCGATATTCGAATTTCGGATTTATATATATCGGCCACATAAAGGGCCTTTGACAGAGACTGAAGAGTTACTTTCAAACCGCTAAAGTGTCATATTAAATATATGCAGGAAAAAGGTATTTACATAAAGGATATCCGGCCTAATAACCCGGTGCGCGGGATATTCCTGGTCAAGGGAAAGACCTCCGCTTTGACCAAAAATGGCGCATTTTATCTGGCCGTTACCCTGGCGGACAAGACCGGAGAGATAGAGGCCCGCGTCTGGGAAAGGGGCGAGGAAAGGGACGGCCTTTTTAAAAAAGGGGATTATATCTCTATAGAGGCCCAGGCCGAATCCTACCGTGACCAGACCCAGTTGAACATAATGCACCTTACCCCGTGCAGTCCGGAGACCGTGGAGGCCACGGCCTTTCTGCCCTCTTCATCCAGAGATAGCGAAGAGATGTGGCGGGAGTTAAAGGAATTAGCCAGAAAGGTCCGGGACCCTCATTTAACGCTGCTATTAACCGGCTTTTTTCATGACAAAAAATTTCGACAGCTTTTCAGAGTGGCTCCCGCGGCCAAACGTATGCATCATGCCTATCTGGGCGGCCTCCTGGAACACACCTTATCCGTGGCTACTTTAGTAACCGGTGCAGTAAAAAATTACCCGGAAATTGACGAAGACCTCCTCGTCACCGGAAGCATTCTCCACGACATCGGTAAGATAAAAGAATTCACTTACCCGCCGGAGTCCAGTTTTTTTGATTATACGGATGAGGGTCGCCTGGTCGGCCATCTGGTGATCGGGGCCCAGATGGTGCAGGAAAAGATCGAGGCCATGCCCCACTTTCCCGAAGATAAGGCCATGCTTTTGAAACACCTCATCCTCAGCCATCACGGGGAATACGAATCCGGATCGCCGAAGCGTCCCAAGACGGCCGAGGCCTTTGTTTTGCACCTTTTAGACGACCTGGACGCCAAGGTCAACGCCATAAAAAGCCTTAAGAAGGCGCATTTGGAACCCTCGGCCCGCTGGAGTAGTTTTTTCCGCCCCCTGGATCGTTATATCTACTTTGGGGAAGGAGACCTTGAAGAAGCGCCGGAGCCTGAAAAAGAAAAGACCACCGTCCGTGAACCTGCGGCCGGGGAGACCTACAGCCTGATAGACAGATTGAATGCCGGGAAAAAATAGTATGTCGTTTGCGGAAATATTAGGACAGGAACCGGCCATTAAATTGCTAAAAAACTCCCTTGAGAGAGGCAAGGTGGCCCACGCCTATCTCTTTTACGGAATCGAAGGCATCGGCAAGGAAAAGACCGCCCGCGCCCTGGCCCGGGCCCTCAATTGTCTATCACCGCTCGCAGATGCGCCGGGGCGTAAGGGCGTCGAGGCCTGTGGGGGTGAATGCCGCTCATGTCTAAAGATGGAAAGCGGCACTCATCCGGACCTTATCGTCATCAAACCAAGCGGGGCCTTTATAAGGATCGAACAGATAAGGTCTTTACAAAGGCAGTTAATATACAAACCCCTGGAAGGACGTTACCGCATCATTATAATAACCAATGCCGATCTCTTAAACAAAGAATCGGCCAACTGCCTTCTCAAGACCCTGGAAGAACCGCCGGATGCCTCCATTATTATCCTGATGGCTACGGATATAAATGAACTCCTGCCCACCATCGTCTCCCGTTGCCAGGCCGTCCCCTTCCGCCCTCTCTCGCCGGAGGTGATTAGCGAATATCTCTGCTCCTATGGAGATAACAGGTTTCCCCCTGCCCAGGCTGCCCTTCTGGCCTCCCTCTCCGGGGGCAGCCTGGGCAGGGCCGTCAGACTGGCCGATTCTCCGCTTATGGAGATGCGGCGGGATGTCTGCATACAATTAATCTCTCTTTCCAGGCAGGACATGCAAGGCCTGCTGCTCCTGGCCGAAGACCTGGCCGGACGGAAAGAGGAGCTCCCGGAGATTATCGCCATGCTCAGTACCTGCCTCCGGGACTTGTTGTTCTTACGGCAGGGGCTGGATGAGAGACACCTCATAAATAAAGACCTGAGAGAGGTCCTTTTTGAAGGCGCCCGGCGGTGGACAGAGAAAGAGATTATACATGGCCTGGAACTCCTGCACAGCGCTGAGCAGGCCGTTACCAGGAATTATAATCGGCAATTGATATTAGAAAATCTATTTTTGCAGCTAGCCCATTGATGGAGAAAACAGTGAAGCTGATCCCGGTTCGTTTCCGAGATAATACTCGGGGAATACATGCTGACGCCGGCCCTTTTGATCTGAAAAAAGGCGATACGGTTATGGTTATAACCGAACATGGTCATGAACCAGGAATGGTTATAGACCAGCCGTTAAGCATAGAAAGGGAGACCCCGCCGGAGGGAATCCCCAAAGTAGAACGACTGGCCACAGAGGAAGAGATCATCCGGTATAAAGACAATCTTTTGAAAGAAAAAGAGGCCCGGGACTTCTGTCTGGAACAAATCCGGAAGACGAATCTCCCTATGAAGCTGATAGTCACAGAGAGATTCTTTGACGGCAGCAAGATAATTTTTTATTTTACCTCCGAAGGACGGGTTGATTTCCGGGAATTAGTGAAAACCATGTTACAAAAATATCATACACGCATAGAAATGAGGCAGATTGGCGTGCGAAATGAGGCCAAATTTCTGGGCGGTATGGGCCACTGTGGTCTTCCGCTATGCTGCGCATCTTTTCTTTCCGAATTTGAGCCCATCTCCATCCATATGGCCAAGGAACAGGACCTGCCCCTGAATCCCGCCAAGATATCCGGGGCCTGTGGCCGCCTCCTCTGCTGCCTGGCTTATGAATGTAAGACCTATGCTGAACTTAAGAAAGGCCTGCCTAAAATAGGCAGAAAAATTCAAACACAACAAGGCGAGGGAAGGGTCATAAGGCACAACACCCTCCGCAGTACTATAGTTGTCTCCCTGGCCGACGGCAGCGAGGTGGAAGTCTCGCCTGCGGATATAGAAACCGGGGCGGAAAAAGGACGCAAGGCCCAGGATGAGGTGCCTGCATCATGACGTTTTATATAACCACGCCCATCTATTACGTGAATGCCGAGCCGCACATAGGACACACTTATACTACTCTGGTTGCCGATGCGGCCGCACGTTTTCACCGCCTGGCCGGAGGCGAGACCTTTTTCCTTACGGGCACGGATGAACATGGAGATAAGGTGGCCGAGGCCGCTGCCAGGCGTAAGATGTCTCCAAAGGAATATGCCGACCACATAAGCGGCATCTTCCGTTCTACATGGCCCAGATTAAATGTCGCCACCGACCATTTCATTCGTACCACAGACCCGGCCCATATACGGGCGGTTCAGCATATCCTGAATAAGGTATATGAGAAAGGTGATATCTATTTTGGCGAGTACGGCGGCCTTTATTGTACGGGATGTGAGCGCTTCTATCTGGAACGGGAGCTGATAGGCGGGAGATGTCCGGATCACCAGGTGACGCCGGTATTTGTCAAGGAAAAGAACTACTTCTTCCGTATGAGCCGGTATCAGGACTGGCTGATCGATCATATAAAAAACCACCCTGAGTTTATCACGCCGGAGCGCTATCGGAATGAAGCGCTGTCATTTTTAAGTGAGCCTCTGGAAGACCTCTGTATCTCCAGGCCGTGCTCACGCCTGGAATGGGGTATCCCCCTGCCCTTTGATGACCAGTTTGTCACTTATGTCTGGTTTGATGCCCTCATAAATTATATCTCCGGCCTCGGCTACCCGGACAGCGCTAATTTTCAAAAGTTCTGGCCGGCGGCAGAACATATCATAGCCAAAGACATACTCAAACCCCATGCCATCTACTGGCCGACCATGCTTAAATCCGCCGGGATTCAGCCTTATCAGCGCCTTCATGTCCACGGGTACTGGAACATAAATGAGAGTAAGATGTCCAAGAGCCTGGGGAACGTGATACGGCCTCTTGATTTATCAGAGACCTACGGCGTGGATACGGTGCGCTATTTTCTCCTGCGGGAAATGGTCTTCGGACTCGACGCCACCTTCAGTGAAGAGGCCCTTATCGCCCGCCGAAACTCCGACCTGGCCAATGACCTGGGCAACCTCTTCAGCCGGGCCCTGACTATGCTTGAGAAATACTGCAACGGCGTTATTCCGCAACCGGGACCCAACGAAGAGATAGACGATATACTGAAACAGCGGACTCTCGAGGCCTCCGGACACTATGGCCGGCACATAAAAGAGTTCGCCTTTCATAAGGCCCTGGCAGAGATATGGGAAGTAATTAATCACGCCAACAAATATATTGTCCGGACCGCCCCCTGGGAATTGGCTAAAGATGAAAAAGATAGAGGGCGGCTGCACACCGTGCTTTATAACCTTACGGAAACGCTCCGTGTGATTGCTATCCAGCTTTCACCGTTTCTCCCGGAGACAGCGGGTAAGATGAGGACGGCCCTGGGCTATCAGGAAACGGAGCGTCCGGCCTATGCAGACAGCATGACCTGGGGTTTATTTTCTCCCGGTCGGACCCTAAAAAAGGGAGCCCCTCTTTTCCCGCGCCTCGAGACCACAAAGAAGGTAGTGGAAGACACAGCCAAAGAGGATCCTAAAGTGAATAAAGAGACGGCCATGATAGATTTTCCGGATTTCCAAAAAGTTGACCTTCGGGTGGCGGAAGTGATCTCCGCCGAGCCGGTTCCGAAGTCCGAAAAACTTTTAAAGCTAAAGGTGTTAGCGGACCGGGAGCGTACAGTTGTAGCCGGTATCGCCAAATTCTATAAACCAGAAGAGGTCATTGGTAAAAAGGTTATTATCGTGGCTAATCTAAAGCCAGCCATGCTGATGGGTGTCCAGTCTGAAGGTATGGTCCTGGCTGCTAAAGACGCCTCTGGACTCCGGGTACTGACCGTTGACGGTGAGGCAGAGGCAGGCACGAGGGTGTCGTGAGGGAAGCCAGAGGCTAAAAGCTGAAGGCTGAAAGCTCAAGGCTAAACCTTGATGCTTTCGTAACAAAGTCTTTTTACCGGTAAATATGCATTGTCCGTGGTCCGGTGTCCGTAGTTTCTCTGTTTTCTTTGGTTTCTCTGGTTTTAAGGCTTTCAGCTATCAACCATCGACTATTCACTATCGACTATATATGCATAACTGGTTCTCGCCATCTATCGCTTGTTTAATCCTATGGGGTATATGGGGCTTTTTCCCGAAACTGGCCACAAATTACCTGCCTCCCAGGAGCGTGTTTATTTACCAGGCCATTGGGACCCTTATAGTAATCTTCTCCGTGCTCATATCTATAGACTTCCGCCCTGAGATAAATACCCGGGGGATCATCTTTAGCATACTGGCCGGACTGGCCGCTGCCCTGGGTACGGTCTTTTTTCTGCTGGCCCTGGCTAAAGGCAAGGCATCGGTGGTGGTCACTATGACCGCCCTTTATCCCCTGATTACCCTCTTACTGAGCGCCATATTTCTAAAAGAGACCTTAACCCTGAAACAGGGCCTGGGCGTACTCTTTTCTCTGGTAGCCCTCCTGTTGTTTTCTTTATAAAAATGCACTGGAAGGACGGGGATAGTGGCAACAGAATCTGAGTCGCCTAAACCCATTTGGACTACACGGGATAAGATCATTGTGGCCGTTTGCACCTTAGGCTGGCTTTTCATCGTCCTGCGTTATTACCCCGGAGACATTGGCCGCTCTATGTACGAAACCGGAATAAAGATGTTCTGGTCTTCAGGCCTAGCTGCGATTTTTACCCGGCTTCTGGTCAGATTCCTCGCCTGGATCGAAAAAACCAAGTCATCCTGGCCACGGATCGTCAAGATATTTCTGGTCTTAGCCATCGCCTTCGGCATCATGCTGGCCATTGAAGATTACAGGATGCATTATAAACAGCCGGACAAAAAGGTCCCCGGCCAGAAGGTCTTATCATCGTTAAGCCATATTGAAGCCCCCCCGCAGCAAGCTGCGGGGAATCTCCGTATGCAAGGTAAAATGCATCGTATTCGCTCGCTAACCCCGCTGCAAGCAACGGGGAATGCGCTCGCTATGCACGTTCATGCTGACAGGAAATGTTCCGGATAGCCCTAATTTCCATGCCCTGGCCGCTATTTAACCGGCCCTCCATACAACTCGGTGCGCTTAAATCCTACCTTGCAGCGCAGGATGATGCCCTCGATATCTCCACTTACCCGATTTATCTGGAAGTCGCCGCCCAGATCGGTTTTGAACTCTACCACGAGATTTCAAAACATAGCTGGATTACCGAGGCTATCTATGCCTCACTCCTCTTTCCGGAAAAAAATACATCGATTCATTCCTTAATAAATAAACAAAAAAGGTCTAAAAAATATAAGCTTCGTTTTGATCTCTCTACTCTTAAGTCTAAACTTAGCGATCACCATGAAACTTTTATGCATTCGAGGGATTGGAGGCAGTACAACTTAATAGGCTTCTCTATCTGCCTCAATCAGTTTACATCTTCACTCTACACCATACGTACCCTGAAGGCGAGATTTCCAGAGATAACCATTGTAGCCGGCGGTTCAAGCTGTTCGGGCGATATGGGACGGGCCATTCTCTCCAGCTTGCCGGAGATAGATTTTGTCGTCTCCGGTGAAGGCGAAAAACCCCTCTTATCCATTGTACGTCTTCTTAAGGGGGAGGTCGATAAACCAGGATCCGGGGTCTTTTACCGTAACAGCCAAGGCATGGTATCAGGGGGGAGTTATGATGAGATCAACGCCTTAAGCTCACTTCCGCCGCCGGATTATGGGGATTATTTTAACCTCCTACAGGATATATCCCCCCAGATTCCATTCCTGCCGGTCCTGCCGGTAGAGTTTTCACGCGGCTGCTGGTGGCGGAAATGCCGTTTCTGTAACCTTAACCTCCAATGGCACAGCTACAGAAAGAAATCTGTACCTCAGATGGTAGGGGAGATCAAGGACTTGACCGATCGCTATCCGTCCATTGATCTGGCCTTCACCGACAATGCGCTGCCGCCTCGTCAGGGGCCGGAGCTCTTTACCGCCCTTACCACATTGGGAAAAGACCTTGACATCTTCGCCGAGCTGCGCGCCGGACAATCTGCCCAAGCCCTGGCCTTAATGCGTGAAGGTGGGCTGAAAACGGTCCAGATCGGCATCGAGGCATTAAGTTCTTCTCTGCTAAAACGAATGGGCAAAGGAACCACAGCCCTCCAGAATATAGAGACCATGAGACACTGCGAAGAGCTTGACATTATTCAATCCGGTAACCTAATCACGATGTTTCCGGGCAGCACATCTGATGAAGTAAAAGAAACCATGGATACCATTGACTTCGTATGGCCTTTTTATCCGTTGAAAATTACGCCATTCTGGTTGGGATATGGCAGTCCGGTCTTTTGTACTGCCAGAGAATACGGGTTTAAGCAGATAGGAAATCATCACCTGTATAAATCGTTCTTCTCAGACGATCTCTTTTTGCGATTAATACTGACACATCAGGCTTATCGGGGCGATAGATCCCGACAATATACCTTATGGAGACCGGTAGCGAAAAAGGTGGAAATGTGGCGGAAAAACTATTTTCTTCTGCGAAACCGATATCCGTCGCAACCCCTTCTCTCTTATCGGGATGGGGGCAGGTTTCTCAGCATACGACAGGTAAGATCAGATGGTAGTGTTCAAATCCATAGACTCCACGGTCCCTCCCGCAGTATATATCTCTACTGTACGACCATAAAATCACTCAAGGATATAAAAGGAAGATTTCCTGGCTGCTCGCTGGAGTCTTTACAAAAGTTTTTTAATGAATTAGTACAAAAACGTATTATGTTGAAAGAAAATGATCAATATCTTAGCCTGGCAGTCAGAGAAGGAGGACTCAGGGAGTGACCAATAAGAAGTCGGCCCGCAATAACTGGTTTGAAGAACACAAAGACATCTTTGTCCGAAATGCCATACGTGACTTTCTAAAAACCTTAAAATTTTTTGAACAACTATACAAGACATATAATGAAAGCAAAAAAATGCCCTTTAAAAATATGGACTACTGGGTCGGCACCGAGGTGCGGAAGGGGCCCCTGTGGCAGTTCAAGGACCTCTGTCATGCGGTGTGGGGCAATGAAGAACAAATGGATGGCGAGTGTGCCCTTATGGATTGGCTCGTTGGCTCTGTCTTCCACGAGGGCATGAAGCTCAAGGAAAATGTTTACTTATTGCAACATTATAAACCGGCTTATGAAAAAATGATCTATCAAAGTAAAAAATGGGCGGAAAATCAAGGCCTGGATGATTATTTGGAACTTTTTGAAAAAACAACCGAAGAGGTTAACCTGGCGATGAGCCGCCTGAATCGCCTCTTTTTAAGGGCAGCCGAGCAATTGCATAAAATCCTGCTGAAATACCCGGATAACCACCTTGTGCTTCGTCTATTAATAGAAAACGAGCCCGAATTTGACCGGATCTGGGGGGTCAATTCCATACCCAGGCTTTTTGAGGAAATGTTTTCCGGTCAGAAAGAAAAAGGTTACTGCCTGGCTGCCGAAAGTTATCGGGAAGGAAATTGGATGGAAAAGTCCCTGGATACATATCAAAAGGCCCTGGATATTAACCCGGACAGTAAGGAAGTCCAACAGGGCATGCAGGCTATAAAGGCTATTATAAAAAACACTCCTTAAGAAGTCGGGAGTCAAAAAACGTTTGAAACGTCCGACACGTTCGAACGACTCGAACAGATCGAACCTTGAACGCCAAGTATCCCTTAATATTTTACTTAAAGTTATCCAATTAATTTAATCATATTCTGTGCTTTTTTATAAAGACTTATATAGCGGCCCAGTACTCTGTCCCAGGTATAATGGCTATCTATAGTTTCCACGGCCTTACGCTGTATTTGCCGTAAAACTGCCGGGGTGTCCCGATAGATAGCCAATGCCTTATTGATAGTTTGAACCAGGGCTTCCGGGTTATGATCTGTATAACCAAATCCGGTCTGCCCGTCGCTAACTTTAACCAGACCGCCGGTAAGATGAACAATGGGGACGTTACCCATTAACTGGGCCATAAAATCGGTAAGTCCACAGGGTTCATATTGTGAAGGGATGACAAAAAAGTCCCCTGCCGCATAAATCTGGTTGGCCAATACCGGATCATAACCAAAGAGAACAGCCATACGCCCCCTATTCTCCGGCAGGCCGGCCAGGGTGGCCAGAGAGTTCTCTATATGCCTGGATCCGCTGCCCAGGATCAGCACCTGAAACTCTTTGTCCTTTGGCATCAACATCTGTAAAGCCCGAACCAGGATATCCACACCTTTTTGTTCTGTCAGCCGGCCAACCATGGTCAGAAGTGGTTTGCCTGCCGCATAATCAATCCGGCCCATGGCATTTACTTTCTCAAACTTACGCTTATTTACATCCTCGATAAGGGTCTTCTTGCAGATCTCTTTGCCCTGAAAATCGTCCTTTAATGGGCTAAAGGCCACTGGAATACCCAGCTTCTCCGGTTTTTCCGGATCAAAATCCTCCGGGTCAATGCCATTCGTTACACCCTCAAGGACTATTCCCCTGGACTTCAAGCTATGGCCAAGCCAACCGGTAAGACGATCTGCTTCCGTTTCCTGAAGTTCTCGCGCATAGTTTTCACTTACCGTATTTATAACTGCATATCGTGCTGCCGCAATAAAAGGATCAAAGGCATTATGAAGTAAGGAATGTTCAATGACATATCCCGGCAACCCGGTAATAGCCCTGGCAAAGAGCAGGTCGCCCACCTCCTGGTGATAACCGACCCCCGCATTATGTACCGTAACCAGAGTGCCTGTCCCTGCAAAATAGGCCCGGTATCCATCGACTTCACGAATTATGGCCGGTATAATAGCCGTATGGCCGTCCTGACAGTGGATGATTTCAGGCCTTTCATCCATATAGATCATCAGTTCGAGAGCTACTTTTTGCAGCAAGACATTCATAGCAAAATAGTCATAATGGCCTCCGCCCTGCTTGTGGCTGGGATCCTGCGCTTCTTCCTCAGCGGTATAAGTATAAACGCTTTTCTTTTCGCTGAAACGGGCGCTATCCACAAATAAAATCCGGACATTGCCCTGCGTCAGTTTCCAGATACACACCTCTTCCTGCCGCTCTTCACCGGTATAATCCATTCTTACGTTGAAGGAATAAGCCGTCGGCTTCAGATTTAATCTCTCCTTATTCATCATCCCGTAAAGCGGCATGACCACCGTAATCTTAATCCCGGCCCGGGCCAGGGCATGGGAGAGTTGCTTGCATACGTCCTTTACCCCTCCGGCGCCCGCCAGTCCATCGTATTCACGTGTAACCATCCACACGTTTTTGATTTCACTGCTTTTCTTGGCCATAAAGACACCTCTGCTCCTTCGCTGGATCTATCGACTTGTGCTGTCCGCAGAAAAACTATTCTGTTCCTTTTTCTACCCTCTTCGAATCTAAACCAAAATTACTTTAATCATACCGATATCCCACATTAAAATCTAATCCTTTTTATGATAAAGGTGGACATCTCGCTGTGGGAAGGGAATGGTAAGTCCTTCTTCGGCAAAGGACTTATAAATGGTCTTGTTAAGTTCGTGCGTTACCAGTCCCTTGTAAGCAGGATCTTTAATCCAGCATAAGAGTTCAAACTCCAGCGCAGAATCTCCAAATGCCCGGAACCGGGCCCTTGGCGCAGGGTCTTCTACCACCTGGGGATTATCACTCGCTATCCGCACTAGTAAGGCCTCCCCCTTTTCAATGTCACTTCCATAGGCCACACCCACGCCTATGCGCACCCTAAACCGCTCCACCGGAACACTCTCATTTACTATCTTCGAATTGGCCATAATGGAGTTAGGAATGCTAATAACCACATCGTCCCTGGTCTTGATCCGTGTGCTGCGCACTCCGATCTCTACTACTTCACCCCGTTCATCACCATCCAATATGATATAGTCTCCAATCTTGTACGGTTTATCCATAAAGATGCTTATACCCCCGAAGAAATTGGCCAGGGTTTCCTTTGCAGCCAATGCGACAGCTACACCGAAGATACCGGCGGAGGCTAAAAAGGGGGTAATGTTTATGTTCCACACCGAAAGAATCAATATGAACCCTGTACCAACGATGAGCACCCTAACGATTGTTTCGAATAGCGGTATGATTTCACGCCCCATGCCTGTAATATCCGATATCTTTGACACCGCCCGTTCCATAAACAAACTACTCAAGCGGACGCCAGTAATCGCCCAGGCAATAACAATACCCGACACAAGCAAGGCATCAGCATATATAGATAAACGTTTTAAAAGTTCCAAATAAGGTATAGCCTCTCTGAAGCCTTGCAAAATAACTGTGCCGCAAATAGGCTTATGGATTATGGACACGATGAGGTCATCAGCCTCCATGTGCGTTTTTTGCGCCAACTTTAGTAATACCCGATCAATGAAAATATCCACAACTTTCGCTGTAATAACTGTAATAACGATTATAATTAGGGCGTGGACATAAGGGATCTTAGAAAAGCCCTGTAATGCGTCCATGTCTATGAACCTCGCTATTCAAATTTTTGCACAGTCCTTAATACCAAATTTCTTGGCTATGATCTACCAATTCCTGCTTAATTACGCCGGTGAAAGAACACGAGATTCAGTATCTGGTTTTATAGGAAAAGAGTAAGAAGATACTAAACAACCATCTATGAGGTGCTGTATGTTCTGATTATTACTCATTATACGAACCGGCCACTATTGGGCGGATCGAAAATACTCTACCAGTATGCGCGGGTCATTGCTGCCGATGCCGTCAACCCCCATGTCAACATACGGTTTCAGCATATTAGGGTCGTCGATGTTCCATATAAAAACCTTTAGACTCTCCTGGTGCGCCTTATAGACAAACTCTTTATTTACAAAGGCGTAGTTCATGACCAGTGCATCCGCTGAAGCGCTCCTGGCTATACAGGTGTCCACCGGGCAGCCCACCAGGAGCACGCCAGTCCTGATACGGCTGTCCATCTCCTTTACTCTCTTTACCGCCATGTGCCAGAAGGAGATAACATATGCGCTGCCACAGAGGCTGTGCTTATTTATGAGCCCAACAACCTTATCTTCTATCCCCACTTCTTTTAATTCGATGATGAGTTTCATCCTGCCCCTTACAAGCCCGATCACCTCTTCGAGGGTCGGTATCCGCTCACCCTTACCGGCATCCAGCTTTTTTACCTCCTCGAGGGTATAACTCCCTACCGGGCCCTTTCCATTTGTAGTGCGGTCCACCGTTGAGTCGTGGATAACCACAACCTCCTTGTCTTTGGTCAGATGGACGTCGATCTCCACGGCATCCACCCCGATCTCCATGGCCCGCCTTATAGAAAGCAGGGTATTCTCAGGTTCTAAAGCCTTGGCCCCGCGATGTCCCATAATCATCATATCGACTAACCTCTTATCTCGTAGTATTTTCAGGCTGGTTTCTCCCGTCCAGCTACTACCTGGCAATCATGGCCCGCATCCTATCCCCGGCATTTTCCACATGATCCGCAATCTCGCCGAGCATTTCCACCAACCGGATCAGATGAAAGATGGTCACCGCATCCGTCTCCTTGGCAAAAATGTCGTGTTTGAGTGTGGCTTCGAGTATGTCGGCCTGCCCTTCTTTCTTTCGCAATTCCCGGACGTGTTCCTTTACAATCTTCCGGTCTTCTTGGGAAAAAGTCTTAAAGTACCGCCGCGCGTCTGTAAGCATCTCATTAAGCCTATCAATCGGATCAAGGACAGAATCTACCAGAAAAAACATATCCCCCCGGAAATATTCTGGAATCTTATCGGCGGGTCTAAATGCCAGCCAGTCCAGCACATGTTCAAAACAATCGATTACCTTGTCCTGTTCTTTCAGGTAGTCGAAAATCTGGAACTTATCCACAGGCAGCAGAGTCCCTTTGGGGAGATGACCCCTGATACGTCTTTTTACTGCATCGGCCTGATGTTCAAGATCCGACACATCTTGCCTGGCCCGTTCAAAGGACTCGCACTCAGCGCTTAGGTAACACTTTATCGCAATGCGGAACATTGCGGCCCCGTCTCTGACCTTCTCCGCATGTTCCTGAAGTCCCTCAAAGGGTGAAGTCATAAACATGGATAAAATAGGTATGCGCATAATCCCTCCGCTTTAGAAAAATATCAAACATAGTATCTTATAAATAACCATACTGGTGATGGCGGAAGCAGGAACCGTGATAAACCAGTAAAGCATAATCTGGAATACTATCCGGAAATTCACCGCCTCGATACCTCTGGCCAGGCCCACTCCGATCACAGACCCGACCGCGGCATGGGTGGTGGAGACGGGAAGCCCCATCTTAGAGGCCAGAAGGACTGTTGTAGCCGCGCCAAATTCAACTGAAAATCCACGTGTATTTGTCAGGGTAGTGATTTTATGTCCCATGGTCTCGATAACCCGATGCCCCCACATGGCTATACCGGCGGCGATGCCCACTCCTCCAAACAACAGGAGGATAATGGGAACCTCAATCTGACCACCGATAGACCCGTTACTGGCGAAAAAATAGATAAGCGCCAGCGGCCCGATGGCATTGGCCACGTCATTGGCCCCCTGAGAAAGCGCCATATAGCTGGCGGTGACCAGTTGCAGGTGACGAAAGGTATGTTCGACACCTTCCTCCCCGGTTTTCTTCGTATGCCGCTTAAGCAGGTATTTTCCCACATATCCCGTTAGAGCGGCAATGGCCAGGGATAACCCGGTGGAGCTAATGTTATCCAGCGCCATTTTTTTCCCTAAAGGCGTCTTACACAGAAAAGACATGATTACCACAAAAAATGTGGTGCCGATGAAGTATGGAGATGACCTGAATGCCCTGGCCATCAGTTCCTTCTGCGTCAATATAAATCGATAAATGATCTTGAAAACAAGAAATGATAGGATCATGCTAAAAATAGGCGAGATGATCCAGCTCGCCACTATGCCCGTCAGCGTCCACCAATTAACCGAGGAGAAGCCACCCACCATGATGCCAAAACCGACCATGGCGCCGACGATGGAATGAGTGGTGGAGACGGGAAGGGCCCTCCATGTGGCAAAGAAGACCCATAGCGCGGCCGCGATGAGTGCGGAAAGGGCCCCCACGATCGCCACTTTTGGATCGGTCAGGGCCTCGGGAGAAACAATTCCCTTACTTATGGTGTCGACCACGTGAGATCCTATAAAAATTGCGCCTACGAGATTGAGTATACCGGCAACAAAGACTGCCTGCCGCAGGGTAATGGCTTTGGCACCGACGCTTGAGGCCATGGCGTTGGCGGCATCGTTGGCCCCGATGTTCCAGGCCATGTAAAACCCAAAGATATAACCCAGGATTAGAATCGTATATTCAAAGGTCATGGTTACCCCAGATCAAGTTAATTGATTTTAATCCGGAATCATGGGGTGTCCGAGAATCTGTTCAAGTTCTATAAGGAAAAGGTCATGATCCCGGTAAAGGATGGTCTTTAATCCCCGATGGCTTGCGCGCTCAATATTGCCTGGATGGTCATCCAGGAACAGCGTCTCCGACGCTAAGACGCCAAGCGTCCGTATAATATCGTCAAATATGCTTGGATTCTTTTTGCCCTTGCCCAGATAGTAACTGTTAAACACCCGGTCAAATTCGTGGAAAAAATGATCTCTTTCATTCAGGATGTCCAGCCAGTTAGTCTGGTCACTGAGGATACCGGTAACAAGATTGTCACGGCGCAGGCTCCGTACAATCTCAATCATTTTTGGACGCAGTACAAAGCGCTGGAGTATTTCACTGGTCAGCTCCGAGTCACTCCCGCGAATACCAGAACGCCGGCGCATCATATCCCAGAATTCTGCCTCGCTGCCCCGGCCGGTTACGTATCCGGATTCGTAGATCGCCTCAACCGCCAGACGGTGCAGGGCCACCGGATCCATCCTGTTTTGCCGGGCAATGGCCTTAAGCCCTTCGCGAAAACCTTCTTCCGCCAGTACCCCGCCATAATCAAAGAGTACCGCCCGTATTGGTAAGACCGCGTCGATGGCTTCACCTCTTGGTTATAGTTATGCCAGCTTTATAAAGGAAAAAAGGGGAAAGGACAAGTTTTTAAAACGAGGGTGTCTTATGCCTATTTCGAAAGTCGGCAATAACCCGCTTTATATCCTCAAAGAATTCTTGTTCGATTGAGCATGCCTCACACTGATAGTTATTCGGGCAGGGAGAAAGTGAGAGTTTACCCAGGTTCATGCGCCGCAGTTTTGGTCTTTCTTCGTCAGGGACCATCTCAATACAGCCTGTAGGGCATATATACGTGCATGAACCACAGCCGATACAGACATCCGAGGCCACCCTAAAAGGGGTCGCCACTTCGCGTTCCGTACCCCGATTGGCCAGACCTATGGCCCCTACCCCCACGACCTCTTCACAAAAACGGACGCAGAGCCCGCACAGGATGCACTGTTTTTCCTCTTTTTTCTTAAACCGGGAGAAATCGATGCCCATCTGTCTGGCCAGGGTCTGTATCAACGGTACATCCGGGCATCTGGCGAGTAAGAGTTCCACGATTACCCTTCTGATTTTTCTGACCCTGGGTGTATCGGTAAAGACCTCCATCCCCCCTTCTACCGGAAAGTTGCAGGACGTCACCAACCTGGACTGCTTATTCTGAATAACTTCCACCATACAGAGACGACACGACCCATACGCCTTGAGGGCCTCGTGGTAACAGAGGGTGGGAATAAAAATACCCGCTTTCCTGGCTGCATCAATAATCGGAGCGCCGCGGTCGATCTGGACCCTCCGGCCGTCAATTATTATGGCTACCTTCACTCTTTTTCTCCTACGGCTATTTGACCCTGATTGCTTCCCGCTTGCATATACTGTAACAGATACCGCACTTAATACACCGCTGAGGGTCGATCACATGGGGCTTCTTTTTTTCACCAAAAATGATGGTTTCGTAAAAAGTCGTTTTTAGCTTAAGTATTTGAAATAATATTATTTTATTGCATTTTTGTCTTGACTT
>OMKS01001457.1_pt1 | contig 20925 bp, 15 predicted proteins | sample 1674721 | NCBI WGS metagenome assembly OMKS01 (sample SAMN06264996, study PRJEB25208) | sediment metagenome | isolation source: hot spring sediment | place: USA: California | collected 2014-09-02
AACTTCTCCCGGGCCCCGGCTATCGAGGCGAAAACAATGTACAGCACGGCCGTGAGCGCCCAGACGGGCACAAACAGGAAGAACAGGTGCAGTGTGCCGGTCTTTTCAAGGACCAGCGCGGCGGCAATGGCGATGACCCACGCCGCCAAGGCGGGCCAACTGAATGTCTGACCCTTTCTCGATACCCAGAATTGCGTCAGGCCGATCTTCGGGAAGACCCAGTGCTCGACAAACACGATGGCCCCGACGGGCATCAGCAGCAGCCCGTAATAGCCGACGAAGTCCAGCAGCTTGGTGAATACAAACGGCGAACACGCGATGACCGTTGTGACCGCGCCGGCAATCAGCGTCACCAGCCACCGGGGCCAGCCCGGCGTGACGGCCTGAAAGGCCAGCCCCGCACGATAGAGCGTGGGATTCGATGTGGTCCAGCCCGCGAGGATCACGGCCACGATGCCCATTACGCCCAAGGCCTGAAACGCGACGCCCCCGGCGTCGAGTTGGCCCATGCCCTTTTGCAGGATCAGCGCCGTCGTCGCGCCCATGATCCCGGCGCAGATCCATGCCAGATAATGTCCGAGGAACATGCCGAACGCGCTGAACAGCCCGTAGGACGCCTTCTTCGCATAGCGCAGGAGGGCCATGTCGCTCAGACCGCCGTGCATGGCGAGGTTACAAATCCACGCGAAGGCCGCCACATGATAGAAACCGATGGCCGTCGGCCGGCCGTCGTCGGTCGTGCCCGTCCAGATGGCCTTGTTGGCGATGGTCCAGAAGTCGTCCAGGCTGCCCATCTGACCGCCGAGAACTCGATTGGCCAGGTCCGGCAGCATCGCCACGGCCCCGGCGATAAACATCAGGAACATCCATGGCGAACAGACCTCGGCAAACTGCGCCAGCCGCTTGAAACCGAGGATCGCCAGCGTCACGACGACCGCCCCGACACAGACGACCACGATCACGAAACGGAAATCCCCGGGAACCCACCCGGTCTGCTCCGGGATGCCGAACGGGATCCGCACCGCCGAGGCCGAGACGGTAATCATGCAGCCGGCCAAAATGCAGAACAGGACCGCGTTAAGGATATTGTAGATCGTGGTCGTCACGGGACCGGCGATCTTGCGCAGGTACCAGTACAGCGTCAGGCGGGTCTGCACGGCAATCGGCGCGCAGACCAGCGTCCAGGTCAGGACCGCCAGCAGATTGCCGACAAGCAGGCCCAGGAAGATGTCGCGCGCCGTCGCCCCCCAGGCGACGAACAGGGCCCCGATAACGAACTCCGTGCCCGCGACGTGCTCGCCCGCGAAGACGCCGGCGAAGTGCTTGGCCGGTTGCAGCTTATCCTCCGAGACGGCTTCCCGCTCGAATTCGTAGAGCTTGTCCATGCCCTTGATAGCGGTGCTGATTTCACTGGCCATCTGCATCCCTTTCAGATTCTAACCTCTCTGGCTCGTTACATCGGCCTCGTATTTCCTGACCTCGGCCAGCCAGTCGGCGCCGACCGGGACGTCCTGCTTGAGGCAGTAGTAATCCCAGACCGCGCCGAACGGCAGGGTCTTGAGTTCCTCCAGCATCGCCAGCCGGGCCGTGAAGTCGCCCGCCAATTCGACCGCACGCAGCCGCTCGGTCGGCTCCAGCAGGGCGATCAGCAGGGCCTTGCCCATGCAGCGGGTCCCGATCACCCACGCGGCGATGCGGTGGATGCTGGCGTCGAAGAAGTCCAGCCCGATATGCACGCGGTCCAGGTAATCGCCGCGGACCAGTTCCCTGGCGATCTCCACGAGTTCATCGGATAGGATGACCACATGGTCGCTGTCCCAGCGGATACCCCGGCTGATGTGCAGGAGGACCTCATCGACGAACTCCAGCACGGCCGAGAGCTTATCGGAAACCACCTCGGTCGGGTGATAGTGGCCGGTGTCGAGCGTCAGCAGGAGCTGCTTCGCAAGCGCATAGCCGAGATAAAACTCGTGCGAACCGACGACGTAGCTCTCCGAACCGATGCCGAAGAGCTTGCTCTCGACGGCGTCAAGGATGAGCGACTTGTCCATCGGTTGCGCATAGATCTCGTCGAGCGACTTTCGCAGGCGGGCCCGCGGGGCCTTGCGGTCCGCGGGGATGTCCTTGTAGCCGTCGGGAATCCAGAGATTGTTGACGCAGGGACTGCCCAGGGCCTTGCCCAGGGCCGCGGCGATCCGCCTGCAGCAGATGCCGTGCTCGATCCAGAACCGCCGGATGCCCTCGTCGGCGTGCGACAGGGTCAGGCCGTCGGCGGCCTTGGGGTGGCCGAAGTACGTCGGGTTGAAATCCATCCCCATGCCGTTGGCCCTGGCCCAGTCGATCCACCCCGTGAAATGCTCCGGGCCCAGTTCGTTGCGGTCGACCGAGCCGTCGGTCTGGGCATACATGGCATGCAGATTCAGCCGTTGCGGCCCCGGAATCAGGCTCATCGCCTTGTCGAGGTCGGCTCGAAGCTCATCGGCGGTGCGGGCCTTGCCCGGATAGGACCCGGTGGCCATGATACCGCCGCCGGAGGCGCCGGGGCCGCCCTCAAAGCCGCCCACGTCGTCGCCCTGCCAGCAATGCAGCGAAATCGCAATCCCGCCGAGCCGCTGGACCACCGCGTCGGTGTCCACGCCCAACTCGGCATAACGTTCCTTGGCGGCCTGGTAGGCCGATTCGATCGTCCTGGACTTGCTCATTTCTTCAGCCACAGATTTCACAGATAGCTGTTGGCGATGTCGCGACAGAATCAATTCTTCAGTGCGTCCTTCTCCGGCAGTGGGGGGAAAGGGGCATGAGGTTCGGTCTGGTACCAGAACGCCACGCTCGACAGGTCGTCCCTGAGCGGCAGGTAGCGGCCTTCGCTCTGCCAGCCGAGGGCCTGCATCGTGACCTTCAGGTTCTTTTCGAAGCGGATCGGGTCCATGATGTGCCAGCGGTAGAGTCCGAAACGCGGCTGGTTCTCGACGGTGAAATGCTGCGGCATGCCGACATAGGGCGTGCTGAAGGTCTTGTAGCCCTCGCCGTCGGGATTGTCGAACCCGTAGGAACCGCAGAAATAATCTTCCGTTCCGGTCCCGCAGATCGTGGGCCACTTCTTGTCCCCATCCATGAAGAACTTGATCTCGCCCTCGCCCCACCAGCCGGGACTGTTGGAGCCCCAGACCATGTACGTGCCGACGTAATGGCCGCGGCCCTTGATGCCGTCGACGATGGTGTAGTCCGTCTTGTCGGGCAGCGGGTTGACCCGGCGGAACTGCGCGTGGAAGTACGCCATGTCATTGGGGACCTTCGTCAACGTGTAGTCGATCTGGTAGTACAGGACCATGTCCTTGTCGTCGATGTTGGTCATGGTGATCTTGCAGCTCTTGCGGAAGGGCATCAGCCAGTAGCAGTTGAAGCCGCTCATGGGATTCACGCAGACCGCCAGTGAATTGACCGAGGTGTAACGGCCCATACCACATGCGAAGAAGTCCCCGGCCGGCGTCTCGACCGAAGGCTCTTTCTCGCCGTCCCAGTAGATGCGCAGGATATTGCAGCGGTTGTCGCCGGTGGGCGTCATCCAGATATGCTGGATCGCGCCGGGCCCTTTGATCTGGCCCATGACGAACGTCTCGCCGGCCTTGATTCGAACCGATGGGGAGACCTTCCAGCCCTGGCCCAGTTCACGTGCGGCGTGGGCCCCGGTGCCTTCGGTGGCCATGCCGCCTTTGCCCTTCTCGCCGGTGAAGTTCTCCGGACTGATCGACCGCGTCCGGGCCTTCGACAGCATCGGAAGCGTCCCCAGACCCATATCGAGGCCGTCGTAATCGGCCACCGCCGGCCTTTGACCGCAGAACGACACAGCCAGCACACAGACAACTGCCACAAACACTGTCCTTGCCTTGCCCATCATAGCGCGTCCTTTCACAGTATCACTTTGCGTAGAGCTCCAGCAGTTTTCGTTCCGCCTCGACGGTCCATAGCCCGTCGTCGAGTTCCCCGGCGACCTGCGGAATCTTCGTCCGCAGTTCCTCCAGACGGGTCAGCCCCAGGCCCTTACAGGCCGGATAGACGACGATCTTGCCGGCGATGGAGCGGCTCTCCACGGCACGGATGCCCTCCACGGCCCCATCGAGGCCCGACACCGCCGCGACCGAGACATTGGTGTCCAGCGTGCCGGTCTGGACCTTGCCAAGCATGAGTTTCATATCATCGAGCGTCGAGCCGCTGGTGCCGATGAAATAGAGTCCCTTCTCGATGTAGGCGTCCAGGTCGATCTCGCCGCAGACCGTCGCCGGGATGCCCGCGAAGATGTTGATCAGCCCGCGTTCGGCGCCGTCGCCGACGGCCGCGGCCACCAGCGCCGGAACCGGGGCCATGATGGCGATATAGTCGAACTTCACCGGCGGCCGGTCGGTCTGGGCGTCGTAGGCGATGTACTCCACGTTATTGCGGATGGCCGCCGGCGCGGCGATCCGGCTCAGCGCCTCCAGCCGCCCGTCGTCGACGTCGCCCGCATACACGCTGAGGCCTTCGACGCCCTGGCAGATATTGCGGATCACGTGCATCATACCCATGGGCCCGCCGGCGCCGACGACGCATATCTTGTCGCCGGGACGGATTTCGTCGGTCGGCGGGATGATCTCCATCGCGTCGGCCGGTGATGAGCCGCACGTACCGATAATCCGGATGCCGCCGTAGTGAACCCGGCCGATCATCGTGCTGACCTTGCGCCCGAACCGGCCGCCGCACAGACAGATATTCAGCAGGCCGTTCGTCCCGACTTTCGCGAAGAGCGACTCGACCGTCGCCGGGTTCGAGCCGAAATAGACGACATCGTCGAAAGCCGCATCGTCGAGCTGGCCGACCGCGACCGCCTCGACCACCTGAACACCCGGTGTCTGTCGCGGGCGTCCCGCTCGCGAACCGGAGGCTGAATCCCCTTGGCGTGTGGTCGCAAGGTTGATCCAGGTCATCGTGGCCGGCTTGCCGTACAGGTCCATCAGATACGCGATGGCGTCATCCTCAACATCGGCCTCGGCGACAACCAGCATCCGCCCGCCCTCTTTGATGCAGGTCCGCTCGGTCGAGGCGTAGGCATCCTCGACACAGGCCCAGGGCTCCACCAGTGCCACCGCCGAACCGGAAAGCTCCTCCCCAACGGGCAGGAACATCGACTCGCCCTCCGGCGACGTAACGACGCGCTCATCCACCAGGACATATTCCTGCAGCGCACCCTCAAAGTTGTAGCCGAAGGCGGCGTTGCTCCGGGCGGCCGTCTTGAGCCAGCGATAATCCGTCTGCACCAGATAGCGCTGCCCCACGCTGAAACCCTTCACCTCCCCGCCGACGGCCGCAATCCGCACGACGGTCTCGTGGCCCGGCACGGTCGGCCTGTCGCCCGGCACGTAACTGGGGATATCCGCCAGGACCGAGGCCTCCAGCCCCGCGACCACCTCGCCCTTTCGCACGTGCGAGGAGAACTGCTTGAGCAGCTTCAAATCCGAGAAGCACAGGCCCACGGTCTCGACCCGGCAGAGAATCTGCCTCGGACCCGGGCGAAAGACCTCCTTGTGCTTGTTGAGCACCAGTTCATCGGGTCCGACGAGCTGGACCGCATATTGTGTCCGCGGTATGTCCTTCATGTAAGTTTCCTGTTCTCAAACGCCCGCGGCCTTGAGCACCTCCCGGGGCGACATGTTGCTGTTAAGTGCGGCCAGTTTGTCCTCATCCTCAACCCGCAGCACCCGGCCGATCTGGTGATAAAAGGCATTGCGCAGCCCCCGTTTGGGAAAGTGCTTGGCCGCCCAGCGGCTGACATAGCCCAGGGCGCACTGTTGCTGGAGCACGGTGTGGGCATAGAAGATGTAAGCCCCTTCGAGGAAGATCGGCAACAGCGGCGACAGCTCATCCGTGGAAAAATCGTCCACGAATCGCTGGCCGGGGCTGTTCATCTCCGTCCCCACGATGATCGACAGGTCGAGCCGCCGGCAGATGTCCACGACCTCGTAGAGATTCTTCAGTTTCTCATCCCGCGCCCCCGGCGTGTAGTTGCGGTCGGGCACGATGTTGACGACCGCCACGCCCGTCTTCATGGCCACCTTCAGCAGGGCCTCGATCCGCCTCTCGCCGTCGCTGGTTCCGTCGAGCCAGGTCAGCGTCGGGATCGCCCCGCAGGCCGCGATGAAGCGGTTCGTCTCGGCCATCCTGGGGAACGACCCGGTGTCCGGCCGGACATACCCGACGCCTCCCTGCTTCATCGTCTTCTTGCGGATCGTGTCCAGCAGCGTTCGTCCCTCGGGCAATTCGAGTTTGCCGGGATCGGCGCCGAGCTTCTCGCCCCAGAAGGCGGCCAGGCTACTACCGTCGCCGAATATCGCCCTCGCCTTCCGCGCGTAGGCCGTGCACATGTGGCGCTCCGTGGCGTTGCCCTTGGGCGTCAACGTCAGAACGTCCTTCTCGTAGTCCAACTCGACCGGGCTCAGGTAGGCGTTGACCCTGGCCATGAGGTCCTGGTTTCGCCGCTGGGCCGTGTCTTTGAGCATCCTCTGGAACTCCGCCAGGGGCCCTTCCAGACGAGCCGTGGGAAAGCCGACCCCCATGTGGTAGGTGATGCCCGGCTCACCGGGGCTGGTCATGACCTTGTCGGCGAATTCGGGCACATAGACGCGGGTCTCCAGCCCGCTGCAACCCTTCAGACCCAGCTTGCGGCGGGCCTGGTGAAACTCCTCCAGCGCATCAAGCACGTCGAAATCCACCGTTCCGGCCGCCGCAAGCCCATTTTTTCGTGCCAGCCACGCGAATTTCGTCGGCGAATAGCCGTAGGTGTTGAAGGAGAAAAACGTGTGGCAGTGCATGTTGACGTCCTGCCCCGGCTTGGGCAGATGGATTCGCCCGGCCTCGACCTCGTCGATGAGGCCGTCCAGGGCCTCCCGTCGCTCGTCCGGGTCAAAACTGTCGAGCTTACGTTCCAGCGACTGCGCCAATTCGTTGGTTTTTTGACTCATGGGGTGTGTTTCTTGTAGTGCTTGGTCCACGCGGCCGCATCCTGCGGTGTGTATTCCTTCAATTCAAATGAGTTGCGCACGATGGCCCGCAACTCCTCTAGACTGCCGATCTGCCCGACGGCGCGGGCCTGCATGAGGATATTGCCGGCGGCGGTCGCCTCAATCGGGCCGGTAATCACCTTCTTGCCCAGGGCATTGGCGGTGAATTGACAGAGCAACTCGTTCTGGATGCCCCCGCCGACGATATGGAGCACGTCCACCCTGTGGCCGACCACGTCCTCGATCCGCTCCATGACGCTGCGATACTTCAGGGCCAGACTCTCCATCACGACGCGGACGATCTGGCCCTTGTCTGTGATGGGCGTCTGCCCGGTGCGCATCAGGTGCTCATTGATGCGGGGCGTCATATCCCCTGGCGCCAGGAACCGGCGGTCATCCACGTCGATGTAGGCGGCGAAGGGAGCGGCCTTGCGGGCCATGTCGGCGATCTCGGCGTAAGAGAGGTCGTGGCCCCCGCGCTGCCACTGCCGCTTGCACTCCTGAATCAGCCACAGGCCCATGATGTTCTTGAGCAGGCGGATGGTTCCCTCGACGCCGCCTTCATTGGTGAATTCATGCTCGAAGGTCTTGTCGTCGATGATGGCCTGGGGAATCTCCACGCCCATCAGGCTCCACGTCCCGCTGGACAGATACGCCCACCGGCCCGGCGAAGCGGGTACGGCCGCCACCGCCGAGGCGGTATCATGAGTGCCCACGGCGACCACCGGGATGCGCTCGCAGCCTATTTCGGCGGCCACCCGCGGCGTCAGCGAACCGATAATCGTGCCCGGTTTGACGACGGCGGGCATGACTCTCATCGGCAGATCCAGCCCTTCAAACATGGCCCTGGACCACTGCCCGGTTCGCATGTCCATCAGTTGCGTCGTGCTGGCCAGCGTGTACTCCGAGACGACCCGACCGCACAGGAAATACGCGAACAGGTCCGCCATCATGACGAGCTTGTCGGTCTTTGCCAGGGCTGGATGCTCAGCGGTCCTCATCGCCAGCAACTGGTAAACCGAGTTGAGCACCATGAACTGGATGCCGGTATGGTCGTAGATGGCCCGCTTGCCCATCGTGTCAAAGGCCCTTTCCAGCATCCCCTGCGTCCGGCTGTCGCGATAGTGATAAGGGGGCTCGATGAGCCTGCCTTCGGCGTCGAGGAGGCCGAAATCTACGCCCCAGGTGTCAATCCCGATGCCCACAGGAGGGCTCTGCGTCGCCTTGGCAGCCTTGCCGATGCCGGTCTTGACCTCCGCCAGCAGCCGGTCGAAATCCCACCGCAGGGTCCCGGCCACGTCAACGGGTCCGTTGGCGAAGCGGTGAATCTCCTTGAGAGTCAGCCTGCCGTCGGCGACCTCGCCCAATATGACCCGGCCGCTCTCGGCACCGAGGTCCACGGCGATATACGTCCTGGTTTGTGGCATGATTTGCGTCCTCGACAAGGGTTTCCTGCGCGACAGGCGCCACTACGTGGCGATGGATGAACCGCCGCCGATATCGAGAAAACGCCTTTATAAGCCACACACGCGGCCGTTGCAACAGGAAATGCACCGTCGGCGCCGTTGGAGGGGGTGAAAACGCCGAATCTCATCCGTCGCCGCGACAAGCGTCTGTCCACGTCGCGCAGCAGCTCCGGGCCGATGATCCCGAGGGGTTCGGTCGCCCTACTAGCCGACAACAACGCTGTCCGGCTGGAATCGCTTCTTGGCCTGGCCGATGAGGTAGAAGCTGCCGGTGATGAGGATGAGGTCCTCCCGGCCGACCGCGCATTTGGCCAGTTGTAGGGCTTCGCCGAGGCTGTTGGCCGTCTGGCACATCTTGCCGCATACCTCGCCGTACATCTCCGCCAGATCCTGCGGCGAGACCGACTTGGGCGAATTGCTGCGCGTGAAAATGGCCTTGTCGGCTCCATACTGGAGCATCGAGAGCATCCCGCGGACGTCCTTGTCGCTGTTGCAGCCGAAGATGACGACCATGGAGTCGTAAGGGATGTTCTGGCCGACGGCCTGGATCAGGACCTTGATGCTCTCGGCGTTGTGGGCCGCGTCGATCATAACGCGCGGATCGTTGCAGATCATCTCCATGCGCCCCGGCATCGACACGCTGTGCAGACCGATGGCCGTCTTATCGTTGTCGATCTCGAAGCCTATCTCGCGGAGTTTGTCGAGCATGGCCAGCGCCAGACCGCAGTTGATCGCCTGGTGCTCCCCGTACAGGGGTACACGCAGGTGCTCAAACTTGCTGGTGGGCGTCGTCAGGCAGATGCGCGTATGGGGCCCGTGCTCCCGCGACGTCTCAAAACGAAGCGAAAAGTCGATATCCGTCCCGGTTACGCTCAGCGGCGCATCGACCGCCATCGCCTCGGACTTGAGGACCCGCATGGCGGCGGGGTCCTGGCTGACCGTCACAGCCGGGATGCCCTTCTTGAAGATGCCCGCCTTCTCCTTAGCGATGCAGTCCAGCGTCGCGCCGAGCTGGTTCATGTGATCCAGGCTCAGGCTCGTAATACCTACGACTTTGGGGGTAATCACGTTGGTGCTGTCCAGACGCCCGCCCATGCCCGTCTCGATCACCGCGATATCCACCTGCTTGTCCAAGAAGTGCAGGAATGCCAGGACCGTCAGTATCTCGAAAAAGGTCGGCGAGTCCGTCTTCGCCATCTTCTCGACCGGGGCATACAGACGATTGAGAAGCTCTCGCATCTCGGTCTGGGTGATCAACCGCGAATTCACCGCGATCCGCTCGTGGAGATGAACCACATGGGGCGATGTGTACAGCCCCACATCGTAGCCGTTGGCCTCGAGCATCCGCGCCAGCATGGTGGCTGTGCTGCCTTTGCCTTTTGTGCCGGCTATATGGACTGTATCGATTTTCTTGTGGGGATTGCCAACCAGCGCCAGCAAACGCTCCATCCGCTCGAGGCTGAACGTGGTCGTGTTGTAGCGCAAACGCTCCTGCTTCTCATAGTCCGTCTTCTCGAACAGGTACTTGAGGGCCTGATCGTAAGTCCGAAAAGCCTTTGTCTTGGACTTGAGGGGGGCTACTTTGGTGTTGCGTTTTGGCGTCTTCTTTACGGTCGTCTTCGTCGATTTAACCATGAACCGGGTATTATAACGGTCGGTTACAGCTAAGTCAATGGAATCCTTCACGAAGCCGAAAAGTAGGGCGTTGGCCCCCGCTAGATGATACACATCCTATTGTCAAAAAAAGACTTACAAACGGCATAGGCAATACGGATGATATTCCGGCGGGATTATTGGTATTAAGTAAAGCGCATGAACTATTAGCATGTCTAATGGCTATGAGGGCCGCCTGGACTGTCTGCCTACACTGTGTTGGCAGACAGATCCATCGAAAGGATGATCCCTTTAGTTGCTCTATTGCAGGGGCCAGAATTCGGATTGTGTCCGGGCCTCGGCGAAGAGCTTCTTGGCCTTCTCGACCGTTTCCGGGTGCTGCGCGGCGATGTTGGTGGTTTCGGCGGGGTCGTCCTTGAGATTGTACAGTTCCAGACGGTTCGCCCGGCCGAGCCGGATGGCCTTCCAGTCGCCCATCCGCACCGCCTGATCGCCGCCCCGCTCATGGAATTCCCAGTAGAGGTAGTCGTGGCTCCTCTGCTCGTCCGGCCGTCCCAGCAGCGATGGGACCATTGAGATGCCGTCGAGGCCGTCGGGCGCCTCAATCCCAGCCAGTTCCGCAAACGTCGGCAGCATATCCCAGAACGCCGATATGTGGTTACACCCGGAACCGGCCGCAATCCGCCCCGGCCAGCGGGCAATCAATGGCACTCGGATGCCGCCTTCGTAGAGATCGCGTTTGTAACCGCGAAGCGGGCCGCTGCTGCCGAAGAACGCCGGGTCCGCGCCGCCCTCCTTATGCGGGCCGTTGTCGCTGCTGAACACCACCAGCGTCTCATCGTCAATGCCCAGCCTCTTGAGCAGGTCCAGCAATCGCCCCATATCGCGGTCGAGCCGGCTGATCATCGCGGCATGGCCCTTCTGCGGATCGGGCCAGTCCTTGTCGGCGTAGATGCCCACGTCCGGAACCTCCATCCCCGCCTTGCCCGCCTCATTGTTGGCGTGCGGAATCGTCACCGCCATATAGAGGAAGAACGGCCCCTTGCGGTGGCGCTCAATGAATGCCAGGGCCTTCTCGGCAATCAGGTCATGCGAATAGTCCACCTTCTCGACGGCCACGCCCGCCCCATCCTCGCGCGGCTCGGCGACCTTGTTGCGCAGCGGCACACGCTGTTGGTTCTCAAAGAGGAACTCGGGGTAGTAGTTGTGGGCGTGCCGCTGGCAGAGATAACCAAAGAAATAGTCGAACCCCTGCCGATTCGGGGCCCCCGTGCTGTCGGGCCCGCCCAGGCCCCACTTGCCCGTCAGGCCCGTGGCGTAGCCCGCCTGCTTGAGCAGCCCGGCGACCGTCACCGTGCCTTCGGGCAGCGGCAACTGGCCCAGGGGCTTGGCCTCGCGGTTGCCCCGGACGTAGCTGTGCCCGGTGTGCAGGCCGGTCATCAGACAGCACCGCGATGGAGCGCAGACCGTGCTGCCGGCGTAGTGCCGGCTGAATCGCATCCCTTCAGCGGCCATACGGTCGATATTCGGCGTCTGGATGGCCTTCTGGCCATAGCAGCCGAGGTCTCCGTAACCCAGGTCGTCGGCCAGGACATAAATGATATTCGGCCTCGTGTCGAGGGCGTCTCGCCCTCGCTTCGCGGGCGCACCGCCCGCGACACGCTCGGCATGACCTGCCCCGGCCGACTGCGACTCAGTGCATCCGTTCAGACCCGCCGCGGCCACCGCAAAACCCGCGGACTTCAGAAAACTGCGCCGGTTAAGTTTCATTTGCATGAAGCCTCCGTTGTTGGGTAGAGAAGAAGCCAACGAGATGCTTCGCTTCGCTCCGCATGACACACGATGCCCATAGTATTGGTAGCGTCGGCCCCTCCTACTTCAACTCCTTGACGTAGATATTCTTGAACTGCACCAGGCTCGGCGGGCTGTTCCACTGCCCGTTGCTCTTGCCGCCGTGGTGCTGCAGGGCGATGGGGCCCGTCGCGGCGATGCCGGGCAACTGAGCGTTATCGATGACCTTGACGTCGTTGAGGACCACCGTGACCCGGTCGCCCTTCATCGTGATCTCAAAGCGGTTCCATTGGCCCACGGGCTTGTCCGCCTGGTGGCGCGGCGTTACGCCCGCCCGGACCTCCGGCGGCATCGACGTGTCCATGCGGTAGCCGTAGAACTCGCCGGAACCGATGGGCCAGCACCAGATGTTGACCTGGTTCTTGCCGGCCCCGCGCAGGTACACGCCGCTGTCGGAGTCCGGCAGCGCCAGTGTCATCTCCTTGCCCGTGATGTCCCTGGCGTGCGTGCCGTCCGGCAGAATATACGGGATGCGCGGATTGATGTAGGGCGTCTCCTTGATCCGCCAGTCCACCCGGAGGACGAAGTCCTTAAGGTGCTCCGTGTGCCAGAGGCTCTTATCGCCCCTGGCCTCGCTCTCGGCGTCGTAGTCGATCACGCCGTCGATGATCTTCCAATGCCCGTTGTCGCCTTCGGGGACCTTCCACCCGGTGAAGTCCCTGCCGTTGAACAGGGCCCGAAATCCCGGCGGGGCCACGTTGTCTTTTTCCTCTTGTGCGGCGGCCGCCCCGTATGTGGCTGTCGTGAGAAGCCATCCCGCCAGAAATGTTGCAACTGTAATGCGTCCGGCCATCTTCGTACCTCCTGTGAATGCACCGTTGACAGTGGTCAGGTCGCCGATCGGACCCTGGAGGGCATTATGACCGGCGGCCGTGCCGGCGTCAACCGTCTCCGGGATACGTGCGGGCATGGGGCCGCGCGTGGCGCATCGCACAACGGCCCTTCTTACTGCCGCCAGAAGAAGGCCAGGATCGCAAAATCCACCCCATCCACGTCGCCGTCGCCGTCCAGGTCCGCCCACGCGGCCGCTTCGCCCTCGGCCAGCCACAGCGCCCCCATCGCCGCCACGTCGCCGAAATCCACGTCGAAATCCTTATCCACGTCCCCCGCAACAGCCACGCTCTGATACAGTCGCACCTGCCCGCCGTCGGCCCCGATGAGCACATCCCAGTACCCATCGCCCGTCCAGTCGCAGACCTCCGGCCGCGAACGCGGCGTCCCAGGCAGGTCGATCTTCACACCGCCGGCTGTGATTGCCACATAGCCGTTGAACGCCGGCGACGCATCCGTCCCCACGTTCGCGTAGAAAAGCAGCTCCCCGTTCGTATTGCCCGTCAGGATATCCTTCACCCCATCGCCGTTGAGGTCCATGATCACCGGACTGGACCGGCCGCTCGGAACGTACAGATTGGCCCCCCCCTCTTTCACAATCGCCCCGCCCGCCGCCGTCACCGTCGCAAAGCTCGGCGGCAACGCGGCGGAGTTGCGATATACGTGGATATACCCGTCCATCCCCCCGGCCACCAGGTCGATCGCCGCATCGTTGTCCCAGTCCACCAGCATCGGCGTCGCCCGCGAGCCCACGCTCAGCAGGGTCCCCGATTCGCCCACCGTCAGCAGCGTCCCACCGTCAAACGTTGGCGCCGCATCCGTCCCGATGTTACGGAATATCTTCACCCGCCCATCCGCCTGGCCGATCAGCAGGTCCTTCTTGCCGTCGCCGTCCCAATCGACCACACGGGGATACGCACCCAGACAGCCCGAACCCGTAACCACCAGTTCCGCCCCATCCGACTGCACATAGAAAAAGCCCTCGAAAGCCGGCGCCGCCCGCGTCCCGACGTTCAGATACACCCGCACCTTCGCCCCCGGGCTGACCGCCCCGCCCTGGCCCACGATCAGGTCCGGCAGGCCGTCGCTATTCCAGTCCGCCACGGTCGGCACCGAGTAGCCCGGCACGGTAATCGCCGCTCCGCCGGCCTGGACGAGCTCCTGCGGTCCCAGCCGCAACAGAGGCTCCGCACCCAAGGCCACGACACTCCACAGCGCCACAAACACGACCGCCCCCGCCGCCAACTTCACCCTCATCATGTCACACCTATTAACACAGTACGTCTGTGCCGCCATACGCCGGAGAACACAGGCGGATACAACGGTGGGCCGCCGACAAACGTCGAACCAGCACCCTGCTCCGTAAGTCTTGATTTTACAGGATTTTGCCTATATTGTCAAGCCGCCGGCCCGCGTGTTGGAGCCGGAAAACGCCGCCACGACGCCGCCGGCTCGTTCTTATAGGCCCCCCGTGGCCGCAAGGACCGCTTTTTTCGCCCGGTGCGGCCGCCTTCGTGGCCCCGCCATCCGAACAAGCCCATCGGCAGCCCGTATCATAGGTAGAAGGGGCAGACTACGATGCGGAAACGTCACTGGTCAGGCTCCGGGCAAGCAGGCGCCAAACACCGCCGGCGGCGCGGTGACAAACATACGATGGGCAAAGGCCAAACATGCGTCTTGTCATCAGACAGAACAATCACCAGGTCAACGAGTTCCGGTTCGCCGCCGGACCCGTCCGCATCGGACGAAATGTGGACAACCAGATCGTCCTGCCCGAAGTCAAGGTCTCCCGCCGCCACGCCGTCCTGCTTCAGACCCCCGAAGGTCACTGGGCCGTCCAGGACCTCAACTCCGCCAACAAGACCTATCTCAACGGCCGACCCGTGCAGCGGGAATTCCTCAGCAGCGGTGACAGCCTCCAGATCGGCTCGTTCTTCATCGACATCGACACCGAGCAGGACACCCCCGCCCAGGAGCCCATCCACCTCGAAGACACCCTTATCACGGACATCCGTGAGCTCCAGACCATCGCTCGCGACACATCCAACGGCAAGGCCCCCGACCTCCGATTGCCCGCCGTACGCATCGGCCACTTCATCGACGCCGCCGAGCGCATCTGCAGCGCCAACGGCCTCGACGCCATCCTCGATACCCTGCTCGAACTGGCCTTCGACCAATTTCATGCCGCGAGGGTCTGGGCCGCCCTGCGAAACGACGCCATCGGACCGATGACCTGCAACAAGGGCCTCAACGCCAAAGGCGAGGAGATCGGCCTCGGCGACATCGGCCTGCACAAAAAGATCGACGAGGCCCTTGAAAAAGGCGAATTCCTGCTGCTTCCCCGGATTCCGCCGGACAGTGACGGGCACAGAATTCGTTCCGCGATAATTGCCCCCATCCGAACCGCCAACGGCACGTTCGGTGCTATCTACGTCGATAATGACCGCACGGCCCAGCCCTACACGCTCGCCGACCTCGACTACCTGCTCCTGCTGGCCGTCCACACCGCCGGCATCATAGAAAACTTCTGACCCCGCCCCCTTTCCGGGCGGCAGCCCGCACGCAATACGCACGACACAATACGCGCGATGGAAATCATCTCATCGGCCCGCCCGTCAACGACACGCCGCCGACGTCGAACGCAAAGGTCTTGACCTGCAGGTCCTCGTAGACCCTCACCGCCACCGAACCACTCGACGGCAGCGGGCCGCCCGCGGCGGCGCATTTGACCAGCGTCGCGTCCCCGATGGCCTGCTTGCTCACCATCTGGATGTTCTTATCCGAGAATTCCACGGACTCGATCTCCTCCTCCTGCACATCCAGCCGCAGGTAGATCACCGCCGGATTGTTGTTAAAGGGGTCGGTGCCGATCGATTCGATGACCGCGCCGAACTGCGAGCCCTTGGCCCCTTTCTCGAACGCCATAGTCCCGAGGTCCACCAACCGCGACCCGCCGGCCGTCACGTACTCCAGCGTCCCTGAAATACTCTCCAGTCCCGTCACGCTCTCGTCCGGCAGCGCCAGCCGCACCTCGAACAGGATCGTCCGTCCGTCTTTGGCCGGCGTCGTTCCGATGATCCGCCGGTCCCACTCATGCGGCGGAAGCAGACTCTGCACGGTATTCGTCGTCGCCTTGACCACCACCCCGCCGTTGACCTTCACGGCCGCCTCCGGCAACTCCGCCATCAGCGAAACCGTGTACCCGGCCCGCTGCCCCAGCGGCAGAATCCCCAGCGCCGAGTCGCTCACCCGCACCAGCCGCACCCCCGCCACCTGGACATTGCCTCTGGCCGCCACCGGGCCGGCCGGCGCCGCACCTGTCGGCGAGAGCCCCCCTGTGGGCGCCGGCGGCAGATCCACGCGGATCCCCGTATCCGTCAACGGCGGCAGGTCCACCGAGATGTCCATATCCGCCGACGGCAACGCGAAATCGTCCAACGACTCAAACATCGGGGCCGCCTGCACGCTGTCCAACGCCAGCGCATCGACCATTGCCTGGTAATTCGCATGCGCCGCGGCCGTTTCCACCGCGTAGTCAAATAACACCGTCTCCCCCACTGCAATCGCCTGAACCGGCGCCCGCTCCCCGAACAACAGCTCATTGCCCACAAGTTGCATCTCAGCCGGGTCCGTGCCCGGATCCTTGAGCATCCGGACAAGCCCCCTGATGCGCGCGGGATCGTTCAGCAGCGCCTCCTGCATCTCGATCAGCCGCTGGCCCGTGAACGCCAGACTCGCCGTCTGACCCTCCACACGCTGCATATTGGAAGTCTGCTGTACCGGCCCCGGCATGTGAATCACTGTTTCGACCCGCAAACCCCCCAACATCACCTGAATCATCGGCTTCTGGGCGGCAAACTGGGCCCTCTGTTTCTCGATCTCCTGCTCAAAGGTCGGACTGTCAACGTCGATCGCCCCCAACTGTCCGAGCTGCGCCTCAATTCCATCCTGCGACCCGCCCTCGTTTCCCTGCTGCATCTTGACCGTCACCCGACCTGAGGCATCCTTCTCGAAACTCAGCCACGGAAGCCCTTGCATACCCCCCCCGGCGATGCGCACTTTGTTCAAATCCGCGAAATAAGCCGTCCCCTCGACATGGACTCTGCCGCCCGGCAGCGTGGCGTACTTCACATCCTTCCAGACGTCAATCCCCTGCGACTGATCAAGCATCTGCCTGACCGCCTGCCTGGCCTCAACGTCAGACGTGCCGGCCGGTGCTGCCCCGGCGCCTTGCAGTGGGTTCAGGCCGGCCATTGACTGTACCGTCATACTGTGCAATACCTTGCCCGAACCATCCGGATTGAGCGTGAATTCATCCCGCGTCTCCACGCAGCCAACCAGCACAACGGACGCGACAACCAGCAGAATCGCCAAAAGCCTGTTCATGACACCAGCCTCCTGTTAAGGACCTCACAAACACGGGTAGACTCCCTTACATCATACCCGATTGTGCCCCCGAATTCAACGATTATCCCCCAAATCCCCACATTCGGGGTGGCGCCACTGCCGCCATTTGAGTCTCGATCCTCCAGGTTGGTGTCGCACTTTGCGCTCCGTACCTGGCAGTTGCCGTTCCTACGGCTCCAGCCACGCACCCGAAAACGCCATCAAATCCTCAAACCCGATCCGCCCGGCGTCCTTATCCGCCCAGTAGAGCATCCGGCTGAGCCCCTGCCCGCAGGCCCCAACCGCCCAGATTCCCAGAATCGCCCAAATCCCCACCGCCCACGCAATCCCACGCCCGAAACTCATCGTCAGCCACCTCCAAGCCAATAAGCCAAATCCACCGCCCAGACCCCGGGCGTACTTCCTACATTATACCAACTAAGTGCCCCTCCCCCCGATTCTGTTACCCCCACAAGCAGACAATCTCCGCGAACGGGGCCACTGCCCCTATCCCATCATCCCACCCCGCCAAACAAAAAGCCCCTGCGTCAAGAACGCAGGGGCTTGGAGGCTCGACATACGAAATACGAACGAGGAACTACAGCTTCATATCCGGATTGCCCGGCCCGAAGTGCTTGAGCATCACAATCGGATCGCTCTTCGAGGGATTTGTAATCTTGATCCCGGCCCTGGCCGCCGATTCCGTTACGAAGTACTCATCGTAGGTCAACTGCCCGTACCGGATCAGCGCCGGCGTCTCGATATCCCAGACGCCGAACTTGCCGTGCCCCTGCATCGTGATGAAGCCGTAGGCCGCCGCGTCCTTGATCGTCACCGTCGCGCCCGGCAGTACCGTCAACTCCTTGGCCCCGAACGCATCGGACTTATAGCAAATCCAGTTCTCGATGTACCCCTCGGCCCGCATCTGCTCAGCCGGCCGAACCGGCTTGGGCGCCATGAACCGGTTCTTCGCAAAATCCGGGTCCACGTTCAAATCCCAGTCAATCACGCTCAGCAGCCAGTCCACATCCCCCTGGCGGTCCTTGGGCGTATCCTTCCACAGCAGTTCCTTCGGCACCACCTGGTCGTGCGTGATATTCTCATACATCGCGAACACATCCGACGCCTTCTGCGGCTCGTAGGTGCACAGGCTACCCGGCGCGTGCAACACCCCCGGCGGCACATCCCAGCCGGTCCCCACCTGCAACCGATGGGCCGGCGCCAGCGCCGTAATCGCATTATCCCTGCCCTCGGCCGCATCCAGAAGTGCCTGACGCACCTGCTCCTTCGTCACGCCGGGATTGAGCCCGAAGAACGTATACGGGAAATCCCCGCCGTGATTGTTCGCCTGGGGCGGGAAATAGTACGCCTCGGGCTTGCCCAACTGGCCCGTCAGGCCCGCATGTTCATCGCGATGATGCACATGGTGGGGGAGCGCCGCCTTGTTATCGAAGAACTTCGAGTACATGGGCCAGCGCTTGTGCTGCTTCCAGATCCGCTCGCCAACGATCTCGGCCCCAAGCTCCTCAATCGCATCGACCAGCCGGACCTTCTCAACCTTGGCCCCATCCTCGACCACGATGAAACTCAGGCCCTCGTCCTTGCTCGTCAGCGGCCCATTGTCCGCCGGCGTCGTCGATGAGAACCACCGCTCGTCGATGCCGCCCCGCTCGCCGCCCATCGCGTAATAGTCATCCGGATGCAGCTTGATCCGCCGCCCGGGCACGCAAAACGAACGCGGAACCCAGTTCGGCGCCAACCGCACCACACCCTTGCCCTGCTCCAACGCCTTCGCCGCTATTGAACGAACACTCATAAGACCTCCTTATGCCGCCGACGCAGTCGGCTAACCAAGTGACCATCTCAGAACGCTAACTGTCACAGAACGGTAACTGTCTCAAGACAGCAATTGTCATTCTGAGCGAAGCGAAGAATCTCGGCGTGGAGTCCACGGCCGCTCCGATGGAAGCCCAGATGCTTCGCTTCGCTCAGCATGACAAACGGGACTCCAGCATTCAGATAGTTGCCAACGACGAACGACTGCGAAGCTACGGCTTCGCCACCGCCACCCATTTCTCCTTCTTCGCCGACTCCAGCACGGCATCGCAGACGATCTGCGTTCCCAGCGCATCCCTGAAATCGGGACACAGTTTCTTGCCCGACCCCAGAGACTCGAGGAAGTCCGCCAGCGCATTGATGTGCCAGTGCTCGTACCCGATTCCGCAGCCCGGCACCCACCAGTTCTTCATGTACGGGTGCTTCGAGTCCCACGTCTGAATCGTCCGCCACCCGCGGACGCTGATCGGGTCGGCGTGGTTGAAGTATTCCAGCTCGTGCGCCGTCTCCAGGTCGAAGGCCAGTGAACCATACTCACCGTTGACCTCGAAGGTGTTCTGGTTCTTGCGCCCGCAGGCATATCGCGTGGACTCAAACGTCCCCAGGGCCCCGTTCTCGAACCTGGCCAGGAATGCGCACGCATCATCAATCGTCACCGGCATCTTCTTCTCGCTGCCGGCCATGACGCGCTCCTTGATGAACGTCTCGGTCATCGCGCAGACCCGCGCCATCGGCCCGATGAACCACGTCGCCATGTCAATCGAGTGCGCCAGCAGGTCCCCCGTCACCCCGCTGCCGGCCACCTTCGCATCCAGCCGCCACAGCGCATCGCCGCCCTGCGGCACATCCGGACTGATCGTGTAATCCTGCAGGTACTTGGCCCGATAGTGGAAAATCCGTCCGAGCTTGCCCTCGTCAATGATCTGTTTGGCCAGCGACGCCGCCGGGACCCGCCGATAGTTGAACCACACCATGGTCGGCTTGCCCGCTTTCTCCGCCGCCGCCACCATCTCCCGGCCCTCGGCCGCGTCCATCGCCAGCGGTTTCTCCAGCGCCATGATCTTGCCCGCCGCCGCGCACGCCAGCACGATCTCCCGGTGCGTGTTGTTCGGCGTGCAGATGTCCACCACGTCGATGTCGTCCCGCGCCACCATCTTACGCCAGTCCGTCTCCACCTCCTGCCAGCCCCAGTTGTCCCCGAAGCACCTGGCCTTCTCGGCGTTGCTGTCGCAGATCACTTTCATCACCGGCTCATAGGGCACGTTGAAGAACTTGCCGACCTTCAGATACGCATTCGAATGCGCCTTGCCCATGAACCCGCATCCGATCAACCCAATATTCAGTTTCTTTTTCGCCATAAAAGCCACTCCTGACCTGAATCTGTGTTAAGCCGAGCTCTCTGTTGTCATGCTGAGCGAAGCGAAGCATCCGGCATCCGAACGAAACGCCGCACACATTCGCGGCTCCACTCAACCGTACTTCCTGTTCAACGCATCGACCGCCTTCTTGCACTTGGCCGTCACCGCCCACGCATCCGCCCAGAAGCACAGGTCGATCGTCCACCAGTCGTGCCCCATGTCGTTCTTGCCCAGTTCCGGCATCAGCGTGTCGAAGTCGATCTTGCCGCCCCCAAACGGGGCATGGGTCGAGGTCTCATCCCCGTGCAGCGTCCCATCCGAGTCGATCAGATGGATGTGGTTGATCTTGCCCCGCAGCTTTCCGGCCAGCTCGACCACGCCTCCGGGCAGAATCTCTTTTTTCCCAGGCTGGCGGGCCCCCGTGCACGCCACCATATACCCGTGGCACGTGTCGAACATCACGCCGAAGTTGTCGTTATCCACCTCCTCGACGACCCGCACCACCTCCGACGGCTTGTTGAACGCAAAGCCCGGCTCAAACTCCCACGCCAT
>OMKS01001459.1_pt1 | contig 20923 bp, 15 predicted proteins | sample 1674721 | NCBI WGS metagenome assembly OMKS01 (sample SAMN06264996, study PRJEB25208) | sediment metagenome | isolation source: hot spring sediment | place: USA: California | collected 2014-09-02
CCTTTGCTCCACTCCAGACAAAGACGGGGATGGAAGCCCCGCCGGAGCCAACGTGTGCGTGAAAGACAGTTGCGGCACACCACCCGCAGAATTCAGCAAGGGAATGTGCGACTGCAATGATTGGGACAGCAGGATATATCCTGGAGCGCAGGAAGTATGCGACGGACTAGACAACGACTGCGACCCGACAACATGGGACGGCATGGACGAGTGCACATCAGACTGTGAGGTATGCAATGTCATAGAACATGGTGAAATTGGAGAATGCATCAGTGCGTGCACGGCATGTGAAGAATGCATAGGCAGAAGTTATGCAGAACCCGAAGGTTGGAGGGACTGTGGCGACACGAAAGCAGGCTGCAAAGAGCCGTACGTCTGCAGAAGCATTCCAAGTCAAGGCAAGTATTTCTGTTGCGCTCCAATCGGCGACCCGTGCGAAAAGTGTTCTTCTAAACAGGGCCAAAAAGTGGTTTCGCCGAAATGCCTTGAAGGAGAATGCTGTTCCAAAATGATTTGGGACTCTGAAGCCGAAAACTGGGTCGAGGGAGAACTCTATGGTTCCGGCACATGCTACAGTCTTTCAGCATGTGAGAACGGAAGTCCGCCGTGCGTGGAATGCGGGGACGAATCAGACCCCCCTCGAAACTGCACTATCATAAACAGGAAGGAGGTTGAAGGATGCGACTGCTGCAACTGGTGCGAAGACGGATACTGTCTTCCCTACGAGACCGGACAGTGTGTCTGCAACACTACAAACTGCAAGTTCTATACGGAAGAGGTCTGCACATACTGCGACTACTTCGGCAAAACAGACCCTAACAAAAAAAGGGTTTTTATGGCGGACGGGTCAAGAGACGACAGGTGCTTTGCGAATACTGGAAGCCAAAATACCGTATGCTGTGGCGGACAATGCTGTGACGTAAGAGACGAGAAAAGATGCGTTGAATGGGATAAACTAACTCCAACAGTATGCAACAAGTGGGTGACTTTCAAATGGGATTGTTGCGACGGCCGGTGCATGGAAAAATGCACTGGGGCGACGTGCCCCTACATTTGCGGCGCTGGAACCGCAACCTGCGACGGCGACGGAAACTACGATGTACACGTGCCGGCATGCCAGCTTAGCGGATTCGGCTGCGGATGCACCTACCTGCCGGTGACCGGAAACTGCAAGTACGGCCCGGACGGCTGTCTTGAACAACTCCGGCAAATTGTAAACGAAAAATGCGCGATAGCCGAAATGGAAAACATAACCCTGACCGGCTGCCCGTTCAACGAGGACGAAGTAGAATTCAGTTGCAATGCGGAAGCGCCGCCCTACTACGGGACTGCCACCTGCACCTGCGAATACCACAACGAGAAAGTTGAGGTGACCGTCACAACCACGACGACCACTTCCACAACAACCACGACGACCACGTCCACGACAACCACCACAACATCCACGACCACGTCCACAACCTCGACTACATGCCCGCCGTGTGAAACCCCAGAACAGGAGTTCTGCAACAGTCTTGAAGCCCCCTCCAACGGAGCCTACCCCACGCAAGCCTGCGAGTGGGATTTCAATCACGGCATCTGGAAACTCGTCTACCTCCCTCCTGAGACGGGAGAAACCCCGCCTGAACTCTCAAGCATCGATGAATGCCTTGCGATAGGTGGTACGGTAATACACGTTGAGATGCCAGAAGAAGAAGGCGACGACCCGCTCGTCTGCTGCTGCATACCTTCCACCTACCACGGCGACGGTGACGGCGATGGTGATGGTGACGGTGACGGTGATGGTGACGGTGATGGTGATGGCGACGGTGATGGTGACGGTGACGGCGATTGTTGTGAGCCTAATCAGGGGGTTGCCGGATGCGATAAAATGGAATGCTCAGACTGTGTCTGTAATGAAGACCCGACTTGCTGTGAAGCCGGTGAAATGCTGGGGTGGGATGGTGATTGCGTCTTACTCGCAGAATCATACTGCAATCATGTCTGTGAAGGCGTGAAACAGCCCGGCTCGTCATCCCTTGTGATAAACACCCGTGAATACAAGGGCTGGGGGATATACGAGTTCAAGCTTTTGGAGATAATCCACGACGGCAGCGGATGCCCAGAGTCTGCGAGAATACATGTTAGGGAAAACCACATGGACTTGAAGACAATCAACCCGTCATTCACGACTCCCGGCCCCATACAAGACCCCAAAAACACGAGGGTGGGCCTTTTCAAGGTGATGGCGGGCGGGGAAGCCGAAGTCTGGATAAAAGAGATGGGGTAGGTGGAAACAGTATTTTTACCCTTCTCCTACTAATTACTTCACTGAAATGATTCCCGTAAAGGCTGAAGCCGCGAAAAAACTTTCGAAAGCGCTGGGATTCGAGGTCACGGCAGAAGACTTGAAAGACTCTCCAAACGCCGACTTCGGATTCCCGGCGTTCAAGCCGGCCAAAGACGCGGGAAGGAAGCCTCAGGAGTTCGCCCTGGAAATCGCCTCAAAAATAAAGCCGTCCGGACTAATCAAGTCCGTTGAAGCGTCAAAAGGATACGTAAACTTCCATACGGACTCGGGCATGCTCGCGAAAAGCCTGCTTGAAGAGATGGCTAGACTAGACGGAAGCTTCGGGAAACCCCCCGAAGCGCCGGCCGGAAAAATAATACTCGAACACACTTCAGTCAACCCGTCCGGCCCCATACACGTCGGAAGGCTCAGAAACACGTTGATAGGCGACAGCCTCCGCCGCATCCTGAAATTCTACGGCTACAAGGTCGAAACCCACTACTACGTCAACGACATCGGCAAGCAGATTGCGATAATCGCCAAAGGACTCGAACAGGACGTCGAACAGGATCCTGGAGTCTGCGCGGAATACTCCCAGTTCGGACACAAGAAAGACTTCCAAATATTCTTCACCTACGTCACAGCAAATCGTATGTACGAGGAGGACGAGGAATTCAAGAAATCCGTGGACGCGCTAATACTCAAGGCTGAGTCGGGAGATGCGAAGGCGCTCGACACGATTACGGGAGCGGCGAAAAAAGCGTTGGCCGGCCAGCTTGAAACATTCGCAAAACTCGAAGTCGAATTCGACTTCTTCGACTTTGAAAGCACGGACTTGAAGGAAGGCCGGGTCTTCCAGGTGATGAGGCGGGTAAGAAACAGCGACTATGTCCGGGAGGGGAAAATAGGTGTGGGAGTCGACCTCTCGGAATTCGGGATTGAGAAAAGAGGCGGATTCACGGTGCTTGAAAGGCCGAACGGGACGAGCGTCTACCTAGCCCGTGACACAGCCTACCATCTTGAAAAACTGAAGCTGGGCGACAGGATAATAAACGTTTTGGGGGAAGACCACAAGCTTCAGGCACAGGAGCTCGCCATGATACTAAAACACGTCTTCAACGTCGAAAAGCCGGTGGAAGTCGTCCACTTCAGCTTCGTAAACTTTGAGGGCGAGAAATTCTCGACACGCAGGGGGGAAATCGCCTCCGTCGACATGCTCTTGGACGAGGCTCAGGAGAAGGCGAAAGACGAGATACTGGAGCGCGACATCGGCGACGTCCACGACGCGTCAACCATCGGGGTTGGCGCCGTCAAATTCAGCATACTAAAGACCACGCCACTCAAGCCGATAACATTCAAATGGAGCGATGCTTTGAGCTTTGAGGGGGAATCCGCGCCCTATATACAATACGCGCACGCGAGAAGCGCGCGGATACTTGAAAAATCCGGGGTGAATCCAGAGTCCATCAAAGTTTCAGAATGCGATCCAAATCTTGAAAACGACGAGGAGAAGGAGCTTGTGAAAAAACTCATGCTCTTCCCGCAGGCTGTCGAGGAGTCTGTAAAACACTTGCGTCCCGACATAATATGCCAGTATCTTCTTGAACTGACTGGAGTCTACGGACGGTTCTACATGAAGTGCCCCGTCATCGACTCCGGGGAAAAAGCGAGAAACCGCAGGATTCTGCTGGTATTCCACACTAAAAACGTTTTGGCCAAGGGGCTTGAGCTTTTAGGGATTGGAGCGCCACAGCGGATGTAAAACCACCGGAAAAAACTTTTTTTAAGCGCGTATTGATTAAGAATAATTCATGGCCAAAAAAGACCACGGAATCCTCCCGCTCGACGCTTTAAGCAAGATTTCCGTGAAAATCAACTGCGACAAATGCGGGCGTGAAGAATACCTCGCAGACTATGAAAAGAATATTGAGGCCAGAAAGTTCGCATACAAGTTCAGGGAATGCCCGGGATGCAGGACAGTATGGTGCGAAACATGCTTTGAGGGGGGCAAGTGTCCCGTCTGCGGGAAGCCGACGATAGAGTTGAAGCCCGCCGACATATTCATATGCCACTACTGCCTGAAGGAATGGTTCGACGAGGGCGGACTATGCGGAAGTGAATGCAAATACCACAAATAATCACTCACAAACTTTCCCCTGCAATGTCTTCTGTCTTCCAGAAACCGTTTCAAAATCAAGGTATTCCGTAGACTTCAACACCGCATGATTTCCCCGCGATTCAAAAGAATCGAGGGTGTAAAACCTCGGCTTCTCCCTGCTGAACTTGACTGCAATATATGCCGTGCATCCTGAAATCTTTTGGAATTCGCGAAGGCCCGCAACAGCAGACTTCAAGCTCAAACGCTCTCCCGTCGTAGTCTTGCACTCCACCGCGATAGTCCGACCGTCCCTGACCGCAATCACGTCCGGCACGGGATGGGGGGTGCTTCCAGAGCCCGCAACCCGCACGGCGCTCCAACCCGCCTCCCAGAATCTTGTCACAAGCTCGCGCTCGAATCCAGCGCCCTTCTGATAGTGGTTTTTCATTTCGACAAGTCCATCATCCGCTGGATTCCAACCCTCGCCCTGTCCATGACGTCCTTTGGGATTTCAACCTCAAACCGGTTTTTCAAAAGCGCGTTGCGGACTTTCTCCAAAGTGATGTTTTTCATTGTAGGACAAACCGCCATCTCGCTTATAGGATAAAACTTTTTTCCCGGCGCCTCCCTCTCAAGCCTGTGGATTATGCCCATCTCCGTTCCGACAATAAACTCTTTTTCATCGGACTCAACACAATATTTTATGATTTGCGTGGTCGACCCGAGAAAGTCCGCCGCATCCTGTACTTGAGGCTGGCATTCCGGATGCACGGTCAAAACGGCGTTCGGATACTTCTTCCTCGCCCGCTCCACATCCACCATCTCAATCTGATGGTGTGTCGGACAGAATCCGGCCTCCGGCGCGTAAACAAGTTTTTTGTCGCAAGTCTTGGAGACGAAGTATCCGAGATTCGCGTCAGGCCCGAATATTACCATGTCAGTCTTCATCTGCGAAACTATCTTCGGGGCGTTCGCGCTCGTGCAGATGCAGGTCGCCAAAGCCTTCACGTCGGCGTGCGTGTTCACATACAATACCGTCTCGCAGCCAGGATTATTCTTTTGAACCTGCTCAAGCTCGTTTTTCGTCAAAAGCATTGCCATCGGACACAGCGCGTGGCGGGAGGGTATTAAGACGGTCTTTTCCGGATTCAGGATTTTCGCGGTCTGGGCCATGAAATCCACTCCGCAAAAAACAATGACGTCGGCGCCAGTCTTCGTCGCCTCAACAGAAAGCCCGTAACTGTCGCCGACAAAGTCCGCGATATCCTGGACTTCCGGCCTCTGGTAATTGTGGGCTAAAATAACGGCGTTCCTATCCCTCTTAAGCCTTAAAATCTCGTCTTCTAAACTCATTTTCAGGGAAAATACTATGTGAATCGGACTTTAATATTCAAACCGTTTAAGATAAACTCGAAGATGGCGAAAATCGTTTTGGGAGTCTGCGGGAGTGTTGCTGCGGTAAAAACTCCGGAACTCGTGCGGGAGCTTGTCCGCCAGGGATTTGAAGTCGAATGCGTGATGAGCCGGGCCGCGAGAAAAATCATACACCCAAACGTCCTCCACTGGGCGAGCGGAAACCCCGCCGTAAAAAAAATCACCGGCGGCGTCGAACACGTCAGGCTTTTGGGACTCCAAGGAGACGCCGACCTGCTTTTGATTTGCCCCGCAACCTCGAATACCATCAGTAAAATCGCGTGCGGAATCGACGACACTCCTGTGACAACGATGGCGGCGACCGCCCTCGGCTCCGGCAGAACAATAATTATTGTTCCCGCAATGCACCAGAGCATGCACCAAAACCCGTTCGTCAAAGAAAAAATCGAGAAATTGAAGAATGCGGGAATAGTCTTGGTCGAACCGCGGATTGAGGAGGGCAAGGCGAAGCTCGCAGGAGAAAACGAGATAATCGACGCGGTGAAAAAAGCGTTAGGACAATAAAAATTATTTCAGAAACTTAGGACTCCTTTGTCGCCGTCTTTCAGCCCGTATTTTTTCCTCAGGTTATACCTGCTTATCATCTCAATCTGGTTTTTGTGATGGTGACGTTCCGGGATTATCAAAAAACATGTCTCCTTCACTCCGCCAACATTGAGTTCGGCTTCGACTAAGTCGAGGTATCCGAAACTCCGTCCATCCCTTTCAAAACCAGAAATCCTCTTGCGCAAATTTTTCGCGACCTGCGGAAGCTCTGTTACCAAAAGATTGAATGTCCCGGCGTATGGCTTGAATCCGACAATGTCTTCAAGCTTTTCAGAATACTCTTTAACGTAATACGCGCCCTCTCCAAGCCCGCTCGTCAAAACGCCCTCCACCCTCTTTTTTCGGCCTTCAGAGAGGAAGTTTGTTATGTTGTCCTTGTAGGTTTTTATGACGTTCAGTCCTGCTTCCGTGAAACTGATTTCCTGTCCGCGTCCCCTGATTGTTCGCTTGATGTATCCCCGCTCTTCAAGCTGGGTCAAGTATCTTGAAGCCGACTGCTGGCTGACTTCAAGATGCCTTCCATACTCGCCTGACGCGATGATGAAGGGGGATGCTCTGGCCGAGCATAAGTTGGCGAGCTCGACCAACGCGTGCTTCAACAAATCCATTTAAACTTCAATCCCAAGTTCTCTGGCAATCTCCTCATACCTGTTTCGGATTGTCACTTCAGTGACTCCGGCGAGCTTATGTGCGATTCCCTTCTGAGTCTGCTTGTCGTTAGTGAGTTTTCCGGCAAGGTAAATCGCGGCGGCGGCAACCCCAGTCGGACCTCGGCCGGAAGTCACGCCCTTCTCTCGCGCCTGCTGCAGAATCTCGATGGCTTTCGCCTCGGTCTCGCCCGACAGCTTCAGTTCCGACGCGAACCTGGGGACATAATCCATTGGGGTTGCGACCGGCATCCTGATTCCGAGTTTCCTGCACGCGAACCTGTAGCTTCTTCCAATATCCTTCTTCTTGACTCCGCTCGCCTCCTCCAGTTCCTCCAGGGTTTTCGGGACGTGATGCTTGCGGGATACGAGATAGATGATTGCGGCAACAACTGATTCTATGCTTCTTCCCCGGACAAGCCCCTTGTTGACCGCCTTGCGATACCACATCGCACACTCCTCCTTGATGTTGTTGGGGATGTTCAGGTAGGCACACATCCTGTCGAGCTCCGGAAGCGCGATCGAAAGGTTCCGTTGTACTGAGTCGCTCATCCTCGAACGCCTCTGCCACTTCCTCAGACGGTAGAGCTGGGCTTTCCGCTCAGGCTGTATCGCCCCGCCCCGGATGTCGCGGTCGTAGCGGTCGATTTCCGTAGTCAAACCCTTGTTGAGTTTAGCGTACTTGACTGGCCCTCCCGTCCGCGCCCTCTTGCTCTTCTGCTCCTCGTCGAACGCCCTCCATTCCGGGCCGAAGTCGAATAGTCCGTCCTCCAAAACGCTTCCGCAATCACGGCAGATTAATTCACCGTGCTTGTGGTCTGTCAAAAAGTTTTCGCCGCCGCAGTCCGGACACTTCTTCTCTTTCTTCGCGTTAGACATTCTGAATACCCTCTACAATCAAGACATCAAAAAACGATAAGCTTTTAAAGGCAATTTCGCCCAATTTAGTAGGGAGGTATCCTTTAAAAATACTTATTAAACGTTGTTTTCAAATATAATTTAATATATACTAGAAATTGTGCTTTAACCATGAATTCAAAATCTAAAACTGCGCCGGCATTGCTCATAATATTTGCTCTCGCATCATCTTCTTTTTTCACGCAAGCGCAGACCGACCCGGCGCAGACTGGATATGATCCCTACCGTGGCGAGAAATTTGATGATGACGTTAGTGAAGGCGCTTCCGCCGGCTGGCTTGACTGCAGCGAGAGGACCGACCTTGCATGGTATTCTAAACTCGGTAATTTTGTTAAATGCAGTGTCGTAGCCGTTATCAAAATCTTCAGGATTGTCTTTTCGCTTCCTGAAACTATCCTAAATTGGATTGAAGAAACTTCGGAGGTTTTGTTCGGGAACTTGTTCGCGAAACTGGATTTACTTTTAAGTGAAAGTTAAATGGCTCTCATAGACTACACGGACTTTAGCAACCTGCATACTCCAATATTCACCATACTCATTCCCTTTTTCATAATACAAGTTTGCTGGGCGGGCGGTCTTTTCATCTTCGCATCTATCTCTCCCGGAGAGCGCGCGAAAGCCAAAGACATGCTTTGGAAGTCGATAGTCAGCATGGTTCTCGTCACAGTCTCCCCCCTCCTTTTCACAATCCTGGTGGGCTGGGCTGACGAATTATGCGGGGAAATTATAGGCATATTCAAAGAAGAAATGACGAATCCTGCCGCCATGATGGGCCACTTAGTCACCAATTCAACAGTTAAGGTGAAAGAGCAGTTTAATCCAGGAAGCCCATTTCTGCAGACACTAGGCATATTATTCGCCGGAATTGCAACATATGTCGCGTTAGCGGCAGTTGCTGCAAACATCATAATTCTCGGCATATTCATAACCCTGCTTATAGGGCCTCTCGCCCTGCTGGCAGTCCGTATGATACTGCTGATATTCTTCTACATAATCTTTCCAGCCACCATATTCATGCACTTTTTCCCGCCCACCAGAAAGCTCGGTGGAAAGCTTTTAGGCCAGACCATAGTCTGGATTCTCGTAAAACCGCTCATAGTACTGATTTTCGTGGTCACCCTTACCGTGGCGTTAACCCTGTCTAAAGGAAGTCCAGACCAATTCCAGGCTGGCGTCCCGCCTCAATGGACTGTAGGGGATGAAATAGTTTCTGCATTAATCCAAATCCTGGCGCCGCCATTCATAATCGCCGCAGGACTCGTTCTCACGACGATGATGCCCCTGCTCATGACTTCAACACTAAAGTGGGCTGGGGCGCCTATTGCGGCGGCCGGGATGGCCGGCCTTGTAAGGCAGGGGCGGACTGACACTCAAAAACTAACGTCATTTAGCGCCGTCGCATTGGGTGGCGCAATGATGGGTTCCGGAAGCACGTCCATAACTCAGGCTGCGACGCAGGCCGCATGGATGGGCGGCGGTATTAATGTGGGTGAGGGAGCAGGATTCTTCAGTCCCAGCACATTCAAATCTCTTGGAGAGAAGGGGTGGGGTTCGGTAAGACATCCAATAAAATCCGCGAAAGCATCCGCGAAAGCCGCTTGGGGTTCCAAGGGCGAGGGAAGTTTCTTGAATAGACTGCAGAATCGCGCGCGGGACTCCAATCTTTTCGGCACTGAAGGCGCTCTCCCGCTTTTCGACAAGAAGGGCCGCGCAGAAGCAGTCAGGGAGGCTTGGGGCGCTCCTCCGGCGTCCGGCGCGGCTTCAGGCGGTGTCGGAGTCGGCGGGGGCGGTGTTCCATCGTCGGGAACGCAGGGCGGAATGGCCGGCATAGACAAGGGTGTTGACAAGAGTGTGAAGTCTCCCGCAAGCGGGCGCCCAGCCAACGAGCCGTACGGCGGGTACAGCGATTCCATCGGGACTCAGTTGAGTGCGGAGCAGGAGTTGACGAGCCGTGAAACACAGGGTTACCTCGGATTCTATCCGCTCGTGAATTTTTGGGACCGGGTTCAGGACGTGTCTAGCGTCGGCGAATTGAACTGGCAGGCGAGGGCGTTAAGGAGGGCTGGCGACACTGTCGGCGCGAGGAAGCTTGAGATGCGGGGCGTGGGGCTTGTGTTGGGTGCGGCGGTTCCAGCATTCTTCTTCCCAGTAAGGCATATGGGGCGTATCCTATTCAATGTCGCGCCAGTCTTCATTCCCGCCCCCTTCCAGCCGGCGGCATACGCGGTCGGAAAGACGATGGCGGGTTTGAGCGTAGGCCAGTTCGCCTCAAGGAGGGCTTACAGCCACAGGGCACGCCGGTATGAGAGGCAGTATAACCGGGCAATTGACGCCGAACGCGCCGCCGTAAACGAACTAGACTCACTGCAAAAGTCAGGAAAGACTGGCGATGACTTGGTTGCCGCCCGGAAGAAGGTTGACGCTGCAAGAGAGCGTGTTGGCGAGGTCGTGCGTAAAAACAATGAAATGCTCGACGAACTACGCCATACCGGCTCAAGCTTGCGGGGGACGACCGACGTAAACCACCACCGCAAGCTTGTTGAATGGCTTGAGAAAAAGAATCCGCACCTTTACATGGCCTACAAGGAAGGCTCGAGAAGGCATATTGACGCCAAAGAGCTTGAGCTTCCCTCGGCTCTTGAAGCGTATGAGAAGGCCCAGAAAAAGTATGGGGCGAGCGGGGACAAGAAGGATTTGGAAGCCTGTCAAAAGCAGGCTCAACACCTCATAACAATCGCGAACACTTTGGAGAGGACTGCCGGATTGGATTCTGGTGTTGCCGAGGGGATTAAGGCGAAGGCGAAGGCTGGGGAAAGCATGGGTGACAGTAATAATCATAGCGATGTCGCCGGAAAGATGCAGTCCAAATGGAATGGTGAAATCAAAAAGAGAACTTCGGCGGCTCTTCTTCAGGAGGTTGCGAAAACCCGCGTTGCACGCGAGCATTCCGCCGACACCGTTGCCGAACAGAAAGAGTTCATTGAAAGTCATACGGAGTTGAAGGCGGAATTTAATTCGACTGGGGGTGTTTTGGACGCGACGGAAGTCGGCGGGGGCGGGAAGGTTGTTGGACGGACTGTCGCAGTCAACCGGAATTTCCTGCCACAGGGGGCGGAACTCGACGCGGTCGACCAGAACGCCACAGTCATAAGCAAGGATGTTTTGAGGGCTTTACGAGAGAAGTATCCTGAAACCGCGGAAAACCAGCTTAGGATTCTGGCGATAGCCCAGCAGGAAAACATCCATGTTGAGGTGGACGTGAATGGCAGGGTCTGGCTTGACGAGAAGGACATGCAGTATGTAAGGCGGCTTATGAAGGCGCATCCGTCGGGCGTAGACCTTGAAGCCAAAGCAGACCGGAATCCCGGCAATTTCATCAGCGACGTCGACATAAATCTTAACGACGAAATGGGCCGGCCCGCCAGGACGGCTCATGTAGAAAGCTTTTTCATACATACTTTGACTCCGGCGCAGAAGGCGGGGACTGAGCCGATACGGATAGTGGACGAGGACGGGATTACCCACGAAGTCGCATCATTTTATGGTGGGCCCAACAATGTGATTGAAGGCGACAAGGTTATCATCGCGCGCGGGGTGATAATCGAGGGTCAGGAGAGGCAGGAGTTCATGCATTTCGGAGAGAACGCGGAGTCACAGTCTCCCTACTCGTGGGATGTCGTAAACCGCCAAAGCATTCTGAAAAAGAGGGTGGACGGATTCGCTATTGACGCAAAAGGCAATCTGACTGTCGCAAAAGGAGGCCAAGCCGGCCTTGAAATGAGGTCTTTGGACGGCAGTATTGTAGAACGAATAGACAATCCGACCGGCGAACAGTGGCAGGCGGTGGTTAGGAAGGCGGACGGCACGATGGAACGGCAGGACTTGAATGAAGTCCAGATTGGGGGCAAGATAATGAGGATGGAAGACGTCGCCAAAACAAAAGTCGACTTCGGCGACGGCAAGACGCGGAGCATACTGACCGGCGAAGCCGAGAAGGAGCGGGAACAAATGATGGGCGAGTTAAAAGGTAGGTTTTACACCCCCGAAAAATTCCATCTCGGCGATGTTTCAATGGGCAGGTATGAAAGCCAAAAGCGGGAGGCCGGCCTGACGGACGCGGAGTCCGATCACCTTGACGAGCAGACAATGAAGATGGTCCAATACATGGAAACAGCCATAGATGATCCGAATAATCCTTTAGCGCGCGCCGGAATTCTTGACGAAAACGGAAACATGGTCAAAGACGGTCTTAGAAACATAATCCTGACTTACGACGACACTGAAATAAATCCTGCGATGGTGCAAGTCCAAGACGGGGGCATGAACGTCATAATAAACATGGCGTCATACCAAAAAAGGGAACAAGAGCTTGTAGGACTGCAAACCGACCCGGACTTGACCTTAGAGCAGAAGCGGGCGGCGGCCGGCAGTATGGTTTTGGACGAGTACAAGCATCACATAATCCAGCACGAATACAGGCACCAGCAGGCCCACAAGAACTCCAGTGAACTCTACCTTGCGGCGCACAACGCTGATAAAAATGTTCGTGTTCTGAGCGAAGAGATTGGAACGGAGGGGGTGAGGAGGATGCTTGAGGAAGTCTACGCCAACCGGACTGAAAAATACGTAGCTCAAAATGGCGAGGATGCTGAAGACGCGAGATTCAACTTCTTCACACAGTCTTTGGACGCCATGCGGAAGGCTTATGAGCAAACTGATGAAATAAACTATTCGAGTTTGGCGCAGGTCGCAATGCTCGCCGCCGAAGCGGAAAAAGCCGGAGTTCAAGCTCCTGAAATCCAAAAGTTCGAGACGGTTTTACAGGGCAGGCTGCACCCGAACTCGACGGCATGGCATACCTACCTGACAGCCAAAAAAGTATGCGAGAATGCAATGAAACTTAACGAATTCAATGCGTGAATAAAAAATGGGCGGAGAGAAAATACCGGAAAAACAGGTTGAAGAATTCTACGTGAAAGAATTCAAAAAAGACTACAGGCGGGGAGACTACCTCTATGAAATCGAAAAACTCGTGGTCGAAGCGAAATACGGGGCCGAAACAAGAATGCCACTGCCACCGCAGATAAGCTGGAAGGGCCTTTTCAGGGAAAACAAGTGTCCGGCATGCGGGGGGGTCATAGCCTTAAAAGACGAAGCATACGAATGCGGTTCATGCACCCTGAAAATACCGGCAGAAAAATTCGGGGAAGCCTCAAAACACTATGAAGACAAAATAACCGAATCCAAAAACCAGAAAGAATTCGGGGAAAAAGCGTTAAAATCCGGATACACTCAAGAGGAACTCCAAAAAATAATCGGGAAAGCCTCGGAAAAAGCATTCGAAAAACACGGTAAAAAGGAGGAATAAGTGAACTACCAGAAAATAATTGCGGCGGCATTAATACTGGCGCTGGCGCTCACAACATTAAGCCAGAATGAAGCCAACCCCCTCGTAAAAAACCTCGAGGAAGAGATTTCAAGCAACTACGGACAGCTTGCGACCCCAATGATACGCGGCGTCATAACACAATTAACATGGAACCCGCAGGTATTCTGCGTTCCAGGCTCAAGCCCCCCGTGCGAGGTGACGGGCAAGATAGACGTAATATCCGCCAAATTCTTCCAGATAATGATACCATTCTACGTCATAGCAATACTCTTCACAGGACTATTCTTCATCCTGCGGGCGGGAAGCCCGCAGGGACGACAGCGTGCGAGAAGCATGTTCCTAAAACTCACATTCGGCGCGATAGTAGTCGTATTGTCTCCCGCGATATACCAGGCGATGATAGACCTTTCCGCCAGGATGGTAGAGTGGATTCTTGCAGGCGGAAGCCTGAAAATAAACATAATCTTCGTCGAACTCGACTTAGGAAGCCTTTTCCCCGCTCTAGACAAAAACCTCGCCGGAAACACCGTCGCATTCATGGGCGGACTCAACACAAACTGCATACTCTCTTTATGCTCTACAAGCGCACTCCTCTGGGCTCACGTAATGCTATACATACGATACTTCTATGTAGTTTTCTACGCAGTATTCTTCCCATTCATAATCGCATGCTTCAGCTTCGACCTCACAAAACCATGGGGCAAACGCTGGCTCAACAGCTCCATAAAATGGATTTTCGTCCCGGTCCTACAGGCCTTCATAATGGTTTTTGTCATCGCAATATCCTCAACATTTTCGGCAATGTCCCCCGGCACCCCTACTGGAGTGGGGGAAGCTCCTGCGCCCGAAACAGGAGGACTCCCAATACTCGCTGCAGCGCTTGCGACATTAATGATAGCAGTCCAAGGCATACGATACTTGATAGCAGAATCTGTGGAACAAAGAAAAGAGATAAAAAAAGGCCTGGTATACGTGATAGTAGGATTGTTTATCGTAGTCCTGGCGGCCGAAATAGTCGGAGAACTATACACTCCGGCAATCGCAGAACCCCAGACGGGCACAAACGTTAGGGGGGTGTTTGGACAGGTCACAAGCAACTTCATGGGATGGTTCACGATAATAATCGGCCTGTTCGGATACGCGTTCGCACCATTGTTCGCCGGACAGATAATGCAGTGGTTTGGCGCAGGCCTTGTTGCAGTAGGGCTTGGCTCCGGAAGCTCGTGGATGGTTGCTGCAGGAAACATGCTTGAGGGAAGCGGTCCAAGCTCTATATCATCGGCTGCAGGAGAATTCTCAAGACTCAGGGCGTTCGAACGCATGGCCGCATTCCAGCAGGGAACCGGCACTGAAACCGTGGGAGGCGGAGCGTTCGGCGCGATGGGAGGCGGAGGTTCAGTTGGCGGTGCAGGCGGTGGCGCGGGCGGAGGATACATTGCAGGAGGCGCAGTAAAAGGAGGTGTTGGTAGTGTGGCCGGCATGGGTGGTATTGGCGCAAGAGGTGATGGTGGCGGTGCTGGCGGTGGTGCTGGCGGTGGTGCAGGTGGTGGTGCTGGCGGTGGTGCAGGTGGTGGTGCTGGCGGTGGTGCTGGCGGTGGTGCGGGCGGAGGATACTCAAGTCCGGCAGTAGCCGCGATGGGCGGTAAAAGAGGAGGCGGAAGCCTAGACGACTACATAGCGCAAGACATAAAAGCCGCAGAAACAGGAGGTGCCGTCGGCGGAACAGGACCGTCCGGCGAAGACGAATACGGTTACAGTGAAACCTCAAAATCCGGGGAAGAGGAAACATACTCTCGCAAGACCCAGACTCCACAGCAAGCCGGCGCCCCGCCAGCATACGCTGGCGAAGAAAAATACGATACCACACGACAAACAGTCGGAGAATCCGGTGCTGGCGGTGGTTCAGGCGGTGCTGGCGGCGTAACCCCCGAGGAAATAAGAAGAGAATTGGGGTTAAAACCACAGGAGATGCAGGCTCCCGCAGGCCGGGAAAAGTCTGCCGGCCTTGCGGAAGGAGAGCGGGAAGTCGAAGGCGGATTCGGCGGAATAACCGACGCAGACGTAGGCAGAGAACTTGACGCCATAAAAAAGGCCGGAGCCGAAACGGAACCGGCATCCGGAGAAAGATCCGCGAAAATGGCGGCGTCTTCAGCGGCTGTGCGGGCAAGACAAGCCGAAGTCAGGGCAGAAAAGGCAAGGGAACGTCAGGCTTTGGCGGATAAGAAAAAGTTCGCGCAAGATGAGGAGCTGAAAAAACGCATTTGGGCTCAGCAGGAGGCTGAACGAAGGGCGATAAACCTGCGGGAAGAAGAAAAGTCGAAACAATATTCTGTGCAGGAAGAAAAACGAATTAAAGAAGGCGGAAAAACCAGGAAGGCGAAAAAGAAGGGCGGGTGACTATAATTGGTAGGCTCCGACGAGAAAACCAGGAAGGCAGTCCAAAGCATCGAGCAGGAGATTCAGAAGCTCGACTTAGAGTCTGAAATGCGGGAGGCCGAGCGTGAGGGCGAGCAGGTTCAGGTTGTTGCAAGGCTTGACGGCCAGGAGATTTTCACCGCCAGCGTTGAAGAAGACAAAGATGAGGGCGAGAGGAAAGTCAATTTTACGGTAGACCAGTCTCTTATTGGAAAAAACCAGGTTGAAGGCCTGTCGAAAATGTTCGGAGACCGCCTGAACTTGAGCGTGGCAGACAATTCGTGGAATATTTCCGCGCCCGCCTCAATTTCCGGCAGCGTGGCCGGAAGCCTTGGCGCTTTAGGAAGCGCCGCCGCAAGAAGGCCCCGTCCAAAGGAAAAGCCGAGGGGATTCTTCGAGGAGGCGGTGCACGGCAGGATTATGGGCCAGATATCCGACCTCGAGGATAAGTGGAAGAAACACGGTCTTTCACACCCCGAACGCATAAAACTTACAAACCTTGTTTATGGAAAGCAGTTGAGGAGCCCCCGCCACTTCCTGAATCCAAGCCTCAGGGATTTCGGGACCAGGCAGATGATAGGCGAGCTTGAGGAAATAAGCTCGAAAGACTTCGAGAGGAAAGAACGTATTAGAAAACTAAATTTAATACCCAAAGACGAGGTTTCCGAGATTGAGGGCGAGGAGTTAAGGCGTCTTAGGGACATTGAATTGAAGAAAACCTGGCTTCAAAGCGTCCTTGCAGAACGGCTTCTGCCCAAAGAGCGGGAGAATGTCGCCGGCATGAAAGACTACACTATCTCTGAAATACCACTGTCACAGAGGTTTGGATTTGAGATAAAACCCTACACCAAAATCTCAAGCTGGGATCTTATGACGGAATCACAGAGGAGGGGTTTCCTCTGGTATGTTGATAACCAGATACTGCGCATTCAGAGGAGCATTGTGAAGACACCCCAAAAGTCCGGCCTCTGGTGGATGAAAAAAAAGATTCAGAGCGATGCTGAGAAAATGTTCGACGACGTTGACGAGGAAATCTACTGCTACAAAGCGTTCCAAAAGGAGATGAAGAAACACCAGAAAGAGCTTGAAGACATGGAGGAGGAGCTTGTGGGATACGACCGTTTCACAGTCGAGGAGGAGAAGCAGATAAAGTCCATAGTCTCAAAAGAGATGGCGGACATGAAGACTTACGAGGAGCTTTTAAGAGAGCCTTAATCCAAAACACCCTCAAAGACAGCATTTAATTTAAATGTAAAACAAATAGGTTTCCATAAAAATGCCCTACGCGATACCCGCCAACATAAAATACGAGGAAAAACTTCTCGGGCCGTTCACGATAAAACAGTCGATATACATCGGCGTTGGCGCATTGATAGCAGGCTACTTTTGGCTTGAAAGCGATTTAGAGCCGGAGATACTCCGAAAACTCATTGCGATAGTCGCCGTCGGAATAGCATTCTCGTTCGCCCAATTCCGGCTTGACGAATGGCTTGCGAAATACATCTCGTTCATGCGGTCCGAGAAAAAGACTTCATGGCTCAGTCCCGCCGCAAGAAACCTGATGAACATACAGTCGATTCGGGCTGACGCGGTGTTCATGAAAGACAAGAGAATACTCGGCGTTTTGAAAATCACGCCGATAAACTTCGGCATACTCGGCCCGATAGACCAGGACACCGTCATATACGGCTTCCTCGAATTCCTAAACAGCCTCAACTATCCCGTACAGATTGTGATGAAGAGCGTGAACCTGGACCTTGAGGGATACCTCTCCCACCTGAAGCGCAGGATAGTCCAGCGGGACGACAAGGTCGCCCTCGCATACTACGAGCATTTCGCGGAATACATGCGAAGCTACATCCAGACCAACCAGATAAACGACCGCCACTTCTTCCTCATAGTGCCCGCGAAAAAACAGGCGGTGGAAAAAGTCACACTCGACTATCTCGAAACGCAGATGGGGGAAATACACTCACGCCTGTCCCTTTCGGGAATAGTGTCCGAGCGGATGAGCACGCAACAGCTCATCAACTTCTACGGCTCATACTTCACGGAAAAATTCGAGATATACGAGAAGTACGTCAGCCCGATAACACTATACCGCAGGATGTGGAAGACCGCGCCGAAAACAATAGAGCAGGCTGAAAAAGAAATGCTTGAAAAAGCTTCCGGAGGTGGAAGATGATGGGCCTTCTTGGAGGCGGCGGAAAAGACGAGAAGAAAAAGACGGAGTCCTATGAGGAATACAAGGATCGTCTTATAGAATACCTCACATCCCCCTCAACAATCAACGTGCATGAAAAAGACGTGCAGATAGCGAAATACCATCAGGTAATCACCGCGATAAAATACCCGCGGATGGTCGATCCAGGCTGGCTGACAAGACTCGTCGAAATGAACATGGACTTCGACCTTTCAATGCACATATACCCCTACACCGTCGACACGACCATCAAAATGCTTGAAAACGAGATAAAAAAACAGAAGACAGACATCTACGCACTTGAAACAGAAGGCAAGATAGTGCCCCAAAGCCTCATACAACAGCATCAGGACACGATGGCCCTCATAAACCTGATACAGCAGGGCACGGAAAAAATGTTCGACCTAAGCCTCTACATAGACAGCAAAGCCTACACGAAAGAAGAATTGGAGCAGACTACTAAAAAGATTTCAGACACAATGAACAGCATCATGGTCACGCCCAAAATTCCGGCATACCAGATGTACAAGGCTTTGAGGAGCACCCTCCCCATAGGGGTGGACGACCTGTCGGTCACCAGAAACATAACCTCCTCCGCCCTCGCGGCATGCTTCCCGTTCGCAATCTCAAGCCTAGAACAGCACGCCACTGGCATACTCATAGGATTCAACGCCATGAACAGCATCCCAGTAATCATAGACCCATGGCAGCTTTCCAATCCAAACATACTGGTTTTGGGAACATCGGGAGGCGGAAAAAGCTACAGCATGAAGCTTCTCTTAATGCGCGAGTTCATGGAGGGCGTGAGCATAAACGTTATAGACCCGCAGGCCGAATACACGGATTTGATAAAAACATTCAACGGCGACGTAATCCGCATATCCCCCGATTCTGAAAGCGTCATCAACCCCTTCGACCTTACAGACCAAAGCCTCGACGAAAAGAAGCTGAGCCTCCTCGCATTCTTCAGATGCCTTCTCGGAGAGCTGACGGAACCACAGCGTGCGATACTCGACGAGACGATAGACCGTGCATACGAGGAGAAGGGCATCACAAAAGACCCGAAAACATGGAGCAGGGAGCCTCCAGTGCTCGAAGACCTTTACAATGAAGTCCTCCCCCTCACGAAATCCCAAAAGGAAATCATATACAAGCCGGCGATGGCAATCGTTAACCGGATGAAATCCTACGTATTCGGGCCAATGCGATTCCTAAACCAACAGACTAAAATCGACTTGAAAAACAGGATGATAAGCTTCGACATCCGAGACTGCCCGGACGTGGGGAAAAGCACCGTAATGTTCCTCCTCCTTGAATACGTCTACACGCAGATGAAGAAGAGCAGGGAGCGGAAAATACTTGTGATAGACGAAGCCTGGACGGTGCTTTCCGCCGGAGAGCAGGCAGACTACATACTCCGCCTGGTCAAGACCTGCCGTAAATTCAATCTCGCCCTCGTCATGATGACACAAGACGTTGAAGACGTACTAATATCTCGCGCAGGCAGAGCGGTATTGACCAACACGTCCACAAAATTCCTTTTGAAGCAGGACACTTCAGTCCTAGACCAAATAACAGAACGCTTCAACATAAACCCGGCGGAACGCCAGTTCCTGCAGACCGCGACAATGGGCCGGGCCCTCTTGATGGCGGAAACCACAAGAATACCAATCTACATCATGGCCTCCCCCGAAGAACACCGTATAATCACGACCAAGCCCGACGAAATGCTCCAATACCAAAAGTTAGAGAAGCCTGAAAGCACTGGCCTTGTCAGGGAGTTCGACATAAACAGGCCGCTGCACTTCAAAAACGACTTGGACGACGATCAGATAAAAATGCTGACCGAACGCGGTTTCGAGGAGATTCGGGTGAAAACGTTTACCGGAGACGCCGAACTATTCCTCGTGAAAAACGACACGGACGAGACGGACGAGCATTTCGTACTGCAATACCTGATGTACCTGCTGCTCCAGCAATACACTGATTCAGCGCTGATACACCACACGAGGCTTCCCGACATCACGTTCAACGCGCGCGACGGCCGGATGATAGCGGTGGAAGTCGAAGCCGACGTCGGCGTGAAAAGAAGCATAGAAAACATGGAGGCTAAGAGAAAGATTTTGGAGAAATACGATGAATACATCTACCTCGTGTCAAACCCTGTTTTGAAAAGGGATTATGGCGACAAGTACGGGCAGATACTGACGCGCGAGGAAATAATGCAGAAAATACAGTCGTACTTCAAATAACATGAACTCGCAAGAAAAACCCGTGAAATGCGCCCATCGAAAGGCGAACATGTGCACGCACCGGGAGGTTTCAGACCAGCATATAGTGGACGAGAGCATGCAAAGCCGGTGGTTTTGCAGCAACTGCGGATACTACCGGCAGAAGGTCGATTAGATGGACGGGAAAACACTGTTACTCCTCCTAATCCTCGCGCAACTGGCAACCCACGCACTGTCCGAAGACTGCATGGACGTGGAAATGTTTCGGAAGCTCGAGCCAACGATAGAAGACATTCAGACGATCGGATACGCTCTCGCAGTCCTGATGATAGGATACCAGGGCCTGAAATGGTCTGCGTCAGAATCAGACGAGACGCGGGAAGACGCGAAAAGGGGGATAATATATATCATAATCGGCATATTCGTCCTTAAGGTTGGAGGGGAATTTATACTCTACATACTCTGCGGGTGAAAAACGCTTTTATAATACTCTAAAAAAGATTATTAACATGGAAATACCCGGACTTCTTGAAATGGCGGCGGCGCTCGCAACACTTCTTTTCGCCATCATGGGCTTGCGCTGGATTGCAGCGGACTCCGCGCAGGAGCGGGAAGAGGCCAAGAAGGGAATGATATACATAGTCACCGGGCTTCTCATAGTAGTGTCCGCCCACGCTATAGTGCGACAATTATATTGTACCTGTCTCTTATACACATCTGACGCTGCCGACGAAGAGGATAGTGTAGATCTCGGTGGTCGCCGGATCATTAAA
>OMKS01001460.1_pt1 | contig 20918 bp, 17 predicted proteins | sample 1674721 | NCBI WGS metagenome assembly OMKS01 (sample SAMN06264996, study PRJEB25208) | sediment metagenome | isolation source: hot spring sediment | place: USA: California | collected 2014-09-02
TGATTGTAATGAGAAATGAGTAATGAGTAATGAGTATTCAAGAACTAACAGTGTAACGCTTACTTTTCACTCTTTACCCTTTACTCTTTACTCTTTACCCTTTACTCTTTACTCTTCACTCTTTACCCTTTCCAGACATCAACCGGCATAACGCCTCCACCACCACCGCCACACCGTTGACCAGCGCCCTTTCGTCGATGTCGAAGTGGGCGTTGTGGTGTGCAGGCGCTTCTCGATCGGTGAAGCCCGAGCCGACGAAGATGAAGCAGCCGGGAATCTCCTGCAAGAAGAACGCGGCATCCTCGCTACCCATTGTCCGCACATCGCTCTTGAGCGCGTCCGCGCCAAACAAATCGGCGACGACGTCGCGCACCAGCGCCGTGACGTTCGCATCGTTGATCAGCGGCGGCGTGAGTGGGTACAGGCCGATTTCCGCTTCAGCGCCCATCGTCCGCGCCGTCCCTTCGATGATTTCGCGCACGCGGCGCAGCACCATGTCGCGCGTCTCCAGGTTGAAGGTGCGGATTGTGCCGCGCAGTTCGGCGGATTCGGGGATCACGTTGAAAGCGTCGCCGCTGAGCAGCGCGCCCACCGTCACTACGGCGGTATCCAGCGCGCTCACGTTCCGGCTGACGACCGTTTGCAGCGCGTTCACCGTGAGTGCAGCGACGACAATGGGGTCCACCGTCTGTTCGGGCATCGCGCCGTGACCGCCCTTGCCGGTGATCGTGGCGTGCCACGATTCGGCGCCCGCCATCACCGGGCCGGCAGTCGCGCCAAAAGTACCGACCGGGTTCTTGTTCCACACGTGGACCGCGAGCGCCACGTCCGGGCGGGGATTCTCCAACACGCCCTCTTTGACCATAATATCCGCGCCGTTCATGCCCTCTTCGCCCGGCTGGAAGATCAGCTTGAGCGTGCCGCGCCAGGCGTCGCGGTGCTGCGCCATCAACGTGGCGACGCCCAGGCCAATCGCCATGTGCGCATCGTGCCCGCAGGCGTGCATGAGGCCCGGATGCTGCGAGACGTAGGGGACATCGTTGACCTCCTGAATCGGCAGCGCGTCCATATCCACGCGGCTCATCACCACCGGTCCGGGGCTGTTTTCCAGCACGCCGACCACGCCGGTCTGCGCCACGCCTTCCTGCACGCGGTAGCCCAATCCCCGCAAAATCTCGGCGACAATCCCCGCCGAGCGGTGTTCTTCCAAGCCCAATTCCGGGTGCATATGAAAATCGCGCCGCCAGGCGACAAGTTGTTCGTGCAGTCCGGCGGCCAGCGTCAGTGTATTCATAAACCCTCTCCTAAAATCCGTTTCATCCATTCGATCCGTTGACGAGGAACAAAGCTCCTCAGCAGATTACGCAACAGTGTACGGGATTTCCTATGATGCGACAAGTACTAATTGTCCTTGTGTTGATAAGAAAATCCTCCCAAAGGGGACATGGATGCAAACATCTGCGTCCCCTTTGGGAGGATTGCCCATAGCGGCTCGATCTGGAGACCGGCCACAGCAAAGTTCAAAGATCGGGCCGGTCTCCAGCCGTACCCGCAAAGTACGGGTACCAGTTAAAGCCTGCGAAGGCGTTTATATTCAGCGACAAATGTAGAATCATCAAAGGCTTGCTCGAATTGACGTAACCAGTCAAGCACATATTTGTCATCCAGGTTTGCGCCTTGCCGACGAATAACGCCGTGAGCATCCTCGTGATCGCGCAAGCGTGTCGAGATGAGCTTGTAGATCACCAAATCCTCCGGGCTACACACTCGAATCGTCAACCCCGGCTGCACTTCGACATCGCGCCCACGCTGAATAGCACGAACATCGTAAGGCGTGTCGGCCAACAAGACATCCAACCGTGTCCCCAATGTGTCTTGCACAAACACCATAGCTTGTCGTCGCAATGCCTGGCGTGGATCAGAGAGTAGCGAAGTGTAGTCAGATGCAAGCACCGACAGCAAGCGGTCGGCATCATCGCGTTCCAACAGCACTTTCAGGTCAACATCGCGTGTGAGACGCGGCTCGCCCCACACAGCGACGGCAACGCCTCCAATGACAATAGAGAGGATGCCGGCGTCATTCAGATGCTGCTGAAGCGTCCGTAGGGATTGTAGTAGATTCTCCATGCTCTTTCTGCCATTCCGCCAAGCGCTGCAACCTGGCCTGCAACTGCGCCAGAGCCTCCCGCCGCTCTGGGCCAAACAGCGCTTCCGTTTCCTGCAATTGCGGTTCGAACGCACGCTGCAAGGCGAGCCATTGCCGCACACTCTCGTGAACGGTCAATTGCTGCAACAAACGAATTTCGTCTGCTTCGAACGTATCCCAACCTTCGCGCAAGGTCCGCAAATCACGCATAACTGTTTTATATCCTGAATCCCTTGTTCCGCAAACGCTAGGCGACCCGCTTTACCGCCAGCACAAGCGGCGCGTCATCCACCGTGTCTTCGAGCACCTTGTCGCCAGCAGGCGATTCGACGGCTTCGAGCGCGTCCGCGAGCACTTCGCCGGCGATCATCTCGCGCTGCGCGGTGATCGCCTCCGCCAGAGCGCCACTCGCGTTGTATTGGACGACGATCCGGTCGGTAAGCTGGTAATCCGCCTGTTTGCGCAAGTCTTGCACGCGGCGCACGATCTCACGGGCCAGCCCTTCCTGCTCGAGTTCCGGCGTTACGACGGTATCCAGCGCGACCACCAGGCCACCTTCACCGGCGACCCCGAACCCTTCACGGGCGTGGCTTTGCACCAATACTTCGTCAGGCGATAAGACAGCCTCGCTGCCACCATCCAGCGCCAACGTCAGTGATTGACCGGCGTTCAGTTGTGCAACGGCGCGCGCAGCATCCACCTTCTCCAACGCCTTGCGGACGAGCGGGAACTGTTTGCCGAACTTCGGACCGAGAACGCGATTCAACGGCAGCAGTTTGTATTCGACAAGTTCGCCCTCTTCGGCGACAAAGTCAACGCCCTTCACATTCAACTCATCGGCCAGCACATCGAGCAACTGCGTCAGTTCCTCGCGGCGGCGCGGGTCGGCAGCGATGACGGCACGGGCGAGGGGTTGGCGCACCTTGAGATTGTTGCCGGCGCGCACCGAATGGCCTAACGTTGCGGCCAAACGCACAGCCGCCATCGCCTCGGTCAACGTGGCCTCCTCCGCGTCGAGCGCCACAGCGACCGGCAGCAAGCAATGATGGACGCTCTCTGGGGCAGCGTCGTCTACTTCGCGCACCAAATTCTGGTACATCACCTCCGTCATAAACGGCAGCACCGGCGCGAGCAGCTTGGCGAACGTCACCAGCACGGTGTAGAGCGTCTGGTAGGCGGCCTCTTTGTCGGCATCGGAACTGGCGCTTGCGCCGCGCGCGGCCCAGAAGCGGCGGCGGCTGCGACGGACGTACCAGTTACTCAAATCGTCCAGGAACGCCTCAGCAGGCTGCGCGACCTTCAACGGGATGTAGGTCTCGTATCCTTCCGTCATCGCCCTAACCGTCTCGCGCAGGCGAGCGATGATCCATTTGTCCAGCACCGTGGGGGACGCCGTATCCGTCCACGGCATACCTAGCTTGGATTGGCCCTCTTCATATTTTGACGGGTTGTCCAGCAATTCCACCGGCGGCGTCCATTCGTCGATGCGCGCGTAGGTGACGAAGAAGGCGTAAGTGTTCCACAACGGAATGATGAAGCGGCGACGGGTTTCATCGGCGCGATGGTAGCCGAACAGCAGGTTCTGGTCGAGCGGCTGGTTCATGAAGAGCCAGCGCATCGTGTCCACGCCCGCTTGCTCGGCAGCGTCGTCGAACCAGATGGCGTTGCCCCACGACTTGTGCATCTGGCGACCATCCTCCGCCAGGCAGGTGGAATAGCCGTGAACCACCTTCGTCGGCGGCATCTGCTCGAAAACAGTGCTCATCGTGATCAGGCTGTAGAACCAGTTACGGAACTGACCAGGGAACGATTCGCTAATCCAGTGCGCGGGCACCCACTTCTCCCAATACTCGCGGTTCGTGCGATACTGCGTGGTGGAATAGGCCACGCTGCCCGCGTCGAGCCACGGATTGCCGACATCCTCGATGCGCGTCATTGTGCCGCCGCATTTGGGGCACGCGATCTTCACCGCATCGACATAAGGCCGGTGCGGGGTATGCCCCTCGAAGACATCCCATCCCTCGACAGCGCGCGCGCGCAACTCGTCCTCGTCGCCGAGCACCTCAAAGTGTCCGCACGCTTTATCATCGCAAACCCAAATCGGCAGCGCCAGGCCCCAGTAGCGCTTCTTGGAAATCATCCAGTCCTGCATATTGCGCAGCCAGTCCATCTCGCGGGCATAGCCAAATTCGGGGATCCACTGGATCTGATCGACGACATCCATGATCTGGTAACGCAGGCTACGTGCTTTCTCTTCAGCCGTAACTTCCTCGCGCGGTTTGTCGTATAGCTCACCCATGTTGATGAACCATTCATCCACCAGCCGGAAGACCAGCGGCGTATCGCAGCGCCAGCAGACAGGATAGCGGTGCGTGTACTCGTCCACGCGATAGAGCATCCCTTTGTCGTCCAGGTTGTGGAAGATGTCATCCGCCACCTCGTGGACGTCACGCCCGGTCAACCAGTCAAAGCCCTCGATAAAGATGCCATCCTCGGCCAGCGGAGCCAACGCAGGCAGATCGTGAATCTCGCCCAGTTCAAAGTCTTCCGCACCGCATCCCGGCGCGATATGGACAATCCCCGTGCCTTCAACCTCGCCCACTTCCTCCCAGGGGATGACGCGGTGGTAGTCCGGCACGTGCATCGCCTGGACGGCGGGAAGGTCGTCAAACGGGCCGGCGTATTCCCAACCGAGCATCTCTGCACCTTTGAGTTCGCCCAAGACCTCGTACTTGCCCTTAACGACGTTCTCTAGCGTCCCCTTTGCCAGGTAGTACGTCCACCCATCGCTGGCCCTGACCTTGACGTAGGTCAGTTCCGGCCCCACGGCAGCCGCGACGTTGCTCGTGAGTGTCCAGGGCGTCGTCGTCCAAACGAGCAACGCCTCCCGGCTCTCCTCCTCCCTACTCACCTCCCCCCCCGTGGGGGGGACTGAGGGGGGGACCCCACGCCGCAACGGAAATCGCACCACCGGCGCGTCGTGGGTCAACTCGCGATAGCCGTCGGTGACAATCTCGTGCTGGCTAATGCCGGTTTCGCAGCGCGGGCACCAGGGCATCACGTCGTGGCCCCGGTAGAGCCAGCCGCGTTCCCACACTTTCTTGATGAACGTCCAGATGGTGTAGTTGTTCTCGGTGGCGAAGGTGAAATACGACCCGCCGAGTTCGGGCGATCCCAGGCGACCCACCAAGCGCTCGACGCTGTCGGTGACGGAGCCATCGGGACCATTCACTGTCATCTCCTGCGCCGGATTTTCGAGTAGCTTGTCGGCCATGGCACGCAGCGTGTCAGTGTCGTTCCAGTCCATCCAGTAGCCCAGGCGGATCGATTGCTCGGTCTGTTTGGCAGCCTGACGCAGTACGCGCGCCTTGCACTCCAGCACGAACGGCGCGAGGCCATAGGTCTCGATGTCGTGCTTGGACTTGAAGCCCTTCTCTTTTTCGACCTCAACCTCCACCCAGAGGCCCTGGCAATCGAAACCGTTCTGATAACGCTCCTGATAGCCGCGCATAGCCCAATAACGTTGCCAGAGGTCCTTGTAGGAGCGCCCCCAGCCGTGATGGATCCCCATCGGGTTATTCGCCGTAATCGGTCCATCGATGAACGACCAACGCGGCGCGCTCGCGCGTAAAGCGTTGAGCTTTTGAAATGCCTGGGTTTTGTCCCAAAAATCCAGCATTTCGTGTTCTTGTGCGACGAAATCGACTTGGGTTTGTACTGATTTGAACATAATTTTTCTCCTCCACCGAAATAACAAAAACGCCCCCATCCCCACAGGGACGGGAGCGTGTCGCTTTTGCTCTCGCGGTACCACCCTGATTGTCCCGCCCAATGCGGAACCTCTCATTCAGCGGCCATCACCGCTGCGCCGTGTGTAACGGGTGGCAACCCCGGCCTCACTTACTTAGTCTTGTAGTCGTTAGTCAGATAGTCCTTAGTCGTGTTGTCAAATGACTACCTGACTACCAGACTAACGACTAATTGACTACCCAGACTGTTCGGCGGGCGGCTCCGGAGGGATTTTCTGCGTTGGCTCTTGCACTCGGCTCGCACTTTCCCGAATTCGCTGTAGCGGCTTCCCGCGCGTACTCGTCTCCATCAACGCCTTTGTAAGGAAATTATGCCATAAGCGAAGCAGTTGTCAAGCCAACGAAAGCCCGCAGCTAAAAGAATAGCCCGAAGGGCTTTGCTCTTTTCGCCTGGCCTCTTCAGGGCCAGGGCGTATAGGTTATCATCCCCAAATCCAAAATCTGCGGTATGATAGCGGTCATGACCAAAAAATGGCTCGCGATAGTTCTCTTCGTCGGATTGTTGGTGATACTGGCGTGTAACGCGCCATTCTTCACCCCCTGGCCGACGCCTACACCCACTAACACTCCAACGCCAACAGCGACGCCAACCCCCATCATTCCGCCCACACCGACGCCGCTCCCGGTGGATACCGGCTGGCAACCCATCCAACCGGGCATCGAAGTCCGCAGTCTCAACGTCGCCGTCGGGACCAACGTGGAGCGCGTAACCGTCGCCCGCCTCGACCCGGCGGCGGTGATGTTCCGCGTGTTGTATGCGCCGGGCGCGTCTGCATTGGTGAGCGCGTGGGCGCAGCAGACCGGGGCTGCGTTAGTGGTGAACGGGGGCTATTTTACGCCGGAGCAAGTCGTGACCGGGCTAACGATCAGCAACCGCGAACGCTTCGGCACACCCTACGGCGATTTCGCGGGGATGTTCGCAGTGTCGGAGGCGGGTGACGTAAGCGTGCGCTGGCTGCGGACCTGGCCTTACGATCCGTCCGAGCACCTGCGTGAGGCGGTGCAAAGCTTCCCGGTGCTCGTCAAACCCGGCGGCGTCATGGGCTTCCCCGCCGATGCCGATGACGGACGTCCGGCGCGGCGCACGGTGGTCGCGCAAGACTACAGTGGACGCATCCTGCTGTTGATCGCGCCGCGCGGGTTCTTCAACCTGCACACGCTGGCGACGTGGCTGGCGGAGTCTGACCTGGATGTGGATATTGCATTGAACCTCGACGGCGGCGCGTCGTCTGGGCTGTGGATGCCCAACGTGGCGCAGATCGATTCGCTGACGGCGGTGCCGGTGGTTATTGCGGTGATGTCACGCTAAGTGTGGTCAGCGGCAGCGCGTCGCCCGTCGGTTGGCCGTTCAGCATCACCGGCAGACGCTCTCCTGAGAAGCTGTACATTCCTGCCAGAAGACGATAATCCCCCGGCGCGCTGTCCGGCGGCACGAGCACGCCGTACCGGTCAGTCAGGCTCTCTCCCGGTGACCACAGCGATGTGAGCGTAAAGCCGCCGCCCGGCTCAGAGTCGGTCTGCGCGACCAATGTTCCCTCCACGTTGACCAGATGTACGAAGACTTTGTAGCGTTCCGCGGGTGTGAATTCTACACGCCAGAACAGCGTCAGCGGGATGATGTCGCCGGGCACAAAGGCGGTTTCCGGCAGTGCGTAACCCTCAAGCGCAATACTATCGCCCAACCGCGCGTTCAGAGACACAGCGAGCGTATCCGGCAACTCCCCCGTCCCGTAAACCGCCAGCCGTACCGTGCTGATCCACGTATCTCCCGCTTTGTAGGCGTTGCGCGCCAGATACGGCTCGATCAGGCGTTCCGGGTCGGATTCTGCGTCGCCCCAAAAGAGGACGAACAGGCGCGGATGTTTCACCACAATCTCATCCACCCACTGCGCTGCCCTGGGGGGATCGGGCCGGTAGGGCGCGGGATACACCGGCAACGCTCCCCGGTAGTAGTAGGTGAAGACTTCCCATTGATTCGGCGCGCTGAGCAGGATCGCGTCGCCAGGACGCGCCTCCGCCGCAATGCGCGCGGCAAGACCGCGATAGTCGTCACGGGCGTAGGCGGGATCAGCGTAGAGGTGTTGCAGCGAGGTCAACTGAGACCAGAGCAACGCCAGCAAGAGCACGCCCGCGAGCCAATTCCACGCTTTACCTATCCTCGATTCCGCACGAGTCAGCGGCAAGGCCAAGACAACAACCAACGGCGCGACCGCTGCCATCATAAACTTGAGATACGCCGGGCGATAAATCCCAAGGATGATCAATAGTGCAGGCGGGGCCAACGCCATCCCCAAAGCAGCCCACGCGCCGAAACGCGACTTGGCGCGTACCGTCAGCGCCCGTGTCTGCACGGTCGCCAACACCAGCAGAAACGCACCGCAGACAATCACCCAGGGAGCGACGCCCGCTGGAAGTGTGATTCCCACGAGCAGCGCCCGCGCGATTTCCTGAGCGGCCCGCGCCGAATCCAGATCCGGCGGACGCCAGCCACGCGCGCCCAACGCAATCGGCGCCCACGGCAAAAACGCCAATACGCCAAGCGCGTGCGCCGCGCTCCACTGCCACAACGCACGCCAGTCCCACGGACACCGCAATAGCCAATCGACGCCAAACGCCAGATTCAGCCCTATCAGGACGAAAATGTAGGCGTATTGCGTGTAGAGGCCGAGCGCGATGCTGAGGGCAAGGAGTAAGGAGTAAGGAGTAAGGAGTAAGGGAAGATTGCGGACGCGCAAAACTTCGCACCCGGGCTTTGAACTTGAAACCTGTAACTTGTAACCTGTAACTCGCTCCGCCGCCCACAACGTCAACGCGGAGGCTAAACCGAGCAGTGCATACATCCGGGCTTCCTGGCTGTAGTAGACAGAGAGCGGGTGTACGGCTACGAGGAGTGCGGCAGCCAGCGCAGTTCGGCGTCGGCCTATGTACTGAGCCACAGCCGCCGTTACCGCCACGGTCAGCACGCCACACAGCGCCGAGAACGCACGCAATGCGAATTCCGATTCACCGGTGCAGGCGCGCCACACGTGCAACAGCAGATAGTAGCCAGGGGGATGAATGTCGCCGGCTGCGCCTTCGATGATCAGGGAGACCGGGCGCTCAACCAGCCGCGCGGTATTGCCCTCGTCGTTCCAGAAGGATTGGGCGTCCAGACGATAGAAGCGCAACCCGGCAGCTACGAGGAGGATCAAAAGACACGCGCTAACGTACCAACGTTTCACCCGCCCTCGCGCGATGGCACAATGCCCACCGCCTCCCAAATTTTCTCCTCCGGAATGCTTCCCCGCCGGATAATCTCCGGCGGATCAGGAATGCAATCCACAATCGTCGAGGGGATGCCAAAGGGCGCACGGCCGCCGTCCAGAATGAGGGCCACGTCAGCGCTAAAGAGTGTTGCCGCTTCGCGGGCGGTAATGGCAGGCCCCTCGCCGCAACAGACTGCGCCACTGGCAAACAAAAAACCACCGACAGCATCGAAGAGCGGTAACAACATGGGGAAATTCGGGACGCGGAGCGCGACCGGCAAAGCGCGCAACGCCGGGCTGAGGTCGGGATGCGGGGGGAGAATCAGGGTCAGCAAGCCAGGCCAGAAAGCGCGGGCCAATCGTCGCGCCGACCGGGTCGGACGCGCCAATGTATCCATACACGCTGTACGCGCCATCAGAAATGGGGACGCCGGTTCTGGATCGCGGTTGCGGATCGCGTAAAGCCGCGCAATAGCCTCCGTTTTATCAGGAAGGGCGGCAATGCCGTAAGTGGTATCTGTTGGAATAATAATAATCTGCCCTGCCCGAAGCAGTTCGACCGCCCGCGCGATGGCCGTGGGGCTGCGCACGGAGAGGAGGGGGGCGCTTGGAAGAGAGGTGCTCAAAGGCAAGGCTCCCGGGGAAGCACCCCATTCAGCACAAAACGCTCGATCAGCACCGCCGCACCGTCTTCCGTCACCGGCGGCGCGATCCAATCCGCAACCTCTTGTACAGACGGGGTCGCGTTACCCATCGCCACACCGACGCCGGCCCATTCGATCATCGTGAGGTCATTCTCCTGATCACCCGCCGCCAGGACTTCCTCTCGCAGCACGCCGAAATGCTGCGCCAGCCACGCCAGCGCGGACCCTTTGTCCACCCCAAGCGGCACCACTTCGATAAACATCGCGTGCGAGCGCACGATCTCGGCCCGTCCCGCGAACCGGCGTTGCAACACCGGCACCATCGCCGGAATGTGCTCCGGTTCGGCGACATACAGCACCTTGTCTACACCGTCGCGCGTGGCGAGGATCGCCTCCCAGGGTTCACCCACCGTCACGCCGGAGCCAAGGAGCGCGTCATAGAAAGCGACGGGATGTAGAAACTCCTTGAGGAAAAGCTTTCCCTCGGCATAGAGAAGAATGTGCCACCCTTCCGCCTCGCCCTGCTCAATAGCCGCCCGCGCCAGCGCCGTAGGCAGCGTATTCCGCAGCAACACCGGTCCATCAAGCGCCTGAATCCAGCCACCCTGATAACAAATCAGCGGTGCGGTAATGTTCAACTCACGGGCAAAGCGCACCGTCGCGTCAAACATCCGCCCGGTCGCCAGGGTGACGATGACGCCCTGCGCTTGCGCGCGCGCCACCGCCTCAAGCACGCGAGGACGAATCTGTTGATCCGTCCCCATCAACGTCCCATCAAGGTCGAACGCAGCTAAACGTATCATCATCGTTATTGTCGCATCAAGATAGAAACTGCTGCCGCCCACAGGCCGCCCTGAACGGCCAACAACCCCGCCCAGAGGAAGTACGTCGCCGTGCGCTCACGATGATACAGCAGCAACCCCAATCCCCCATTGATCACCAGAAAAATCACGCCCAACAGCGCGAGGTAGAAGATACGCGAGGCATTAGCCACGAGCAGCGCCTCTCCCATAGGGCCAAACCGCAATACGATCTCCGATGGCAGATACGGGTAACGCCAGCAGAGCACCCCCACGAGCAAGACCAGAAGCATCAGGCTACCCAAAAGTACGCTCAACCCCAGACGGTCCTGCCAGATGACCCAATCGAGAAACCTAGGATGTGTGGACGATTCCTCGACCTCCTGCGTCGGCCCCATATCCAGCCGCTCACGGAACGCTTGCAGAAACGCATCCCGGTCTTTGGGTGAAATCGCATACGCCATTCCCGCAGTGCGGATGATAATCTGCTCGCTTAAGGGGCGTGTGGCAAAAAACAACACCGGGCCAATGTCCGGAGCTTTACCCAGGCCGACGAAGTATCCCGGCCAACGGAACCCCGGCTGCATCCGCAGTTCGGTCACGTCTGTGCCTTGCAAAACGGACTCCACCGAGGCCATCGGAATCTGGTGCTGGACGCTACCCCAGTGGATGACGACCGCGTTACGATCCATCTCATAAATGGCATTGATCAATCCCCACAATTGGTAGATCAGGCGGATAATCGTAGCCAGCAGCAAGACCGCGCCGATGCCCATCAAGAATGTCCAGATCGTGACAGGCAACATCGATGCTATGACGACGAGCGCAACCGTTAGCGCGATGAGAATAGCGGTAATAACGAGTCCAATGATCCATCCCCAACGCACCTCAAGATTCCAGGTATTGCGCATATTACAGCTCCTGCCTGGATTCCAGGGCGCGTGTCAGCGTCACCGCGTCCGCATATTCCAGATCGCCGCCCATCGGCAGACCCCGGCCCAGACGTGTGATGCGTGTGCCCAGAGGCTTCAACCGCTGCAACAGGTATGCCGCCGTGTAATCACCCTCGCTGGTGGGGTTGGTGGCGAGGATGACCTCTTCCACTTCGCCACGCCGGATGCGCGCTTCCAGTTCGTTGATGCGCAAATCCTCGGCGAAGACACCCTCCATTGGCGACAGCGCGCCATGCAACACGTGATAGACGCCGTGATATTGGTCCGTACGCTCCAACGCCAACAGGTCCAACGGCTCTTCGATCACGCAGACCACCCGTTGGTTGCGCGCCGGATTTGCGCAAATGGGGCAAGGGTCAGTCTCGGTCACATTGTAGCAGATCGAACAGAAACGCGTGCGCTCGACCAGGCCCTTCAACGCCTCGGCCAGGCGCAGCGCCAACTCCGATTTGCCCCGCAGCAAGAAAAACGCCAGGCGCGAAGCCGTCTTCGGCCCAATGCCCGGCAGCGCGGATAACGTCTCGGTCAATTCGACGACAGAAGCAGGAATCGCCGCAGTATGCATTATGCTACATTCCGGGAATCCCCAACCCTCCGGTCAGTGCCCCCATACGGTCGGCCATCATCGCCTGTGCTTTTTGAATCCCCTCGTTCACCGCCGCCACGATCAGGTCTTGCAGCATTTCCACGTCGTCGGGATCGACCACTTCCGGCGCGATTTTGATGCTCTGTACCTCCAATCCGCCGGTGATCGCCAACTCGACCATGCCACCGCCGGACGTGACGTCGACCACTTCCTGCGCGGTCTCGTCTTGGATGCGCTCCATCTCCTGCTGCATCTTTTGCACCTGACGCATCAAATCGTTGGGGTTCATCCCCCCACGTCCCATCATACGACTACCACCTCGACCACCTTTCATCTTTTTCCTCCCAAAACAGTGTCAACGGATTAAACGGATTAAACGGATCAAGAAAGTTTTCTCCGTTGAAATTTGTTCCAATCCGTTGAGGAATGATTAACCAATTCTAACCTCTGCGCCCAGTTCTTCGCGCGCGCGCCGGAGCAGTTCATCGTCGCCGAGCGAGTCCGGCGGCTCTGGCGGGGGCGGAACCGGAGCTGCAGTCGCGCGTGGCGGTGCCGCCGACTTCGCTTGTGATGACGATGTAGCTATCGCGGCAACGGGCTGCCAATCCTTCTCCAACACGCAGCGCACCAAAATCCGCTGCCCGAGCATCTGCGAAAGATGCGTCTCCACAATACTGCGATTAGCTTCCTTATCCACGTTGTTGCAGTGCAGTGTGTGCTGGAAGCCCAATACCAGGAACCCATCCGCGTCCACGTCTATCGGCTGCGCATCGCGCAAAAACGCACCCAGGTTTACCGGCCGCACCTGACCGACGATGTCTCGCCAACGTGCGTTGACCATCTCGACCATCTCCGGCGTAACGTTGACGGTTTCTTTAGCGGACGCGCGCGCCTGCGCCGGTTGCGTTACGGCTGGAGACAACGACGGCATCATCGAGCGCGCCGGAGCGCGGCGCACAGTCGGCATCTGTGACGGCGCAGGTGCCGGCGGCGGAGATGTTGTTACCGGGGTCGCCGTGGCGCTTCTAACAGGCGCAGGACTCGACGTCTGTGGGGCTTGAGGCGTCGGCGGCGACATTTGAGCCTCCGGTGCTTGCGCCACCATCATGGAGGACGGCGGCAACGTCGCTTCGACGAAGGCCAGTTCCAGCGGCAGTTGCGGCTGCCAACCGGCGCGTCGCTCAGACGCCACCTCGCTGAACAGTTGCACGGCCTGCACTAATCGCTCCGGCTGCGCTTGTTTCGCCATCGCTTGCAGGCGCGGGCGCTCCTCGGCGGTGGGATCGGTCCAGGATTCGCCCGCACCCACGCGCATCAGCAGTAGCCCGCGGAAGAAGTCGGCGGTCTGCCGCGCCAGTTGGCGCGGATCGGCGCCACTATCCACCGCCTCGTTGATGAGGTGCAATCCGCGGTTCAGATCGCCGTCGAGCCACGCCTGGAGAAGCGACTGCACCACCTCACGCCGTTCCGCACCGAGCATTAGCCGCACGTAATCCGCCGTCACTGCACCGCCGGCCGCCATCTGATCGAACAGGCTGATCGCATCGCGCATGCTGCCGGTGGCGGCCCGCGCGATCAAATCGAGCGCCTCCGGTTCCACTGCAATCTCTTCGGCCTCGGCAATCGTTTGCAGTTGCCCCACCAACCCCGTCAACGGGATACGCCGGAACTCAAAGCGTTGGCAGCGCGAAAGAATCGTCTCCGGGATTTTATGCACTTCGGTGGTCGCCAGCACGAAGATGACGTGCTCCGGCGGCTCCTCCAAAGTCTTGAGCAGCGCATTGAACGCCGCCGTGGAGAGCATGTGGACTTCATCCACCACGTAGACTTTGAAGCGCGCTTGCGTGGGCCGGAAGCCTACCTTCTCCAACAAATCACGGATGTTATCTACGCCGGTGTTAGACGCGGCATCGATTTCCATCAGGTCCATCAAGCGTCCATCGGCAATAGCGCGACAGATTTCGCACTGATCGCAAGGACGTTCCTCCATCGGCGCCAGGCAATTGACCGCCTTCGCAATCAAGCGCGCGGTCGTCGTTTTGCCCGTGCCGCGCGGCCCGGCGAGCAGATAGGCATGGTGCAGACGCCCGGTTTGCAGGGCATTGCGCAAGGTACGCACAATATGCTCCTGCCCGACCACGTCGGCAAAAGTCTGTGGACGCCACTTGCGATAGAGTGCTTGTGCCATAATGCCTCCCGATACAGACTACAAACGTCGGCAAACGCCAAGACTGTTGTAGCTTGCATAGTCTATCACGGATGACATAAGAGGCAAGCGATAAAAAAACCTGACAGGTTTTCTGAAACCTGTCAGGTTTACTATCATATTTGGGGAATGCAAAACCGGGGGCGTCCCAAAACCCCCGGTTGCATCAGAAGGAGGAGAATCCTTATTGTCTGCGGCCCCCGACCACATCTACCCTAACTATACTGTTTTTTGCGCTATATGCTTGACGTGAATCTGACGCTTTCCTGACGATTTACACCATTCGCGCGCGCAGTTGGCCGCATCCAGCTTTAATGTCAGTCCCCCGCCGCAGTCGCAGGGTAAAGGGGATGTGACGGCGCTCTAAAATCTGGGTAAAGGCTTCGACGCGCTCCTCGGAAGACGGTTTTCCGGCGTACCCGGCGGTGGGATTGAGGGGAATGAGGTTGATGTGGACGAGCATGCCCACAGTGCGTGCAGCCAGGGCTTCAGCCTGTTCAAGTGTATCATTAACACCATCGATCAACACCCACTCGATGGTCACGCGGCGGTTGGTTTTCGTCAGATAGTCGCTTATGGCAGCGAAAAGCTCGTTCAAGTTATGCTTGCGGTTGATGGGCATCAGTTCGTCGCGCAAGGCGTCGGTGGCAGCGTGCAGCGAAACCGCCAGGTTGACCTGCAAGCCTTCGTCCGCAAACCGGCAAATCCCCGGCGCAATCCCGGCGGTGCTGAGGGTGATGCGCCGCTGGCCCATCTGAAAGCCATCCGGATGGATCATCGTGCGAATGGCAGCCAGGGTGTGGTTGTAATTCAGCAACGGCTCGCCCATCCCCATCAACACCACGTTGGTCAACCGCTGATCCTGCGCGTTGAGTTCGCGGGCTAGATGCAGCGCCTGTGCGACAATTTCCCCGCTGGTCAGGTTACGTTGGAACCCCATCTGCCCGGTAGCGCAAAACTGGCAGCCGGCGGCGCAACCCACCTGCGTCGAGATGCACGCGCTGCGACGCTCGATGTAGCGCATCAGCACCACCTCGACCGTGTGCCCATCTTCCAATGCCAACAAATCCTTACGGGTCTCGCCGTCGAAGGATTCCTGGCGCGCCATAACACGCGGAACGCTCAAGCGAGTTTCCTCGGCCAACCGCTCACGCAGCGCCTTCGGCAGCGATGTCATCTCTGCCACATCCGTAGCCAGGTGACGATAGAGCCACTCCCATATCTGCTTTGCGCGATAACGCGGCTCGCCCCACGTCCCTAACAACGCTTCGAGTGCGGGTAAATCCAAATCGTATAAGTTCGGTTTTGCCATTGTTGCCTCTTTTGGTCAGCAGATTGAGCAGATTTTTTTCTTTGCCAACAAAGAATCTGCTTTATCTGCTTAATCTGCTGATGGGAAATTAACCTACCATAGCCCAATCTCGCACCAGCGCCGCCAGGTCGTCGAAAACCACATCCGGGTGGATCGGCGAGGCAGGCAGTTCATCGGGCTGTGTGATGCCGGAGAGCAGCAACGCAGCCGGCATCCCCAGGCGCAAGCCACCCAAGATGTCCGTGTCGAGCCGGTCGCCAATAACGAGCGTTGCTTCCGGCGTCGTTCCCATCCGTGCCAGCACCCGCTCGTAGAGGAGCGGGCCAGGCTTGCCAGCCATCACCGGTGTGACATCGGTGGCCGCAATCAACGCCGCGACTTGCGCGCCGTTGCCCGGTACCAGACCGTCTTCCATCGGGAACGTGCGATCCGGGTTGGCGGCGATGAAGCCTGCCCCGCCCCGGATGAGCAGCGTCGCCGTCGCCAATTTATGCCAGGTCAGGTCGCGGTCCCAACCGACGACGACGTAATCGGCGTGTTCGCCCTCGGTGAGCGTAAAGCCGTGCGAGCGCAGCGCCTCGCGGATGCCCGGCCCCCCGATAGGGTAGACCGGCGTGCCCGGCGCGGCCTGCGTCGCCAGATAGTCGGCGGCGGCAGTGGCAGAGTTGAGCACGTGCTCGGTGTTCGTCACGATGCCCATGCGGGCCAGCTTCTCGACGTACTGATCCGGCGTCTTGCTGGCGTTGTTCGTCGCCAGGACGTAAGGGAGATGCCGTGATTCGAGCAGTGCGAAGAAGTCGTGCAGGCCGGGCAACGGCGTTTCCCCGCGCCAGAGCACGCCGTCCATGTCGCAAATCACGCCTTTGATCGCACCCCACTCCAACGATGTGGCCTGTCGCGCCAACAAGGCTTCGTAGGCGGCGGGGGTATCCACGTCGGTCAGCAGGTCCGGATCGGCGACGGGCATCGTCACGAGATCGTCTTTATGCTGCGCAAACAGCGCGCGTCCGCCGGTATCGCCGGAGAGTTGCGCCAGTTCGGCGAAAAAGCGCCGCGCGAAGAGCACCGGCGTCCCGCGCCGTCCTTCGCGTCCCACGGGAACGACGATCCCAGCGTCGTGTTGTTGCCAGTACGTCATCAACGAACGCAAGAAGCGCGCATCCACGAGGGGCTGATCCACCGGCAAAAAGACCGCCGCCTCCACCGAGGACGGCAGCGCCGCCACACCGAGGCCAAGACTTGTGCTCATCCCTTCCTGCCAACGATAGTTGCGCAACACGCACACGTCACGCCCGGCGAGCGCGGGCGTCACCTGCTCGGCCTCCGCGCCCACCACCACGATGACGGGCGACAGTCCCGCCATCCACGCCATATCCGCGACGTGGGCGACGAGCGGACGGCCCTGCCAGGGCAGCAGTTGCTTGGGCGCGCCGAAGCGCGTGGAGCCTCCGGCCGCCAGGATGACCGCCGCGACGGGGGAGTTAGACATGGCTTGACCAGAATCTCTGAAGGATTTCCTCATCCAGCCGGTCGCGCATGTAGGCGAGTGGGACGCGCTCTACCGCCGAGCGAAGAAAGCCCTGCACGATCAATCCCTCGGCGTCACGTTCGGGCAGGCCACGCGCCTGGAGGTAGAAGAGCTGCTGCGGATCGATGCGCGAGAGTGTAGAGCCGTGGCTACAACGGACGTCGTTGCAGCGGATTTCCAGGCCGGGGATCGAGTGCGCGTGCGCGTCGCCCAGGAGCAGGTTGTTGTTCGACTGGTAGCCTTCCATCCCGGCGGCGGCTTGCTCTGCGCGGATCATCCCGTAGAAGACGGTGCGCGCCTGATCCCGCAGCACGTTGCGGTAGAGCAGGTTGCTGTACGTGTTCGGCGCGTGATGATGCTGGTACGTGCTCTGATCGATGTGCTGGTCGCCCACGGCGAAGGCATAGCCGTGCATTTGCGCCCGCGCGCCGGGAGCATTGAGGGATGTGGTGAGGAAGTCCTTGCTCATCCGCCCGCCGAGCGCACCGTTGATCCACACAAAATTGGCCTCTTGCGCGAGATTGGCCTCTTGCACGCTCAACGCATAGCGGTTTTCGCCCCAGTGTTGGAAGCTGGCATAGCGGACCCACGCGCCTTCTTCGGCGTAGATTTCGACCATTTCGAGGTTGAGTTCTGGCCGGCGCTCCTGCGAGACGCGATCCTGGATCAGCGAGACGCGGCTGCCCTTCCCGGCGATAATGAGCGTGTGGTGCAAACCGCTGCCGGAGTCAGCATCGTAGGCCACCAACGATTGCAGCGGGCGAGAAACCCGCGCGCCCGCCGGTACGTAAACAAATGTGCCGCCGTGCCACAGCGCCGCGTGGAGCGCCGTAAACTTGTTGAAGTCGGGGCGGGTGGTGCGGCCCTGCATCCAGTAACGGCGGATCAGGTCGCCGTGGGTATGGAGCGCACGTTGCAGGTTGTCGAAGATCACGCCGTTGCGGACGTCCTCCGGGCGCATCGTCTGGTACGAGTTCGCGTCGTTGCAATGGACGAGCGTGCCGGAGACGAGATTCTCCGGGGCCATGTTGTGATGCCAGCACGGCGGGAGGTCGTCCAGCTTGGCAGCGTAAGCGACTGCCTCCCGTTCGGTCGCCGCCAATGCCACACGCAGCGAATCCAGGGGGAAACGATGCAAAGGCGTGCACCGCCACGCTTCTTCTTTGTGATGCGGAAGCGGCATCTCCTGCGCCAGCGCCCAGGCGTCGCGCCGCGCAGCGCGCATCCAGTCGGGTTCGGCGTAGAAATCGGACAGCGCTTCGACGTCACGCAAGCTGACGTTCGGGAAGTCTGGGGTAGTCTGTGTGACGGCGCTCATCCGATGGAACCCTCCATTTGCAGGTCGATCAAGCGGTTCAGCTCAACGGCGTACTCCATCGGCAGCTCCTTCACAAATGGCTCCAGGAAGCCACTGATGATCATCGCCGCCGCTTTGTTCTCCGGCAACCCGCGGCTCATCAGGTAGAAGAGCTGGTCTTCGCTGATTTTGCTGACGGTGGCCTCGTGCTCGACCTGCGCCTCGTCCTCGTTCACATCCATGTAAGGATAGGTGTCGGTGCGCGATTCGGGATCGAGCAGCAGCGCATCGCAGGTCACTTTGGACTGCGCGCCCACCGCGCCCTTCGCCACGCGCACCAGTCCACGGTAATCGGCGCGCCCGTTCCCCTTGCTGATCGACTTCGAGGTGATGAGCGAGGACGTGTGCGGGGCCAGGTGAATGGCCTTCGCGCCGGCGTCGTAGTGCTGGTTATCGCCGGCGAAGGCAATCGAAAGCACCTCGCCGTGCGCGCGCGGGCCTTTCAGGACGACGGCGGGGTACTTCATAGTGATGCCACTTCCAAGATTTCCATCGACCCAAGCCATCGCGCCGTCTTCTTCCACCACCGCGCGCTGCGTGACCAGGTTGTAGACGTTGGTCGACCAGTTCTGGATCGTCGTGTAACGCGCCCGCGCCCCCTTGCCGACGAAGATCTCGATGACGCCGGTGTGGAGGGCTGCCGTCGTGTATTGAGGTGCTGTACACCCCTCTATGTAATGTACATTGCTGCCGTTTTCAGCAATTATTATTGTACGCTCGAACTGCCCCAGACTTTGCGCGTTGATGCGGAAATACGCCTGCAACGGGATTTCCACATCCACGCCCGGCGGGACGTAGACGAAGCTGCCGCCCGACCAGAAGGCGCTGTTCAACGCGGCAAATTTGTTGTCGGCAATGGGAACAACGGTGCTGATGTATTTCTGGACCAGATCAGGGTATTGCTGCACGGCGGTATCCATATCCACGAAGATGATGCCGTGACTCTCCCATTCGGCTTTGAGCGAGCTGTAGACCGACTCGGAATCCATCTGCGTTTCGACACCGGCGAGAAATTTGCGCTCGGCTTCGGGGATGCCAAGTTTTTCGAAGGTGTCCTTGATCGCGTCGGGGACGTCGTCCCAGGTACGCACGTTTTCCGGCGTGGCGCGCATAAAGTAGTAGAACTCCTCGAAATCCAGCGCGCCCAGGTCCACGCCCCAGGTAGGCATGGGCATACGGTTGAAGATATCCAGCGCCTTGAGGCGGAAGTCGAGCATCCACTGCGGCTCGTTCTTGAGCGCGGAAATGCTGCGCACGACGTCCTCGCCAATACCGCGCCGCGACCGGTGCGCGTAATCGATATCGGTGGTAAAGTCGTACTGCTGCTGATCCTTGAGATCGCGTAGCTCAGTGTGCGGCGTCGCCATAGCCTGATTCCTCTCTAATCTCAACGGATCGAACGGATTAAACGGAAAAATATCCGTTAGAATCCGTTAAATCCGTTGAGCGTCTTTGACCCAATCGTAGCCCTTCTCTTCCAACACGTCCACCAGATTCGCGTCGCCGGATTGGAAGATGCGCCCATCGTAGAAGATATGGACGAATTGCGGGTAGATGTAGTTAAGCAACCGTTGGTAGTGCGTGATCACGAGGATACCCATATTGAGTTCCTGTTGCAGCCGGTTGATGTTCTCCGAGACGATGCGGATCGCATCGATATCCAGGCCGGAGTCGGTTTCGTCGAGAATGGCAAATGTGGGCTTGAGCAACGCCATTTGCAGGACTTCGGCGCGCTTCTTCTCACCGCCGGAGAAGCCCTCGTTGAGGTAACGCCGCAAGAACGCCGGGTCCATCTTGAGCTTGTCCAGGTCCTCGTTCAGTTCGTTGCGGAATTCACGCATTGGCATCAAGTGCGCGTGGAGCCGTCCGCGTGCGCCGGTCTGTGCCTTGTCGCCATAGCCGCGCATCGCGCTGGTGGCTGCGTGGAGGAACGATTGGAGCGTCACGCCAGAGACAGACACAGGATACTGCATCGCCAAAAAGAGGCCGCGCCGGGCGCGCTCGTCAGGCGGCAGGGGAAGAAGGCTCTCACCGTTGATCAGAATATCGCCTTGCGTCACCTCGTAATGCGGATGGCCCATCAGTGCGTAGGAAAGCGTGCTCTTGCCGGAGCCGTTTGGTCCCATCAGCGCGTGGATTTCGCCCTGGCGTACCACTAGGTCCACCCCTTTGAGAATCGCTTTACCTTCTACGTTGACGTGCAAATCACGAATTTCCAGCGTCACCGGATCCATACCCCACTCCCTCGAACACTTAACTTCGTCTTACACAATAACAGGGGGAGGTGGGGGTTAGGGGGGGGGGAGGCCCACCCCCCACCCCCCCCCCCCCC
>OMKS01001462.1_pt1 | contig 20910 bp, 19 predicted proteins | sample 1674721 | NCBI WGS metagenome assembly OMKS01 (sample SAMN06264996, study PRJEB25208) | sediment metagenome | isolation source: hot spring sediment | place: USA: California | collected 2014-09-02
ACAACGATCAGGCCCACAAACGCGCCCCACGTCTTCGGCGGCACAGGCCAGGGTTGGGGCGTAAAAAATTGCAGGGGCAACAGAATCAGTGCCCCAAACCCGAAGGCATACGTCAGCGTCGTCAGAGGGCTGTAGCGCTGGCGAACCTTTTTGCCAAACAGGTTCCAGGCGGCGTAGGTGATGGGAATCCCCAGCCCGATCAACATCCCCACCAGCGAGAGGTCTGTTTGCTGCAAGACGTCCAGCCCGGAGACCAGGACCGTGCCCACGAAAGTCAAAACGATAGCCGCGATCTTCTTCCACGTCAGCGACTCGCGCCAGATCAGCCAGGCGGCCACGGCGACGATGGCGGGCATGGCCGCCTGCTGGACTGTCGCCACGGCGGCGCCGTTGACCATCACCCCCAGGTTCCAGAAGACGTGGAAGATGCCCAGGCTGCCCCCGAAGGCCGCCAACCAGCCCAGGTCGCGGCTTCGCACTCGCAGCCAGGTGGGCCGCAGCAGGCGCAAGCCCACGAAGAGCACGACGAAGGTCGTCAGGTCGCGCCAGAAGGCCAATGCCAGGGCCGAGACGTCCATACTCTGGGTCACGAGCTTGACGAACACACCCGACAACCCCCAGCAGGCGGTCGCCGCCAGGACGCCCAGGACGCCGACGACGCTCGCACCGTCGGGTACACTGGCCGTGCTCTTTGTCGTCGCCGGGCTAGACATATCCCGGCCGACCCGACAAGGCCATCGCTTCCACGTAGCGCTGGATGAACCCCGGATCGAGGTCCAGGTCGATCTGCTCGGCCTGGGCCGCGATTTGCTCGCCGCGGGCAAAAGCCTCGTCGTCCAGGAACAAGGCCGCGCCGAAACCGGCGCCATTGGCCGAGGTCTCGACGACGTCAACGCTCACCGGCGGGACCATTCCCAGGCCGATGACCGCCTCGACGTTCAACTGACTCCCGAAGGATCCGGTGAGAATCAAGCGCTGCAGATCGGCAGGCCGCAGATCTAGCCGTTCCAGCAGGGTCTCGGTCGCGGCGAGGATGGCGCCCTTGGCCTTTTGGAGTTCGCGCACGTCGTGCTGCGTCAGGTAAAGCGGCTCATCTTCAGATTCGTCAAACGGACCATCGTTCAAGAGGATACGGCGCACGCCTCGCTCGTCCTGGTCGATCCGGTGGCCGAATGTGGTGTGGACGTCGACCATCCGTCCGCCAGCGTCAATGACGCCCACGCGCCGGAGTTGGCAGATCAGGTCCAGCAATCCAGAACCGGTCAGGCCAACGGGTGGCGCGTCGGCGATGGTCTCGAACACGAAATCGCCCGTCTCGGGCCGGGCGGTCACACCGACAATGGCCCCATCGACTGCCCGGCTGCCGCAGGAGATGTTCACGCCCTCGAAGGCGGGGCCGGCGGCGGTGGAAGCGACCAGGATACGGCCCTTCCCATCGGTCACCATCACCTCGCCATTTGTGCCCAGATCTATGGCGGCTATCGGTTCCGTCGCCCGGTCGAAGCCATAGTAAGCCAGGCAGGCCAGCGCATCGGAACCGACGAATCCACCGATCAAGGGCGGCAGCATAGTCTCGACGCCGGGCGGGAAGACGTCGCCGAACAACCCTACGCGCCGCACCGCCTCTTTCTTGTACGGCTGGAAGGGCAACTTGGACAGCGACGCGACCGGGTAGCGTAACAACAGATGATGCATCGCACAATTGCCGACGATGGTCGCCTTGCGGATCCGCTCCCTGACCCGTCGCGAGAGTTTGAGGGCATCGATGGCCTGGACGATGGAGGCCAAGGCCAACACCGAGACGCGCTCGGCTACATCGTCCCCCTGCTGAGCCGCCGCCAATCGCGAGATCACGTCGGCCCCGAAGGCGGTCTGCTGGTTGAGGGCCGCCGCGCCGGCGCAGACAAGCCCCTCGTCCAGCGTAGTCACGAAGGCGGCCACTGTGGTGCTCCCCAGGTCGATTGCCAGCCCCAGGGGAACGCCGTCTCGCTTGTATTCGTCGGAGATGCGGAAGATCTTGTTGGAGTAGACGAGGATAGGGGCCAACGTGACCGACACGTCCCCCTGAACCAGGGCGCGGCAGGCTAGACGATAGCCGGTCGCCTGCTCCGCCGAGGTCAGTCCCTCCTGCTCTCGCTCGTCGAGAGGGCCGAGGTCGCCCTGGGCCAGGACCTTGCATTTGAAGCAGGTTCCTTTCCCGGCGCAGGGCTGCTCGAGGGGCAGGCCGGTGGCGATGATGGCCTCACCCAGCGACGTCGACAGATCGACTACAATCTTTCGCACGTCCTCGCCGTAACTTACAGTGATTACAGGTATGACGAACCTCCTCGTTTCATCTACGATCTCGTCCGCGACCATCAACCGGCCTTGATCTTGCGCGGATTGCACGGATTTTTCCATGGCCTGCTTGATGGTCTCAATCTGTGTGAATCCGTGGGAATCTGAGTCCAATGGGCCAGCGCCGATGGCGCGTCGCTCAGGATGCCCCTTCGTTCTGTTCCGCTAGCACGATCTTTACCTTGTCGTAAAACTCCTGCACGTGATCGCGCATGATGCGCTCCGCCCGGTCGGCGTCGTTGGCCTGGATCGCCTCAATCAGACCCAGGTGCTTCTCGACGGCCGAGGGGAGAAAGGCCAAATGGGGCAGCGCCAGGTACCACAATCGTTGGGAGAGCCCGAACAGGCGCTCCAACGTCTGAGATAGATACCTGTTGCGCGCGGCCCGGGCGACCGTCTGGTGGAACTTATGATCCAGGTCGAAAAAACGGCGGCTGATCTCGTCCCGCTCCGTCTGGTCTGTGCTCGCCGCTCCCTCGGCAGAGACGGCGGCCTGTTCCCGGCGCAGCGCTTCCAGCACGACCAGATCGTCGGCGCTGGCTCGCTCGGCCGCCAGGCGCGCGCACAGTGCTTCCAAAGAGAGCCGCATCTCGCTGATCTGTTCCAGGTCGTCGACGCTCACGCCAGACACGTAGAGACCGTGGCGGGGCGTGAGCTCCACCAGATTGTCGTGGGCCAACAGGCGGAGCGCCTCGCGCACGGGTGCCACGCCCATCTCGAAGGCTTCGGCCAACGCCTGTTCATTGATCGGCGCTCCCGGTGGGAGTTCCAGGGTCGTGATCTGCTCCCAAATTCGCTCGTAGGCGCGCTGGGTATCGACTCGTACCAGTTCCATCAATTACCTCCGTCGTACACGGGTTTTGGGTTATTTGGTCAGGCGGGGGTTTCCCATGGCTTTGGCCCGGATGCGGTAGGTGTCCAATCCCTCGGTGATTTGTTCCACGGTCACCTGGGGGTTTTCTGCACCTGAGCGCAAGGCGGCGCCCAACGCCCGTTCCTCCGCCTGATCGCGGGCGTACGTCAATGCCTGATCCAATTCTTCCTCTTCAAATGCTTGCCGCTCTACCCCGACGTCGCCGTGATCGGAGATCTGCACGTAATAGCCCCAAACCTCCAGCCCAGAACCGGACAGCTTGGGGTAGACCAGCACCTCTTCGGTCACCATCACCACACCGGCGACGGCGCCCAGGGCGTTGGCGACCTGGTGATGTTCGGGCAGGATCAGGTCGGTGTGGAGCGCATCGGCAACCTCCTTTAGGAACTGTCCCGCCGGCGCGCCAATGCCGATGATGGGCTGGCGCAAGCGGAAGCGGGTCTCCAGGTGCGGGTGGGTATCGTAGAGGCTATTGTAGAAAAACCACCGCCCGATGTCATCGTCCTCCGCCGCCCCGGCTCGCTCGTCGGGCGGGTGCAAGCGCTTGCCGCTGAGGAACGTGATCACCGTGTGGACCAGCATCTCGGTTGCCTGCCGCCACACCTGCCGGCGGACCTCGTCAGGTTCCTTCAGTTGATAGTGGGCGAATATCTCCAGGGCCAATTTCGCAGCGTCGGCATCCCACAGGTCGTAACTCCCCTCAATATGCATCAAGTCGGTGGGGGTCAACCCGGCCTTGCCGATGATCTCCTGGCGCAACAGTTCACCGGCGCTGATCTGCGCGGCGTGCAACACCCCCAGGTGTTCAATGATCTCCGAGAGCGGCCGGGGGTCATCGCGTAGAAAATTGACCAGCGCCTTTTCCTGCGCCGTCTTCAACAGGCCTTCATGTTGAGGCTCGCGCAGCAAGAACCAGTATTCCAGGTAATCGGGCGTCACCTGCCCCCAGGCCCGTCGAGAGAGCGCCCGCAACCGACTGGTGACCCCGGGATATTGATGGGCCAGGTAAGCTAACGGCGTCACCCGTTCGGGGCCGAGGGCCATCAGCTTGTCGCGGCCAAGCGCGATGTGGCTGTCGCCCCCCAACCCGATAGAATGCAGATCGGCCGCGCGGACGGCGGTCTTATACCCGCCGACAGTGGCGCCTTCCTCGCTGATCGTCACCTGGGCGTCCTCGATGAGCGCCAGATCGGCGGTAGTGCCGCCGACGTCGATGATCAGCGCGTCGTCCAGACCAGAGAGAAAGCGCCCGCCAATGGCGCTGGCGGCCGGCCCGGAGTGGATGGTCTCCACCGGCGTGCGGGCGGCGAACTCGTCGCTCATCAGTGTGCCATCCCCCCGCACGACCATCAAGGGGGCATCGATCCGCCGCTTTTCCATCACCCGCCGCACGGCGATGATGAAATCCTGCAACACCGCCAGCAATGAGGCGTTCAAGGCGGCCGTCGTGGCCCGTTCCACCGATCCCAGCTTGGTCGAGAGATGGTGTCCCAACACGATGGGCAGATCGCAGACGCTGGACACCGCCTTGTAGGCCCGGTTCTCGTGCTCCGGATTGAGCGGGCTGAAGTAGCTGGATATGGCGATGGCTTCTACCTCGCCCTTAGCTCCCCCGCCCGTGATCTCACTGACCTTGTCCAGGATGGCGGGCAGATCCAGCGCTTCCTTCTCCCGGCCATATAGATCGTGCCCCCCCGCGAAATAGTAGTAGTTGGGCGTGGAGAAACGAGCCTCCATCTTGAAGGAGGTGATCAGGTCGGGGTCGTAGCCGATCAGAAACAGGGCCACCCGCTTGCCTGTCGGATGTCTGCTATCCGCCGGATGTCTGCTATCCGCCGGATGTCTGCTATCCGCCGGATGTCTGCTATCCGCCCCTTCGGCGATAGCGTTGGTCGCCAGCGTCGTCGAGACAGAGACCATTCGAATCTCTGAGGGATCCTCGATGTGAATGCCCTCGATGACGCGCTCGATCCCGATGGCAAAGTCCCGCTTGGTGGTCAGGCTCTTGTGCGTCGCCAGCACATGCCGCGAGTGATATTCCAGCAGCACGCCGTCGGTATAGGTGCCGCCGGTGTCGATGCCCAGGACCAGGCTGCGCGGAGGATTGTCGTCTTTGCTCAAAGCAGTACCTCGGTGGGGTAAGAAGTATGGAGTAGGAAGTAGGAAGTATGGAGTAGAGGGAGTAGGGGCGCTCCCCTTAATCCTTAATCCTTACTCCCTACTCCTTACTCCCTACTCCATTGTCTCTAACCAAACATGTCGACGTCTAACTCTTCGTCCTTGTGGCGCTCGTCGGCCAACTCGCAGATGTGGCGCAGTTCCTTGACCATCGCCTCGTCCATCAACGGCTCGGTCTCTGCTTCTAGGATCTCCAGCACCCGCTCGTGGACCCGGTCGCGGTAGGATTTGCTTCCGGCTGCTTCCCAGTTCTGCCAGTTCAAGCGATCGGTGATCTTGGGACGCCAGATCTCGGTCTTGAAACGCTCGTAGGTGTGATCGTGATCCAGGAAGTGACCGCCAGGGCCGACCTCGTCCATCACGTCCAGCGCTTTGGTCTCGTCGTTGACGGGGATGCCGCGCAGGATGCACTTGACCCGGTCGATGATCTCGTCGGTGGCGACCATCATCTCCATCGCGCTGGTCAACCCCTGTTCCAGGTAACCGACGTCGTGGATCATGTTGCCGCCGATGAGGGCCGCGGTAGTGGTGTTGATGGTGGCCTCTAACGCCGCCTGTTCGTCGAACATCTTGGCGTCGGAGCAGCCACAGGTCTCGTACTCGGGCACGCCCAGCCACTTGGTGATCTGGGTGTAGGCGGCGCTCAACAACGCCATCTCAGGCGAGCCGTAGCAATAGACGGTGGTCCGCATGTCCATATTCGACATCAGACCGCCGATGATGAGCGATGTGCCCGGCCTGCGCAACTGGCTGAGCACGATGCCGAACAGGCTCTCGGTGAGGGCCTGGACCATCGTGCCGGCCAACGTGCACGGGGACGTGGCGCCCGCCAACGGGCAGGGGGTGTAGACGAAGGGTATCTCGTGATCCGAGGCGAAGAGCAGCTTCTGAATCACCTCGGTGGAGTGGCTCAGGGGGGAGACCGGCTCGATGTACAGCGAGAAGATCGGACCCTTGCGCCATTCTTCCTTGCCCCCGACGCGAATGAGGGCCATCTCGTACTGATCTTTCAGGCCATCCAGGTCGACGGCGGTGATGTTGATCGGTTTGGTGGTCTCTTCGAGCATAGCCAGGTACTGCCAGCGATCGTAAGTGCCCACCGACACGTCCTGGACGATACCCAGCGACATATGGAAGTCGATGTTGGGCATCGCCTGGGCGATCTTGGCGAAGTTCTTGACGTCCTCGTACGTGGCCCGGCGTCGCTTGCCGGTGTAGGGGTCGATGGTGAAGGGGGTATCGGAACCGGCGCCGAAGTAGATCTGGTTCTTGAACAGCTCCATCTTGTGCTTGCGGTCGGGGCCGATCACCACCACCTTACGGGGCAGCGTCGAAAGCGCCTTATCGACCATCCAGGGCGGCATTTTGACCAGGGCGCTCTTCTCATCCCGATCCTCCACGATAGCGCCGCCGGAGTGTGCCAGGTCGATGCCCTCCTCGTCGTAGACCCGCACGCCCGTCTCGTACAGCACCGTCAAAGCTGAGAAGTATATCGCCTCGATCTCCTCTTCGGTGAGCACCTCGAACGTGGGCGTGGCGTTTACCATATAATTCGTTTTTCTAACTTGCATGATTTGCTCTCCTTATCCACTACGCAACGCCAACGAGTTGCTTGGCCAGATCAGCGCCCGACGGCGCGTTGGAGCCATAACCATCCGCCCCAATCCGCTCGGCGAACTCAGCATCCACCGGCGCGCCACCGACGATGACCTTGACCTGATCGCGCAGGCCGGCCTCTTGGATTGCCTTGATGGTGTGGCCCATCGCGCGCATCGTGGTCGTCAACATAGCCGACATACCGACGACGTCGGGCTGGTGCTCCTTGATGGCCTCGATGAATTTCTCCGGTTCGGCGTCGAAACCGATGTCGATGACCTCGAAACCGGCGCCTTCGCACATCATCCCGACCAGGTTCTTGCCGATATCGTGCAAGTCGCCCTGCACCGTGCCCAGCATAATCTTGCCGACCAGTTTCGCGCCGCTGGCGACCAATGCCGGGCGTAAGATCTTCATCCCGGCGGACATCGCGTCGGCCGACATCAACACCTCCGGCACGAACATATCGCCGCGCTTGAAGCGCACGCCAACCTCGTTCATTCCCACGACCAACCCACTGTCCAGGATTTCCTTCGCCCCCAGATCTTTGCCCAGGGCTTTCTCCACCAACTCGGCGGCCTTCTCGGCATCCCCTTCCAATATGGCGGTCGACATTCTTTCATAGAGCCTACTCATAGTTCCTCCTCCTGTTAAGGGAAGTGTTTACTCTTATTTTCATCTTAAAGCATATGTCATGGTCGATTGTCCAACGGATTTGTAAAGCGTCATTCGTAGAACGCAAAGTCGTCGTACACGAGACCACGCTCTTACGTTTTATGCAATACGACTCAGTCAAGCATCGGTACAATCTGACAGTTATATCACACGCCTAATCGTTCGGTTTCCGGTTGATCCACTCGTCGGTCTGGACGCGGTCCTCCGCCTCCTCGATCGCCTGCTGGATGACCTTCTCAGTCTCCGGCTTGAGGGGGGAAGGCTGGTGAGTGGCCAGGATGTCCTGCACGCGGGCCACGGTCCGGTCCTGGAAGGACTGCCCACCCATCATCTCCCACTCCTCGTAGTTGCGGCGATCGCACAGGTTGGGATACCAGAACTCATCCTTGTAGTGACGGCGAGTGTGGGGCTGGCGGAGATAGTGACCGTTGGGTCCCACATCGTGGATCACCTCCACAGCCAGGGTATCCTCGTTCACCTCGATCCCGCGCGTGATGCGGCGGGAGTAGCCAATCGCCTCGTCCATCGCGCACAACTGGAAGACGGAACCGGTCATCGCGCTCTCGGTGTAACCCACGTCGTGGCATAGATCGCCGCCGGTGAGGGCGGAGAAGTAGACCGACATCGAACCCTCGATCATCGCCTGCTCGTCGAAGGTCTTGGAATCGGTGCAGCCGCCCGTCTGCCACAGCGGGAGACCGGCGTAGTGGGCCAATTCGGTGAGCCCGGCCATCATCAGCGGCAACTCCGGCGCGCCGTAAGCCAGGATCATCGAGTTCATATCCATGACCGAATAGACGCCGCCCATGAAGAAGGGCAGGCCCGGCTGGATGGCCTGGGCGATGGTCAGGCCCATCCAGGATTCGGCCGCGCCCTCGGTGATGATGCCGGCCGCCGTCACCGGTGCGGTGCCGCCGGCGATGGGGCACGGGGTGAAGATCAACGGCACCCGGTGCCGGGCGGCGAAGACCAGCTTGTCCAGCGCCTCGAAGGTGCTGACCAGCGGCGAGAGCGGCTCGCAATAATGGACGTAGTTGGGCCGTTGCTCGAAGGCCTCTTGTCCGCCAGCCTCGGCGATGGCGATCTTGTGGATGGCCTCGGAATCGAATTTGTCGTAGGACCAGGCCACGATGGGCTTGCTGGTATTGGGGAACATGCCGGCGAACTCGTAGAGCGCGCCCAGGTCGTGGTGCACGTCGTTGACGGTGCCCAGGGACTCGCAGAAGTCGATGTTGGGCAGCGCGTCGACGACCTTGGCCACGATGGGCACGTCGTCCTTGACGTAGGGCCGGCGTTCCATCGTCTCCACGTCGATGAAATTCGGGCAGGTGGGGCCGGGGCCAAAATGGGCGCGGCCCGGCCCGATGTGAATGTTGTTCTTGGGGTTGCCGTCGCGGGCGAACAGGGTGAAGCTGCGGGGCGCCAGGTCCAGAGACTTCTTGACCAGCCAGCGGGGAATACGCACCCGCTTGCCATCGATCCACGCACCAGCGTCCTTCAAGATTTCCCGCGACTCGGCGTGGTGTACTTCCAAACCTGTGTACTCCAGGACGTGCAACACGCCCGCGAACAGCTCCTCCAATTGATCGTCAGAGAGCATGCGAAAGCGCACGCCTGAATTGACTCGGTAGTTTGTCCTCATTTAGAGAACCTCCTTATTCTCACTCGTATGACTTTAGGCCGCGCCGACGAACTGCTTGGCCAGGTCGGCGGCCGAGGCGGCGTTCGATGCGTAGCCATCGGCGCCGATCTGCTCGGCGAAAGCCTGGGTGACCGGCGCACCGCCGACCATTACTTTCACCTTGTCGCGCAGGCCGGCCTCTTCCAGGGCCTTGATGGTGTTCTCCATCGCGCGCATCGTCGTGGTCAGCAGGGCCGACATACCGACAATGTCAGGATTGAATTCCTTGATGGCCTCGATGAAGCCCTCGGGGTCGATGTCCTTGCCGATGTCCCTGACCTCGAAACCGGCGCCCTCGCACATCATGCCGACCAGGTTCTTGCCGATGTCGTGCAGGTCGCCCTTGACGGTGCCTAGCAGCACCTTGCCGACCATTTCGCTGCCGCTCTCGACCAGCAGCGGCTTGAGGATAATCATCGACTCCTGCATCGTCTTGGCCGAGCGCAGCACCTCGGGCACGAACATATTGCCGGCCTTGAACTCCACGCCGACGTGGTCCATCCCCACCATCAGCCCATTGTCCAGGATCTCCTGGGCGCTCAAATCCTCGTCCAACGCATCATCCGTCAGATCGGCGATGGCGTCCAGGTCGCCTTCGATAACAGCCGTGGCGATTGCTTCCAAAATTTCACTCATCTTTTTGCCTCCTTAACATAACTCTTTCATTCGAACTAAGATATAGCCAGTGTCTCGATCGCGATCCTACATACGCCCTACGCCTCGCGAATGTCGATGACTTTCTCGACCAGCGGTTCGACGACTTGCAACAGCTTATCCTTGGTGATGTCGGTCACCTTCAAGGTGCAACCCCAGTTCGTGGGATCATCGCCTCGGAAGACGTTCAACGCCAGGATGAGGCCGCCTGCCTCGGTGATCTTCGAGCTGATCTGGGCCAACGAGCCCTTGAAGTAGGGCGCCAGGACGGTCAGCCGCACGCCCTTCTCCCGCGCATCGAATAGCTCCAGGAAGACCTTGAAGATGTCGGATTCGGTGATGATGCCCACCAGCTGATCATCGCGCATCACCGGCAACCCGCCGATTTTATTCCTGGCCATGATGCGGGCAGCCTCCTCGATCGGGCAATCTTCGCAGACGGTGATGACGTCCGTGGTCATCACCTCTTCCACCGTTACCTGCGAGAACAGGTAGTTCACCTCCCACACGCTCAATGACGAGACGGACGATGGTGAAGCGTGAAGTAGATCGTGGCGAGTGACGATGCCAACTAATTTACCATTTTTATCGAGCACGGGAAAACGGCGAATGTCCTCGCGTTGCATCCACTCCATCGTCTCCGAAATTGAAAGGTCAGGTTTACACGTGATCGGGTTAGGTGTCATTCGATTAGCAACGAGCATTTTCTCCTCTCCTTATAAGATATCTCTGTTCGTTGTCCATCTCTTTCCAGTCCACTTTTCGGGTTCCGGACACTTCCTCACAATCTACTTACCTTATCACGAATAACACGAATCCTCCGAATTTCACGAACGTTTTTCCACTTTTTAGATTTCTGATTGTCCAATTCAGCACAATTCGCGTCATTCGTCCATTCGTGAGATTCGTGATCTTCCATTACCTCAACGATGTCCGGCAGTGAAGTTCCTAAGTGACGTGTTCCTCGACGAAGGTCTCCAATTGGCGCGCGATGACGTCGTCCAGCGGCGGATCCTGGTGTTTCTCTAACAGTTTCTTCCACCGACGATTGGCCCGGTCGAGGGCGGTCTCGCGCCCCGATTCCATCCACGCATCCAGGCCGGCCCGGTCGCTGAGCGTCGGCGTCCAGAACTCGGTGCGGCAACGTTCGACGGTGTGCATCTCCATCAGGAAGTTGCCCCCTGATCCGACCTTTTCCACCACGTCGTAGGCCAGCGTATCCGGTGTGACCTCGATCCCCCGGCGAAAGCGGCGCACCATGCCGCACATCTCGTCGTCCAGCACGAACTTCTCGTAGGAGAAGGCCAGGTAGGCGTTGAGAATGCCCCCGGCGTGCAGGACGAAATCGACGCCGCTGGTGACGGTGGTCAGCAGGGCCATCATCGACTCGTACCCGGCCTGGGCGTCGGGGGTGTTGGCGTCGGCCAACGAGCCGCCGCTGCGGCAGGGAAGCCCGTAATGGCGGGCCAGTTGGGCATGCGCGGCAATCATCAGCGAGAGTTCCGGGCTGCCGATAGCCAACGCGCCGGTCCGCATGTCGATGTTGGTCGAGGTGGAACCGAAGACGGCCGGCGTGCCGGGGCTGACGAGCTGCGTGAGCACGATACCGGCCAAAAGTTCGGCCGTCTGCAAGGCCAGCGTCCCGGCCAACGTGACCGGCCCGGTCGAACCGCACATCGCCAGCGCGGCGATGACGAGCGGTTGCCGGCGGCGGGCGAATTCCATCAACGCGCCCAACATCTCGTCGCTGTACCCCAGCGGCGTGAGGCTGTTGATCAGGCTGATGGTCACGCAGTTCTCCCGGACCACGTCCTCGCCGAAGAGGATGGCCGCCATCTCCATCGTGTGTTGCGCGCCGAGCCGGCCCGTGGCGCTGCCGATGAAGGGCTTGTCGGAATGGAGCATGTGGGCGTGCAGCATCGCCAGGTGCGGCGAGGGCACGTCCTGGGGCTCGACGAGCAGGTGACCGCTCAGGTCCTGGTTGGGCAAGGCGTGGGCCAGGCGCACCAGGTCGTGATAATCCGCCATGGTCGGTTCCCGCTTGCCCACCTCGTAATCGACGAGGAAGGGGGCCCCGTAGCCCGGCGCGAAGACCGATTGACCGTCGCCCACGGTGACGCTGCGCTCGGGATTGCGAGCCAGGATGGTGAATTGTTCCGGCACCGTCTCCAGCGCCTCCATCACCGCTTTTTCCTCCAGATAGACGATCTGTCCATCGGTCTTGAACCCGTGGGCTTTGAACGTGTCCAGGGCCTCGTCGTCGGGAAAGCGTACACCGATGTTGGCCATGATTCGCATGCTGGTATCGTGGATTTTTTGGATATCCCCAGGCGAGAGTACCTCGCCCCAGTCAGTTAGAGTTAGCATCTTGTCCTCCTGGGTTGGTGGGTCGGTGTGTTGGTAAACCGCTAGACTGGTCAATCGGTGTGTTGGTATGTTGGTTGGGAAGATCACGCCTTAGACACGACGGGATCTGTAAAAAATCTCTGCGGACTCCACGTCTCTGCGGTGTACGTTCAATGCCTGCAGCGACTAACGGCGTCCTCGCAAAATGGTCAGGGGATAACAACCCGTCCCATCCTGGACTCCTTCGAGCGACTACCTACGAACGGCGCGAGGCGATCTTCTCTTTGGCCCAGTAGTAGAGACCGGCCACGCCATCGGGATACAAGATCATCACCAGGACCATCAACACGCCGTAGATGACCATGTGCAGGCCAGGTAGGCCGGTCAAGTTGGAGCGCAGGTACTCGATGAAGAAGACGAAGGGGAAGGCGACGAACATCCCGCCCCACAAGCTGCCTCGCCCACCGATGTAGGCCAGCGCCAGCACCTCTACCGTCTTCGAGGTGTGCATGACGGTATCGGGCGTCAGAGAGCCGTAGTAATGCGCGTAGAAGCCACCGAGCCAACCGGCGAACATACAAGATAGGGCGAAGTTGAACACACGATACTTGGTGGGATTGATCCCCGAGGCTCGCGCAGCTTCCAGGTTCTGCCCGATGGCCTTGAAGGCGAGTCCGAAGTGAGAGCGGGTGACCAAGCGCAACGCGACGTAAACGACCAGCATCATCACTAAAATGATGTAGTAGTAAGGCAGGTTAGCAGTCGTGGGCAATAGGCTCTTGGGGTGCAAGCCCATTGCGCCCCGGGTCAAGCCGGTCAGATTCTTCACCAATCCCAATAGCGCGATACCGACGAACCAGGCCATCACGGCGGCGAAGATGCCGCGCAAGCGCAACGTAAGCCAACCGAGACCCAGCCCCACGACGCCGGCCAGAATGGCGCCGATCCAGATCCCGATCCAGGGGGAAATGCCCGGCTGAACGATCAAGAAGGGCATCTCGTTGGCCAAGATAGCTGACGTATAAGCACCCAGCCCCAGGATAGCGGCGAAACCGAAGTTGACTACACTGATGTATCCGGCGGTAAAGTCGAAGGCCACGGCCTGGGCGGCGAGAAAGGCACCCATGATGAGCCAGCGCACTATGTGCTCCTGATTGAACGGGGGGAACAAGGGCAGAACCGCCACAATTATGAGTAGTATCAAGCCCAGCGGGGACATACCGACCTTTTCCAAAGCCGATGTCACGTTATCCCACAGGCCAGCGTTACTCTGTTGGTCCTTATGATCTGTCATATTTAACCTCCTAGATGCCGCTGTGCGTCTCTATTGTTCCTGGACGCCCTTGACCTCGGAACCGAAAATGCCCGAGGGGACAACCAGCAGCACGATAATCATAATTGCGGTCGGTACGACGTTCTCCCAGGCGATACCCACGAACTGCTGCGTCGCTGTCTGAAGGATGGACACGATGAAACCCCCAACGATAGCGCCGGCCACGTTACCTAACCCGGCCAACATGACCACGTACCAGGCAAAGTAGAGGGGTTTTAGTCCCACCGTCGGGTAGGCCTGGAACATAAACAACAGGCTGGCCCCTGAAATGGCCGCCATTGCGGTCGCCAGAGCAAAGGTCAGCGGAAAGATAAAATTGAGGTTGATGCCCATCATCTGTGCGCCCAGCTCGTCCTGTGAGACCGCCCGAATCGCTCGACCGGTGCGGGTCCGGTTCAAGAAGAACCACAGCACCGCGATGGACAGGAGCGCGATGAAGAATGCAATGATGCGATCGACGGCCACACGAATGCCAGCGAATTGCAAGGGCGGAACGTCCCAGTAGCGCGGAATACCCCGGAAGTTGGGCCCCAGGGTCAGCGTGGTGCCGTTCGTCAGGATGAAGGATATACCCACCGTCAACAAGAAAGCGTTCATCACCCATCCAGACTTCGTCCGCACTCGCAACGGATAAAAAAGCAAGCGTTCCAAAATCACGCCCAAAATCATCCCAGCCACTGCGGCCGCCAGTATACCGACAAAAGGGGCCAGCGCCCCCAGCAGCGCGTTGGGATTGTCTTGCAAATACTTATGGATCGGGGTGAATACGAAATAAGCAACGTAAGCCCCAACCATGAATGACTCGCCGTGAGCGAAGTGGGGCACGTTCATCACACCAAAGACCAGCGCCAGGCCAACAGCCAGGAGCGCCCACATACCACCGGTCACGATGCTGTTGACGACCTGGGATGGATTGGCGACGATGCCGATGACCACGGTCAGTATGATGGTCGCCGCCACAACGATCGACGCGGCCAGATTCTCTTTAATCATGCTGATGATAGGGTCAATGGGACTTGGCGTCTGCTTCTTCCCTATTTCTTCCATCGTTTCCTCTCTTTCGGCATGTTGGCAAACCGGTAAACCGGTATACCGGTATACCAGTATACCAGTCTAGCAGTCTAGCAGTAACTGGTATATCGGTGTAGCAATGCTTAGATACCCAAATAGACCTTCTTGACGTGCTCATCTGTCATCAGTTCACTGCTCGGCCCTTCCATCGCGACCCTGCCCTGCTCGATGACGTAGGCCCGGTCGGTGATCTCCAACGTGGCGTTTACACGCTGCTCGACGAGCATCATCGTCACGCCAGTCTGGTTCAATCTCTTCAGTGAATTGAACACGTCGGTGACCAGATGGGGGGCCAATCCCAACGAAGGCTCGTCCACCAACAGGAGTTGAGGATTCGACATCATCCCCCTGGCGATGGCCAACATCTTACGCTCACCGCCGCTCATTGTGCCCGCCAACTGACGCTCGCGCTCCTTCAAACGGGGGAAGAGTTCATATACGAAATCCAACGTCTCTAACTGCTTCTCCCGATCGCGGACGATATAGGCGCCCATGAGCAAATTCTCTTTCACAGACATATCGACGAACAGATTGAGGTCCTCCGATATATAACTGATGCCCATGCGGGTTGTCTCGTGAGCTGGCACGTTATTGATCACCTGTCCATTGAACAGTATCTCGCCCCCCGTCGGCTTCAATAGCCCGGCAATAGTGCGCAATGTGGTCGTCTTACCGGCGCCATTAGGCCCGATCAAGCCCACAAACTCTCCATCTTCGACGTGGAGCGAGACCTCCCACAAGATCTGGAGAAAGCCATAACTGGCATTGAGATTCTTTAGCTGAAGCAACGGAACCTCCTCTCTTGATTGACTGCTTCCTACAATTGACGTCTAATGGCCCTCTCCCAGGTAGGCCTTGATCACCTTGGGATTGTTCAAGACCTCGTCTGGTGTGCCCTCGGCGATCTTCGTGCCATACTCGATCACCATCACGCGATCGCATATCCCCTTGATGAGGCGCATAATGTGCTCCACGACGATGATGGTAATCCCTTGATTCCTGATCAAACGAATCAGAGCCATCATCTCGTCCAACTCCCCGGGGGTCAAACCAGACGCCAACTCGTCCAACAGCAGGAGCTTGGGGCCGCAGGCCAACGCGCGGGCCAGGTCGAGCCGTTTGAGTTGCACCGCGTTCAACTGATTGGCGGGTGTTTTGGGAGACATCGGGAACTCGACAAATTCCAGCGCCTCCTTAGCGCGCTCATCGGCCGGTTTCGAACTGCCCCCATCGGCGCCAAAGACTGCGCCAACCATGACGTTCTCCAGCACGGTCAGCCGGGGAAAGGGCAACGGGATCTGGAACGTCCGCGACATCCCTCTCTTACACATAACGTCGGCTGGGGCTCCCGTCGTCTCCTCTCCCAAGAAAAAAACCGTCCCAGAACTGGGCGGGAAGGCGCCCGAAATGCTGTTGAGAAACGTGGTCTTGCCGGCCCCATTGGGCCCGATCAAGCCGAAGATCTGATCCTCTTCCACGTCCATCGAGATGCGATTGACCGCCGTCAAACCACCGAAATTTTTGATCACCTTTTCTGTGTGAAGTATCATCTACTTCCACCTCCCTCATAGACAGATGCCTAACGTTTGCGCCGCTCCACGACAAGAACCAGGCCATACCTGGGGGATGGGGCGCGACCGAGGTCGCCCCCATCCTCCTACTTTAAAAGGCGTTATTCCTTAGGTTGCAACGTCTGCTCAGCCCATTCGGGTGGATAAACGACTCGTCCCTCGCCCTCGAAGTACTGGAGGACGGGGAAGATGTAGTAGCCCTTGCCCACGACGGGATCGGGAACATCGTCCATGGTGGTCATATACTCTTCCATCACGATGCCGTCGGTGAACGTCCATATGCCGGTCCAGACGTTGTCCTTGACAAAGTTGTAGATCACCTCGCTGCTCAGTTCACCATATTCATCGTAAGCAGCCTGGGCCACCGCCAGGAAGAACTTGGTGCCGTCGTAAGACAAACCGCCGGATGATGGGCTGGGCGTGATGCCCCAGCGCTCCTCGAAGTTCTCGGCGTAGGCTTTGCCCTCTTCGGTCGCCCAGCCAGGAATCTGGTCGATGACGTAGTTGGACGACGCGCCGGTCAGATCGTACCACTCGCCGACCCAACCGAGGCCATCGGCGATGATCAGGCTCTGCAAACCCACCTCGTCCGCCTGCTTGATGAAGGCCGAGAAGGAAGGAGCCGCCGTGCTCGTGCCCGCGATAACCGCCGGATTCAAGTCCACGAGTTTGTTGAGCAGTGGGTAGAACTCGGTCTGGTCGATAGAGAAGTACTCCTCAGCCACCGTATCCCAACCGGCCTCTTCAAGCTGTTCCTTGATCGCTGTGCCAAAACTGCGGCCCCAGTCCGTGTCCTCACCGTAGATGGCGACCGTCTTCGCCTCGGGCTCCCAGATGCCCTGGTCGATCGCGTCCTCAAGCGCCTGTACGTAAGAGACGCTCAATTTCTTCGGCGTGGGCCAACCCTTGAACATCCAGTAACCATAACGGTCGGGGTCGGCCTCGAAAGTCTCGTTGACGACCTCGGTCGCGCCGAACCCGAAGAAGTGCGGTACCTGATGCTTGGCCGTGATTTCCATGCAAGAGACCGAAACCGAACTGTGCCAGTTTAGCACGCCAGCCTGTATGCCATCCTGCACGACCGCCTGCTCGTAGGCCTGTGACGCCTTCGCCGGGTCAGATTGGGAATCAATCCATACCAGATCGATCTTATAGTGACCGATCTTATAGTCGATCTCCTCCAAAGCCATCGTCGCTGAGGCCTTGAACTCCTCACCGGTGCGCGCGCTGGGCCCACTGAAAGGTCCAAGAACGCCCAGTTTGAAAACTTCCTCTTCTTGCACCGGTTCGGAAGGTTCAGAAGGCTCCTCAGTCGGCGCCGGCGTCTCTTGCGGCCCACAGGAAACGAGCGCAAGAACCATCCCACTGATGACCATCAGAGCCAGTAAAACACGCATTAGCTTGTTCATACTACCTTATCTCCTCCTAAAAGCTATTCACTTTAACTAAGTTGCAGGTGCTAAAACCAACGAGTAAACAACGACTATGAGACAAATCACCTCCTCCCCCTATAACGATGATGGCAACCCTGTTTGTATCTCACCAGAACGCAAAAAAGAGCAGCCGCGCCGAGCGGTCTGCTCCCTCTCCTCGGAAGGTGCAAAACAATGATAGGTGCTCTGGCTTGTTAGTTCCCGTTATAGATCGATCGTCTATCTCTTTGCGCTGATAGCACAAGTATATGATCATCGGGCTAACTCACAGTTGCGGGACAGCGCCGGACTTTCACCGGACTTCCCCTTTGCTCAAAGTAAGTTACGATGCCCTTAACTCACTTTCCTAGATTTCTCTGGCGCCCGTGTCCCTCCTCCAGTGAAGCAGTGGGATGTTCACAAAACGGCTTTGATCTCCCGCTGAAATTCCAGGATGTGTTGTTGGATGAGTTTCTCAGCTCGATCCCCATCTCTTATCTTGATCGCATCCACGATTTCCCGATGTTGTTCTATGGCCTCCCTGACGTCAGTCAGGCGTTCTAGAACCAGGTACCAGAGCCGCAAACTTGGCGCATAGAGACGATTCAACATCTTATTCAGAAACTCGTTGTCGGCCGCTTGGTATAACAACTCGTGAAAGCGATTGTCGCTTTCCATCAGAGCCGCGACGTCATCCCCCGATATACCCTCTAGTCGATCTAGCAAAGCCTCCAGCTTAGCGATCTGCTTCTCCGTCGCCCGCTTCGCCGCCAACCGGGCGCAGAAACCCTCCAAGACGACCCGCACCTCAAACACTTTCTGTAGATCGGTAATGCTGATATCAGCGACAAACATTCCACGTCGAGGGACAATCGTAACCAGATCCTCTTTGGCCAGTTGAAGGAGTGCTTCCCGAATCGGCGTGCGCCCCAGCTCAAGTTCGCTCATCAACTTCTGTTCGTCGATCACCTGAGAAGGAGGAAGCTCTAACGTAATGATTTTCTTCTTGATGAGATGATAAGCCTGTTCACTGAGCCGTCGAGACATTTTTTATGGCCTTTACGGGGGTGCTGAACGCGGGAACGGATGTGATATATCCGTAGTATATTCCAGATACATTACAATTATATCAGAACTCGGGCGGCCTGTCAAGCAATTCGAGAGCCAAATCCAAAATTGTATCGCGGTTCTTTGGGGTAAAAAAATACCTGGCACACCTGTACCGGGCTTTGTCTCTTCGTCTGGCAAAAATTCGCGTCATTCGTTCATTCGTGAGATTCGTGATCTGAAGCGAACCGGATGTCGATCTCCGGCGGGTGACGGAGGGTGCCGAGCAAGGTGGCGTGGCGTGCGACGCCGACCAGGCGGCGTTTCACGTCGTCGGGCACCGGCGGCTGGACGTGCAGCGTCGCCGTCAACGCGCCCACCCGGCGCGGTTTCTCCAGCGCTTCGTAGTGTATCTCCACGCTCAGGTGATCGAACACGATGTCGCGCAGGCGACACGAGTTGGCCACGAACTCACACATACAGGCGCCGACGGCCGCCGCGAACATCTGGGGCGCGTTCAACGCCGTGCCACCTCCGCCACCCTCCCGAGCCGCGTCGACGACGACGGCGTTGTCCTCGGTCGACGCCAGGAATCGCATGCCGTCCACGTGTTGCACGCTTACTTTCGTCGTCATTTTACCTCCCAATCAGGTGTCTCAGTCACCGCGTTGGCGCCGGCGTCTTCTCCGCCCACCAACCTGGCCACCAGCCTGGCCACCAGCCTGACCACCAGCTTGGCCGGCGGCCTCGGAACGCCGGGCATCTCGCCGTGACGGCCGCCACAATGAACGCGAGGATCGCGTCACCCAGTGGCCGATGGCCCGAGCCAGGGTGCTGGTCGCTTTCAGGAGCAGGCCGGCGCCCACGGCGACGACCGTGGCCCCGGCTGTCTCTGCCAGGGGGCTCGGCTGGCGCACGGTGGGCTCCCGCCGGACCGGCTCGGGGATCAACTCGCCCTCTACCGTCTCGACGGGTTGTATGGCGCCTTCCGGGCAGGTCTCTACGCAGGCGCCGCAGCCAGTGCACGTTGCCTCGTTCACGTGCGCTTTGCCGTTCACCATACAGATGGCGCCGGCGGGGCATACGGCGATGCACGCCTCACAACCCCGGCAACGGCTGACGTCCACCCAAACTTTCGTTCGTTCCAAACGTCTCATCTCTCTTCTATCAATCTAATTCAGGTTCAACCTCTGCTAAAAACGTCAACAGTTCTTCTGTCGCGTGCTCCACCAGCACGTCACATCCCGGCAGCCAGCTCTCCGCTTCGATGCGTTGGCGCAGGGGTGCGCACCGGGTCGCGCCAAAGCGTTCCGCGAAACGCTCCCGGTATTGGGCCACCCGGTCGCTGACGAACTGGCGATCCTCTCCGGCGCCCGCCGGGCCGAACAGGCACCCCAGCACCAACACGCCGCCGCTGAGGGCGCCGCACATTTCCTGTTGAGAACCACCCACGCCGCCGCCCAGCCCGGATGCCATAGGAATCCAGGTCGGCTCCCGGCGCCCGAGCACGTGCTCGCCTACGGCGAGCAGGACGGACTGGGCTCAATTGTGGCCGTTGCGCGCCAGGTCGCCGGCCCGGGCGGCGAGCACTGGGATGTTTTTGTTATTGGGCATCACGTTAACTCCCCTGCCAATCGGCGATGGCCTGTCGCAGGGTCTTGACCGCCAACGTGGCACAATGTTCGTTCTCCTCGGGCAGGCCGCCCAACACGGCGATCAGGTTTTCCGGCGTGATCTCTATCGCCTCTTGCCAGGGAAGGCCCTGGACCATCTGGGTCAACCGGCTGCCGCAGGCCACCGTCGCCCCGCAGCCGTCGGTCATGAAGGCGATCTCCTCGATGACGTCGTCGTTCATCCGCAGGTAGAATTCCATCGTGTCGCCGCACCATCCCTGGAAGATGGCCTGGGCGTCGGCTTGCGCCATTCTCCCCACGTTCTGGGGATGGTGGGCCTCGGCGATGACGGTCTCGGAGAAGATCTCTCGCTCTTGCCTGATGATCTCCTGTTGTAAATCGGTCACCATCTGGTCGAAGCTTAAGTTTTCTGCTTTGTTCACTGGTTCTCCTTGTGTTGGTATATTGGTGGATTGGTGGATTGGTATATTGGTATATTGGTATATTGGTATATTGGTATAT
>OMKS01001464.1_pt1 | contig 20902 bp, 16 predicted proteins | sample 1674721 | NCBI WGS metagenome assembly OMKS01 (sample SAMN06264996, study PRJEB25208) | sediment metagenome | isolation source: hot spring sediment | place: USA: California | collected 2014-09-02
ATTTTCATCCTCGGGGGTGGCCAGAATCGGCAATCTGGTCATGTGCGTTTGGAGAAGGCGTAGCATCCGGCAACGACGACAAGCAGACAAGAGGGAAAAAATGGCTCCAAACCTCAACGCCTCTTCTTTGCCTCCAATTGGGAAAAAGTATCGTGATTTGATTCAAAAAGAGACCTTCGATGCTTATGAGGAAATCCTTACACAAGAAGGTCTTCAGTGGTTTTTCGAATTCAGAATCCCTCGGCTGATCCCCCACCTGGTACCCCTCATGCAGGTCCCCGGCCGCGGTCGACCAAGTCCTCGGCTGCAGCTTTTGCTGCAGGCCATTGAAAACTCGGCGGACTTGCAACGGCTTGATTCGCTTTACAGGGTTTTCCTGGATCGAAAGGATTTTGAAGCCGCCGCCGGAGCGGCGGGTCTTGCCTTGAACCGGATCTGGGATGCAGGCAAGGATTTCGATCTTGCCTCGGTTTGGTGGGAAAGGACGATTCGGCTCATCGAAGAAGCTTCACTTACCAGGCTCGCCCGCGCCTTTCTCTATGTCTGGAAGGCCGCCCTCACGACTGTCTGGCGCGGCCAGGTGGGCGCCTCCATAAAGGCTTCCGAGGAAGGTCTCGCTGAGGCCCGATCAGCCGGGTCCCGGCCCCTGGAGCTTTATCATATGGCGGGAATCGCCCTGAGCGCCTATCACGCCACGGACATCTCGAAAATGGAGTTTTATCTCATAGAGGGGCAGCCCTTGAGCGAATTGGACGACATGCCCCTCGTGTGCACCATCCTCTATCGCATGACCCTGACACTCCACCTGATGTGCAACGGAAGATATGCGGAATGTCTGGAGATCCTGAACAGCATTTAATCACACCCGATCTTTCCTCTTCTTCCACCGGCGCTTTGGCTTTTCACCCATTCGCAGTATTTGCTGACGTACACGAAAATGGGAGATGGAGAGGCGGTCTCGAGAGCAGTCCGAACGATCCAGCAAAAGACGGTTTCGGAAGACAACTATTTCTACCATGCACACATGCATTCCTATCTCGGATACTCATGCCTTTCGCACGATCCGGCTCGGGCTCTTCTTCACGGCCGGGAAGCATTCAGGAGGGGCAGCCTCTGCAATTCCGACTGGGCACACTCAAATCCCTGGTTGCTCATCCCCCAGGCTCTTTCCGAGACAGGTCAACTGGCGGAGGCCGAAGAAAATCTGACCTCTTCCCTCGAGCGGTTCAACGAGCGGGAACATGCCATGTATTTGATCATGGGGCTGTACGAGATGGCGAACATCAAGTTGAAGCAGGGAAATCTCCGGGACGCGAAAGCCTTCCATGCACAGGTTCCCAAAGTTTGCCTCCACGGACCGGTTCCCCTCAGCCATCTGTCCCTTTTCAGACCCGCGGCCTTCTTTGAACAGCTGGACCGGGCACTTCAATCGTCTTCCAACAGGCCCACCACGTGGGCGACACGAGAATCGGCGAGAGTCCGAATTGATACTTTGGGAGGGCTAAAACTGGAAATCGACGGCCGGGTCATCGGTGGCGAGCTTTCGAGGCGAAAAAAGAGCACCCTGCTGCTGAAGGCGATTATCGCCCACGGAGGCACCGACATTTCCGCGGAACTTCTCGAAGACGTGCTCTGGCCCGACGCCGATGGCGACGCAGCCGCCGTCGATCTGAAAGTCACCCTGTTCAGGCTTCGGCAAATAGGGCTTGAATCAAAAGGAATCCGGGCGCCGTGGATCGAGATGAAGCAACGACGCTTATCTCTCATTCCGTCTGAATGCTTCGTGGATTCCCTCCAGTTCGAGCGGCTGGCAGTTTCCGCTCTCAACACTTCGGAACCCACGGACACGTTGGAAGCCACGCTCGATCTCTACATAGACGACTTCCTCCCCTACGATGTGAATGAACCCTGGATCGCCTCCCGCCGCGAGCATTTGCGGGCCCTGTTCATTAGAGCCGTGAAGAGGTTTTATGATGAAGTCTCCAAAACCGGAGAGTTTGACAGGGCCCTTCCCTATCTTGAACGTGCCGTGCAGAAGGCCCCTGTCGACGAGGGCCTCTCCGTCAGACTCATATCGGGCTTCCTCGCAACCGACCGGCGCGCCCGCGCGATCGAGGCGTTTTCGAGAGCCCGGGAAACGTTACAAAAGGAATTGGGCGTCGCGCCTGGATCACGGCTCCAGGCCCTGACCGACAGCGCAGGCATTGGCCAAAAATAGTAGGCGAAGCGCACAGTATCCTACTTTCCCGCTTCTTTCATGCTGCCGATCCGGACATCCTCCCTGGTAACCCAATGGGCAGGAACACTGAAGTAGTCGAGGTAGCTTGTCTGTCCGGACCTGTGATCCTGCAACACCACCCAGTGGGTATTGATCAGCCCGATCTCCGGGTAGAACGCATAAGCCTGTTCGAACGTGCGCCACAATCTTCCCTGACGATCATAGTTTTCAATCATTAAAAGCAGAAAAGTTTCCTGGTCGAAGTACAGGATGCGCTTGCTGTAAACATAATTCGGATCCTGCTGGACAAGCTCGAGCACATACACCGGGCGCCGCTCCATTTTAACGTTCTTCAACTCCAGCCTTTCTTTGGAAAGGTAAGAGAAGCCATCCCTGTCATAGCACGGAAACAGATATTCCCTCTCGGCAAGCACGCGATACGTGTAGGGATGAATATCGGGGCTCATCTTCTGGCTGAATCCCTCGAAATCGTCGTAGGTGAGGCTCAGTCCAGGGCTCGCATCCTGGGTGTCCGTTCCTGAAAGCTTTCGCAGCCGCCGTATCTGCCCCAGCCAGACCATCATCTGGTTGGGAAGCCCCGGATTCCTGAACGACAGGGTGCTCACCACGTTTCCATACTGGTCGCGGGGGGAGAGATATCTGAAGTTTGTCACCCTGTGCTCTGAACGGACCCTGGCGGTTTCGTCGTACCACCCCACCGGGGGCTCGACTCTCCCGGAGAGCCTCAGGCCCCAAAATTCCGCGCTGTGCTCGTAGATTCTTCTGCCACCCCTATCCCAGGACGTTGCCCTTGTGAGGGCGAAGATGCCGTGGGTTCCCATGGCGTAGCGCTCCTGGTAGTTGTAAATAATCTGCTGGGCCTTGTGGGGTCCCGACGGTCTCGGGAAAGGAAATCCGTTGATATAGGAATCCTCCACGAGATAGCCCCGTTCATCCTGCCGGGCCTTGCCCATGTTGCGCAAGGTCCATTCCGAAACTTCACGGCTGTAAAAGACAGGACGTGTCGGGATCACCTCGATTTCAGCAAAACAGCAGGCTGCGAAGCGGTCTCCTGACTTGAATCGCCTAAAATGAACGGGGTGCATCAGGTCCTCGATACCAGGATGTGACTCCTTATCGCGAGGATGGTAAAAGGCCGGAATGATCTCCGGGGCAAGGGTGCCCACTCTCTCGGTAGAGGCAAATCCCACCACGGACCTCCATTGTTTCTCGAGTGTGCCCGAATCCTGTTCGACCCACTTAGCGTACACCTGCTTTGGAATGATCTCCTTTAGAGGGTAGTTACGAAACACCGGGCGGGGGTCATCAAAAAACGCCTTTTCCTGGTTCCAACGCTGAAGGTCAGGCCGGTACTTCTCACTACCAAACGCCTGCCTCCCATGGGAACAAACTGCCACGATGTGGACAGCACACAAAAGGACAAAGATCAGCGATTTTTTCATGGCGAAACCTCTTTGAGAAACCGGGGGTTTTTCATCCCCATTTATACGACACGTTCAGATAAAAGAAATCCTTGTGATCGAACACCTGGAAGCTTTCCCCCTTCCGTTCTCCGTCGAAAAAGAGGGCACCCGCCTCGACCGACCAGTGCGCATCCCACAGATACCCGATGGACGGCTTCCAGTAGCCGGCTTTTCCGGTGATATCCCGGAAGCAAAAAAGGGAGACCGGCATGCGTTCATTGAGATACGCCGTCCGGAGCATCAAGGAGACGCTGTAGTTGTCGCGCTCTACAGAGCCCGATGGGGACATGAGTGCGGTTTCGGAGGAAACGCCCGACACGTGACGGTGGAAAAACTGAGGGGAGACAACGATGCCAGATGGGGACAGGATAGGAAGACGCACCTTCCAATCCAGCCCGATGGACCACCGTACCTCGTCGTGCTTTTCGAACCGCTCACCTCCCTGGAGCGGAAGCGAGCGCAGAAAGCCGCTGTCGAAGGCATAGAACGCTTCGACCCTCAGTACCGGAGATATCCCAAAGAACAATCTCCTAAGGCTGGACAAATCCCGGCTCAAGGTTCCGCCCACGAATCTGAGCCTGGGGAAGAACCCTTCCTGCACGGGATGTAAAAGATTGATTCCCGGCACGGCGTCAAGCTCAAGCCTCGGAGGCCCTGCAGTTCGAAGGAGTGGCTCATTCTCCCTTCCGTAGAAAACGTTCAAGCTGGCCAGGGTGTCATGAAATGTGCCCTGGATCCTGAAGCCGATCTCATGCCCCTCGGTCCACTCTTTGGGTTTCTCGATGTTTTGGGAACTTGCACCCAACAGTGTCTTTCCCGGTATGGGCGCGGGAAGTTCCACGAACGGCGCCCAGATGCCTCCTTCGTTGTTTCCGGGGGTGATGTTCTGAGTGGGGATGAAGTCGGCGTTCGGGTTATACCAGAGCTGGAAATTCAAATCCTGTAGGCAGGTGCATCCGAGGGGTGGCGAGTAGTCAGCCCTGATGAGCCAGATAGGGATGACGGTGGTTTCGAACTCCACATCTGAAAACCCCCTTCTGAAATCAAGGGGATTAATCTGATCCATGAGCCGGAGCCCGTCCGTCTGCCCCCAGGAGATGATCTGCTTCCCCAATCTCACCAGAAAAGGTCCCGGAGTCCACGTCGTGTGCAACTCCTTGAAGATCTGCCAGTACTGGTCGTCCAAGGCCAGCTCACTCCGGGAGCAGCCAAAACCCTTGGCGGTCCAGGAGTCGTCCGATTCCTTAAGTTCATAGACAAGATCCCCGGTAAGCACGACCTGGGAGAAAACATTGAAATCCTCGGCCGGTTTGTAGGCACCCTCAAAAATAGCGCTCCAGATAGCCGCATTGACCCCCTGCTCGGTATCAAACGCATCTTTCGAACAAAGCTGGACATTTTGAGAGAATAATCCATAGACATCCAGCGGCCTGTTGAACAGCTGGAAGCGTTCGGCACGAAGCTCCGCCGCATAGCACACGATCAGAAATACGGCGAGGATACTCACATAGGATCCCCGCAGGAAAGGCACGAACCGTTCAAAGGCGTTTACATGTTTCATATGGACTCGTTTTCACGGCGGCAGTCTCCAATGCAGCCCCCGGCTTCAGCCAAGCCTGAGCCTCAGTCGAGATTTTCTTTCAGCCATTCCCTCGTCCCGTGGTCAATGGCATAAGTGGTTTTATCTTTCTGAGGGATAGCTCCTTTTTCACCGACTTTAAGTATAGGATTCTCCTTTTTTAATTGAATTTTTATCTAGCATAATAATTTTCATTAAAACTTAAATATATAAATTATTGTTTATTTTCAATACGATAACCAGCATTCATCCAGGCCGTAATCCCTCCAGCCAGGCTGTGAACGTGGGTGAAACCGTCCTGTTTCAAACGGCTGGCCACAATATTTGCCCTGTAACCACTCCCGCAGACCAAAATCATTTCATCGTTTTTCGGCATGTCCAGACCGTTTTCCAAAATTTGGGTCATCGGGATATGTTTTGACCCCGAAATATAACCCTGCATTCGCTCTTCCGGAGTCCTGATATCCACCACAAGGCCTGAATCATTTGTTTCAAGTTGCCCGTTCAGATCTTGTGCTGAGATCGGTGACAGACTTTCGATGGGCATTCCATGAGAAATCCAGGCCGACATCCCGCCGGAAAGATACCCAAAAATGCTGTCATAGCCGATTCGGTGCAGTTCGGTTGTCATTTTGTCATACTTCTCACGATCATCCACCACCAGCAGAAGGTTCTCGGATGGATCGATGACCATGCCCATCCAGTTGGCCATCTGCTTTTCAAATCCGATGTTGATGGCGCCGGGGATATGAAATCCACCGAAGGCGGCTGTATCCCTGGTGTCAATGACCGTTGCCCCTTGACGGCGGACTTTATCGAATTGATCCGGGTTCAGTGTCTGCTCCAGCGGGCAGCGTTCAAGAAGAGGCGCGCCCTGAATATTGGTATTGATGATATGGCTGAAGCTTTTGGGCCGAACAGGGAACTCCGCTGCGATATTATCGTGGAACGCTTTAAAACTCTGCATCTTCAGGATAGGCTGTGTTGCGCGTTCGTATCCAAGGGTGCTGCTGGCCTTGGCGCTGAGCCCCTTGCCGCACAGAGAACCATGGCCATGGGCCGGAAAAACCTCAAGATAATCCGGCAGGCGCTGCATCTTTTCATACAGTGAATCGTAGAGGTTTTTGATCTGCTTCTCCAATATCTCTTCGCCGGCCAGATCAGGCCTGCCGATGGAGCCGACGAACAGGATGTCCCCGGTAAGAATCATCCAGGGAAAATTTCCCCGCGTTTTGTCCGTCACCAGGATAGAGATGGAATTCGGAGTATGCCCCGGGGTATAGAGTATTTCGAGCTTAACCACACCAAATTCAATAATATCACCTTCTTTCAGTTTTTTATGTTCGAAAGCGACAGGCGCATATTCACTGAAACAAATTTCCGCTCCTGTGCGGGATCTTAATTCCTGGTTCCCGCTGACATGGCAGCGCGTGCACATGGGTTTCAATGATGTGACTGATCCTCATCCCTTCATCCCGGGATATATCCATGTAGTCTTGAACATCACGTTTGGGATCCACAACCACCGTCTGCCTGGCACCCGGGCAACCGATGACATAAGAATTGCAGCCCAATCCATCCACGGTTATCTGCTTAAAATACATTTTCTACCTCCTAAATCTCTAATTTTATTTGAAAATTTCTTTTTACTATCGTGTATTGATTTTTTTATCGAATGATGTCGTCATTTCAGGTTGGTATCCACAACTCACGATCTATCCCATATTCTTATTTCAAATTCGGGGAATCATTCGGTTGGAGGAGTGCGCTTATAAGTTGTATATATTATATTTAAAATATCTAATCATCACGGATCAACTGTTTAAACTATGGGTGTATACTCCCGCCTGCGCTTCCAGTTCCTCTGTAAGTTCGACGACCCTTCGATGATGCGTAAAAACAAGAACCTGAGTAGAAAGTGCAATCTCTGCAAGAACTTCCAGGCAGACGCTGGTTCGGTTGTCGTCAAACCCGATCAAGATATCGTCCACCACGAAGGGCATCGGCTCGCCTTTCTGCAGGTGCTGCTCGAGGGTCGCAAGCCGCAGGGCAAGGTAGAGTTGATCCCGGGTTCCATCACTCATTTGATCGACCGTCACTTCCAGCTCGTTCGGCCGAACGCCCAGAAGAACAGGCATTCCGTTTTCGTTCAATTCATCCCGCAGGTTCGCGAAAGAACCCAGCGTGAGTTTTGCAAAGAGTTGGCCCGCCCGAGCAAGAACCGGGGCCTGGTTTTTCCGGCGGTACTCCTCGATGCGCTGCTCTAAAATAAGTGCCGCAATCTCAAGCCGCAGGTACTGCTCGATGCCTGAGACCATGTCAGCCAGGTGCTGTTCGGCCTCCTCAGAAGCCACGGCGGCCGTGTCGCTGCCGTCCTTGGCCTGTATTTCGTTTTGAACCACCTGCCGCTGGTCACGCAGCTTATCCCGGTTCGTCTGTAATTCCTCCAGCTCTGCCGAAACACGCGCCAGTTCCTGCCCGATGGCATCTGCATCCAGTTCCTCGGCCTCGAGCTCCAGTTCTCGAATACCTAACCCGTCCCCGTTTCGTGTAAGCTCCCGTTCAACGGTCTCAAGCCGCTGCCTCAATTCACGCATGGTTTTAGAACGCTCCCATGCCGCTTCAAGTTCGTCGTCTGTTTTTACACAGGCCTGGTCGCGCAAAGCAGCAATCTGACGGCAGGCCGCCTGAATCGTCAATTCGGCCTCTTCAATTTCCGCCCTTGTTTCTTTCTCCTGAGCCTCTATCTTTAAAAGACTCGCGCGTGCCTCCCTCGCCTCGGCCAATTCCCGGTTGAGCTGTGCGGCAAGAGCAGCGGCCTTGTGGTCCGTGGCTTCATAGCCGATGCTTTCCGCAAAGGCCGAAACCTTCTCCTTGAATTGCTCGGACACCTGGTCAATCCCGTAAATCCTCCTGCGGGAGTCTTCGGACTTGTCGAATTTATCAAAAAAAACCAGCAGCTGCTCAAAGACCTCTGTGACACGCTCAGGGTGAGCATCGCCTTTCAATCCCAGATCGGCGATAGCCTCCGCCCACTCCTCGGACCACCCGGCCCAGTCATTCTCAATGGATGCAAGGTCCTCGCGGGCTTTTTTGATTCGAATGGACAGATCGTTCAGGGAATGCTCCAGCCGCCGCTTTTTTTCAAGCGCTCCATCCTCCTGTTCGATTCGCTGTTCACACAGGCTTATCATAGCCTCCAGGCTCATTCCGCCTGGATCGATGGTTTCATCGAATCGAGACAACTGCACGGCGATGGTTTCTCTCAGGGCATTGCATTGCGCGGACAGGTTTCGGGACTCTGCCGAAACGAGCCGGGCCGAGCGAACATTTGACAGCAACTGTTCAACCCTCAGAAGCCATTGCTTCATCTCCCTGGGCAGCCCGGGTTCTATGTCAAGCTGTTCCCAAACCTCTTTCCATTCTTTCTCAAGATCAATTCGACGGGCTTCCACCCTTCCGGTTTCATCGGCGACGGCCTCGAGACGGGATTTGAGATCCTTTTTTCTCGCTTCGAGATCCGCCCGTTTCACCACCTGGTCCGAGGCCACCCTGAGCTGATCGGAGATATGATCCGCCTCTCCCACCTTTTGCTCATAGACTTCCGGCAGGGGGAAACCCTGCGTATACAGAGCTATTTCGCTTTCTGCATCACTTTTTTGGATGTACTTCCTTTTTATCAGGTCCCACCCGGTGTTCCGAACCCTTCGTACATCTTCAAGTTCGATGATTGTCGGCGCATCGCTTTTCAACAGCAACGCGTTTAAATCCTGCTCCGTCCCCTTAAGTTCTTCTGAAAGCTCGCTTTTAATGCGGTCGAGGTCTTTGGCTTTCTCGGAGAGCTCGTCGAACTTTTTTTCGAACGTGTCCAGTGTTTCGGGCACAGGCATGGGGGTTTTTAAAAGTTCATCGACGCTTCCATAAAATCTTCCGAGCCGCGAAAACTCGTTTTTGCAGGCTTCATCGTCCTGGGCGGCCCGTTTTTTGGCATCGGCCAGTCGCTGTTCGAGATCACCCGCCTTGCGGGCCGTTGCAACCGCAGCCTTAAGTTCACCCGGATCCAGGCTCGACTCGGCCTGTCCGCCCAGTTCTTTCCTGATGGCCGACTGGTCCTCCTCGAAGTCCCGTAGGGCATTTTCCGTGTTTTCCCGCTTTTGCTTCAAGAGGCTGTGCCGCCTGGCAAGGTCGGCGATCCACTTCTTGTTGCTGGTAAGCGGCCTCAGAAGATCAGCATCCTCGAGGGTGAGATCCGGACGTACAGCCTTCAGCAACTGTTCGGCTTCGCTCCGCAGAAGCCGCCGTTTTGCGTCCTGCTTGGGGCGGTCCTGGATCGCTTTTTCAACACCTCCTATTTCTTTATAAAAGGCCAGGATCACCTCTTCATTGTCCACCAACTCGGTTCGGACATTAAGCTTCTCAGATTCTTCCCTCAGCCGCGCCAGCCTGGATTCAGCTTTTGCCTTGACATCCCTGAACGTCTGAAGGTTGCTGCACGCAAATTTGAATTTCTCCCCGAGATCTTCCGGCAGAAACAAAACCTCTCCCAGGGCATCGATGCGCTCCATGAGGGCCCGCCGTTCCGCAAGTGCACCCTTGACCCGGTTGAACCGATCCAGCCGGCTTTTTTCCTTGCTTTTATTCCTGATTTCTCCTTCCACCTCTTCGATGGCGTTTACCGTCTCCGCCAGTTCTTTCCTCAACCGCTTCCATTCCGCAACAGGAAGGCTCGCCTCCTTGATTCGCCTTTTCGCATCCTTGAAACCGGATATCGCCTGGTTCACGAACTTCGTGGAGGCCTTCGGCTTAAAAAGCGTGTCGGCGCCGCTTCTCAGTTCAGACAATATCCGGCGGAGGCTTGCGGTTCCTGTCGCTGCGCTGAAAAGCGCCTGCCCGAGATCCCCCGACTGGTTCAACAATTCCTGGCCGCCTTCCACCAGCCGCGCGTGATCGATGCCGTATAATTTTGTAAACAGGTTCTCATCTATCCCACCTGATAAAAACGGCTCCAGGACCGAATCATCCAGTGTTTCTCCAGTATCCGGATCCAAAAGAGTCCCTTTTTTTCCCTTCCGGCGAATGAAATCCAGTACCCTGCCGTTTGAAAGCCTGAGCCTGCCGCCGATCCGCAGATGTGGGTTTGAGTGGATGAAATTGTCACCGGTACGTACCGGGATGCCGAACAGCCACCCTATGAGTGCTCTCAGTGACGTGCTTTTACCCGCTTCGTTGTTACCGTAAATCAAATGCAGGCCTGAGGAACCGTCCGACAGGTCCAGGATCGTGTCGGTGAATGGGCCGTATGCCAGTAAATCAAGCCTGTCGAATCTCATTTGGCATCTCCCACTGTCAGCAGCCTCCCAACCAGCATCTGCCTGGCTTCGTCAACCAGGCGGTCAAGGGTTCGAGGCTCATCAAGATTTATTCGAGAATCATCCCCGAAAGCTTCGGGGGGGATCTTCTGCCTGATGCCGGCGATCACCTCCTCAAGACCGGTGATTTCATCGGAGTCGGCCGGTGTGGCATTTATATCCTCCAGCAATTTTCCGAATGCGCCGCCTTCGGCCAAAATAGTTTTCAGGTCGAGTTTCCCGACCGTTCCAATTTCCACCCTTTCAATCCACAAGTCATCTCCGGCTATTTCCGCACCAAGCGCTTTGATTCTCTGCTCGAATCGTTCCGGATATGCTGACAGCGTATTTGAAATGGGCGTGGAGCCTTCGAAATGAATGCGCATGGCCACGGGCCGTCCATCGGCTGACGCGATTTCATTGGAGATGGATATTCTCGCAAGCTCAAGCACCTCCGTCATATCGGGGGCATCCGTCAAGTCCACAGAGCAGCTGACCCAGCGAAGGACGTCCAGTGAACACGTTTCCGTTTCTCTTACAGAGCCGTCTTCGACGGTTACGAGCACACAGCCTTTCGCGCCGGTTTCCCGGACGTGACGCCCCTGGATACAGCCGGGGAAAACGATGTGGGGGTCCTCGGACACAAATTCCTGTTTGTGGACGTGTCCCAATGCCCAGTACTGATACCCTTTCGATCGCAGGTCCTCCGGCGTGCACGGGGCATAGGGTGCATGGCCTTCGCGGCCGTCGAGGCTTGTGTGCAAGAGGCCGATGTTGAACATCCCCTTTTCAGCCGCGCCAAATTCGGCCGCGAGGTTGGTATGTACCTTCTGCGTGCCGAAACTGCGCCCGTGAATCGCAACATCCCAATCATTCAATCTTACCGTTTCCACCCTGCTGGACGAAAACATCTTCATGTTGCCGGGTGTATCAAGAGCCCGCGTCATACGATTGGCCGCATCATGGTTTCCGGCCACTGCAAAAATCCGGATGTCGTTCTTACCAAGCCTGCCCACCTGGCGGCTCAAAAATATGCCGGTGCTGTAATCTTTCCAGTCGCCGTCGTACAGGTCTCCTGCCAGCAAAACGAAGGCGACCTGTTCCTCGATGGCTAAATCGACGAGATTCTCGAAAGCTTTGCGGCAGGCATTGCGAAGGGATTCAACGGGTGCGGATTCGTATCTGGATAACCCGCGCAGGGGGCTGTCCAGATGAACATCGGCTGCGTGAATGAATTTGAACATCAGAAACTCCTGGACTCGGCAGTATTATTATTCACAATATCATCAGGGTTGATTTTTTCCTATAAAAATTGCACATTGGAACAATGAAAAAACTCCTCGGGCACGAAGCTCTGGTATTTCTCTGTTCGATGATGTCCGGAACGGTGGTCCTGCCGGTTTTCACAATGGTGGTCCTGGCACTGTTCGGTCTCATGCCCCGCAACGCATCCCTGGCCGAATGCTATGATGCGCTGAGAGAAATGCTGGAACCCAATGTGTGGCTTTTCTGGGTGGCGGTTCTATCCCCGTACGGGATCGTACAGGCCGTGCGGATTGTTCTGTGGAAACGCCGCGGAGGACCGTGGTATGTCGAAAAAGAACAGAACCGGTACCCGGCTCCAGACTCCCACAACGCGTACTGCGAGTTTTCATTCATGACATGGAAGGACGGGCTGGACGACCTTCGCCGCCCTGAATCCCACAAGGAGACACGGAATGGTTAGCGTATTGATTGTTATCGGCTGCCTGGTCGCGGCCTTCTTTGTGGTTGTAACCGTTCAATCCTCTCCGAAAAACCCCGCCGGTTTCGCCCGTATGATAGCAAGACAGCAACGCCTGGCATTGAACACCATAAAAAAAGCCGATCCCGGGCTTTCCCGTGAACAGGCTTACCTGAAAGCGATGAACACCAGGACGCCCCACGAAGAAGACGAACTTCTGCGGATGCTCAACCAGGTGAAAAAAGAGGCCGGGAGATCCGGTGAACCTTTCCGATTCAATGACCTTGTCTATCACCTTTCGGTTCTCGAATACACGAAAAGAGTGCCTCTCGAAAAACGGCGGACAGAGCTTTACCCGGAAATGGAAAAAGCTGTCAAGGCGGCGATACCGGACGACACATGAAAACACGCTGGATTCAAGGTGTAAACACCGGCACCACGGACTCAATCGATTCACGCGGGATAACGCCCTGGCGGAGAATCCTGCAAGGCGATTCGGTTACATCCACGACCGTGGAACCGGCCGTGGCCGCGCATGGTCCGCCGTCCACCACCAGGCTTAACCCGGTGGGAAAAGCCCTCAGAACCTGTGCGGCGCTCGTGCATGGAGGAAAACCGGACAAATTCGCGCTGGTGCTTGTCACGGCTCCTCCCAGTGCCCGGCATATCGCTGTGGCTATGAAATTGCCGGACAACCTCACCCCGATTTTTCCCGTGCCCCCGGTAAGAAGCGGCGATACCGTTTCCTTCGCCCTGCAAACGATGGTCAGACCTCCGGGCCAGAAGGCCGAAGCTAGCCGGCGGGCGGACTCAGGTATGCTTTGGGCATACCTGGAAAGAGCCTCTGTGGAAGGAATAAGGATCAAAATGGGCCGACCCTCCTCCCTGCCCTTTAGATTGAATAAATCCGATACCGCCTGCCCGCAGGAAACATCTACGCCCAGCCCGTAAACCGTCTCCGTTGGATAGGCGACAACCCCGCCCCTCTTAAGGATTCTTACTGCGGATCCGAGAGATCCTTCAAGATCTCCACGGGATGAGATCCTGATCACAGGCACCAGTTTCGCCCGCTCCTTCGGAGAAAAACCCCCTTCCCGCACACTATCCTCCGATCAAACCCGCGAGGCGCTTTCGACCGCCTTTTCGGTAAGATTACGCCGGTATTCTTTCACGCTTGCGGCCACTTCCGGATATTTCAAAGCGAGTATCTCGGCCGCCAGTATAGCCGCGTTCTTTGCGCCGCCGCTTCCGACAGAAACCGTCGCAACCGGTATGCCAGGCGGCATCTGCACCGTGGACAACAGTGCGTCCAGGCCCTGGAAAGCTGAAGAATCTATCGGAACGCCAATAACCGGCAGCGTGGTATGCGCCGCTATCACACCGGCCAGGTGAGCGGCCCATCCGGCCCCGGCTATCAACACTTCTATCCCCCGCTCTTCGGCCGATAAGGCATATTCGCGCGTCAGATCCGGCGTACGGTGTGCTGAAAGAATTTTAACCTCGTGGCCTATTCCCAATTCCTTCAAAACTTCCGAGCAACCCTTCATCGAATCTTTATCCGATGCGCTGCCCATAATCACTCCTACTAAAATTTTATTCTCGGTCACGGTTAGCCTCCTTATGATTTAGGACCCGGCCCGGCCTATCAACGGGTAAACAGCCATCCCGGCAAGCCAGGCTGTATCCTCCGCTGAAAGCACAAGAGCCACACTTTCGTCGAACAGGATGTTTCCATCCGGAGGGAACTCATCGTCCCCCTTCCACAGAATAAATACAAGGGGAACATAGGGGAAAGCGTCAAAAACCACCGACACATCGCCGTGATCGAACGAAGAAGCACCGTAAGCCGACACGGCCAGATCATGAAGAAGCTCGGGCTTTTCACCGAACGTACCGACCAGCGGATTTTTCGCCCGCCTGATAAAGGCATCCATATAAAACCGCCCGTCAGGAATCTCCTGATAAGAAATCCACTTTCCGGCCAAAGACTTTCCCCTGGCGCCGGAAAGGTAATGAAGCACCAGGACCTGTTCCTGGGGCGTCAAGGTCTTTCCGCTTCGAATATCGCTGAAAATCAGCTCGGGCCATGAAGCGACGCACGTACGTCCCAGAAAACCGATTTCAATTCGAAAACCGCCGGAGGGATTCTCGACCAGTTCCGCCCCTGCCGCCTCCGCCACCTCACCGGCCTCACGTTTCCGCAAATCCTCCCTGGTCAAATCGGCTGCGGTGAAATAATCGTCCACTTTTGCCATGAATAAACGCCTCCTTCTCCGGTTTCAATGCGGTATCTCCAGATGGAAAACCGGTAATATTCATTTTCATCTCCCGCTGACACCCGATCCCGTTTACGAATCGGTGTTCAATGCGTATAATATTTTTTGCATCAAATTCGCAAGCTCGATTTTCCGGTCGGACTACTGATCACCATCTGGACGCGAATGAACGGAGGCTCCCCATGGCAAAAAAGAAAAAGAGAAAAAAAGGCCTTACCCCTCGTCCGGAAGCCACCATACCCACAGACCCTTTCAACCCCGCTTTCAAAAATCCGATCGCCGTGCCCGAAAAAACCGTCGAAACCGAGGATAGGACATCCCCGGCATTCCGCGGCTCAAAGAATGCCGACAAAGAATCGGGAGACATTTTTCTCGATGCCATGTCCGATGTCACCCCCTTGACAGCAAGGGGTAAAAACACAGTTTTGAAGTTCCCGGATCCTTCTCTCCGCCCGCCGTACCCCGTGCGGGACGAGGAAATGGAAGCCGTGGCCCACCTGAGTGAACTGGTTGCCGGAAACGCAGAGATGGATATAACATTCAGCGATGAATATATGGAAGGCTGCATCCACGGACTCGACCCGAAACTCATGTCGGCGTTGAGAAAGGGAAATTTTCCGTTTCACGACTACATCGACCTCCACGGCTTGACAAAGCAGGAAGCTCCGATCCGCTTGAAGGAATTTTTGGTCAGGAGCCGGGCACTCGGGATTCGTTGCGTTCTGGTTGTGCACGGCAGGGGTCTCAACTCGGAGAATAATGTGAGTGTCATAAAGGAGAGCCTGCCTGTCTGGCTGAAAACAAGCCCGCTCAAACGAATGGTCCTGGCCTTTTGCACCGCCAGGCCCTATGACGGTGGAACGGGGGCCGTATATGTGCTGCTGAGAAACCCACGAAAGGGGTAATGCCATCCAATCGCAACCCGATATAAGGGTGGCTAAAAGTTCAATCTTGACGACCTAGGTTAAAGCGAAAATTTCATTCTGGCACTCCAGGAAGGGCAGGGCGGCAACGAGTCGATTGATTTTCCTGTTCCCGGCTGCTAGAATTTGATTTTCTGATCGCTCGATTAATATAACGGTCATATCTCTGGAAAGGCTTGATCTGATGAAACTGGGTATATTCGGCACCTCCCAATGCGGAAAATCAACGATAATGGCCGCACTCACCGGCGCCAGGGGAGAAAACGGGGAACATCGCCATACCCACGGCGATATCGAGATGGCGATGGTGACGGTTCCCGACGATAGAATTGATTTTCTGAGCGGTCTTTACCACCCGAAGAAAACAACCTATGCCAGGATCGAGTATATGCTGCCCATTGCCCCTCCGGCAGGACCTGTCCCTAAATCCGACAGCGGAATCTGGAATCAGCTCCGAACCTGTGACGCCCTCGTTCATGTCCTGCGTAATTTCACGGCTCCGGGAGGCATTCCACCGGCCCCGGAAAAAGACCTGAACGACCTCGAAGACGAGATGATCGTCTCAGACATGGCAGTGATCGAAAAAAGACTCGATCGCCTTCAGCTGGACCGAAAGCGGGGGAAAAAGCCCGAACCCGGCGAAGAAGACCTGCTCGTGGCCTCTTCCGGCCTTCTCGAACAAGGAATCCCGCTCAGGACCGATCCGGAGATCGCCGGGCATCCGTTGCTGAGGGGGTTCACGTTCCTCTCCGCAAAGCCGATGCTGGTCATCGTAAACAACGACGATGAAGATGAAGAATCGCCTTCCTGGGAAAAACCGCTCCCGGCGGCCGAAACCATCGTCGTGCGGGGAAGACTGGAAAAGGACATCGCCGCAATGACACCCGAAGAGGCCGCCGAATTCATAGAAGCCTACGACATCCGGGAATCCGCCCTGGACAGGGTGATTGCGGGTTCCTTCAGGCTGCTCAAGCGTATATGTTTTTTCACTGTCGGCCCGGACGAAGTAAAGGCATGGCCGATCAGGGACGGCACCAGGGCTCTCGAAGCCGCCGGGGCCGTGCATACCGACATAATGAAGGGCTTCATACGGGCCGAGGTCGTTTCTTATCAAGACCTCAAGGAACGCGGAAATTTCCAGGAAGCCAAAAAAGCCGGCCTCGTACGCTTGGAGGGAAAAGAATATACCGTGAGCGACGGGGATATCATCACGTTTCGTTTTAATATTTGACGATGTCGTAAAAAAGAGGACTATGAAGGAAATGGAAAAAATCAAGGTTGGAATCGTTGGAGCCGGTGGATACGGCGGTTGCGGGGCCATTGAAATTCTTTGCCGGCATCCGCATGTTACAATCGAATCTCTGATGGCGGTGCACGATATCGGAAAACCGATCAGCAGCCTCTACCCGCACCTGACCGGTTTCTGCGATCTGCCTGTGCTCTCGACCGAGGATCCCGCGGTACCGGATTCCTTCGATGTTGTTTTTTTTGCCACCCCCGACGGAGTCGGTCAGCAACAGGCGGCCCGATGGCTCGATAATGGCGCTAAAATCATCGACTACAGCGGTGACTTCAGATTCGACAGCGCGGAAATCTACCGTGGTTACGCCGAAAGAATCGGTCGCAATCCCGAGCACGCAGCCCCTCACCTGCTCTCCCGCACCGTCTATGGATTAACCGAGCTTCATCGCGAACAGCTGCCAGGCGCGGATCTCGTGGGAAACCCCGGCTGTTTCGCGGTAAGCTGTATTCTCGGCCTTGCACCTGCTGCCGCCGAAAACTTGATCGAATTCGACACAATAGTCTGTGATGCAAAAAGCGGGGTTTCCGGCGCCGGTAAAACCCCGAAGCCCACGTTTCATTACCCGGCCCGCTATGAGTGCATGAATGCCTACAAAATTGCCGGGCACCAACATGTCTTCGAAATAGAACGGGAGCTGTCACGGCTTGCGGGCAAGGAAATTACAATCACGTTCACCCCCCACGTGGTGCCGCTCAGCCGCGGGATTCTTTCCACCATCTATGCACAGACCAGGCAGGGAATCAGCATCGGGGATCTTGTCGATGCATACCGCTCATTTTATGCCGGCGAGGCTTTCATCCGTGTTTTCGAGCCTGGAACAGCACTCATGAGCACAGATGTACGTGGCAGCAACTTCTGCAACATCTCCGTCAATTACGACGACAGGACCGGCAAAATGATCGTAGTGAGCCTGATAGACAACCTGATGAAAGGCCAGGCGGGGAGCGCCGTGCAGAACATGAATGTACTCTTCGGTCTTGGTGAATCGGAAGGGCTTGGAATTCCCGGATTTTTTCCGTAAAAGCCGTCTTTGACATTTATTTGATACAAACTTTCCTCACCTGGAGCAGGTTCGTTGTTCCCAGGCACACTTTCCTGATACCGTCCTGGAGCAGTGTCGTCATGCCGTCTTTTACAGCCTGCCGCCTCACTTCGTCCACGCCGGCCTTGGTTTGAATCACGGTCTTCATATCGTCGGTTCCCACCAGCAGCTCGTGTATGCCGGTACGGCCGCGATACCCGGTGTTGCCGCATCCGGGGCATCCTCCGGGCCTGTAGAGAGTGAAATCGCTGCCGTACGTGAACCCCAGCGAATCAAAATCACCGCCATAACTTCTCGCCAGAGTATCATATTCCCCCGGGGATGGGTGATAGGGCTCCTTGCAGTCTTTGCACAAAGTCCGGACCAGGCGCTGGGCCAGAACCCCGAGCAGTGCATCACCGAAATTGAACGGATCCATGCCCATATCCAGGAGGCGGGTGATCGTCTCCGGTGCACTATTAGTGTGAAGCGTACTCAATACAAGGTGCCCGGTCAGAGAAGCCTCAATACCGGTTGCCACGGTCTCATGGTCCCTCATCTCCCCGACCATGATTACATCAGGGTCCGCACGGAGGAACGAACGCATCGCCGCCGCAAAATCAAGCCCGATTTTCGGTTGCACCTGCACCTGTCTCAATCCTTCCTGGGTAATCTCCACCGGATCTTCTGCAGTCCATATTTTTGTCTCCGGTTTGTTGATAAAACCAAGGGCGGCATGCAGGGTCGTCGTTTTTCCGCTTCCCGTTGGACCCACGACCAGGGCGATCCCGTAAGGCTCGGATATGATATCTATAAACGTTTTGTAGTTGCGATCGCTCATCCCCATTTTTTCGAGCGGGATGGGGTCACCGGCTGCCAGAATGCGCATCACCACATCCTCATTCCGACCCGCGGTGGGAATCGTGGCCACGCGGAGTTCAATATCCAGCGGCGCGAATTTTCGAAACTTTATCTTTCCGTCCTGGGGAATGCGACGTTCAGCGATATCAAGCTCAGCCATGATCTTCAACCGGGATACAAGCGCCCTTTTGTAGTCGTGCGGGAGAGTCTGGTAAACCTGGCAGGCACCGTCGATCCGGAACCTTATCAAGGCATCCGCCTTACCCTGGCGGGGCTCGATGTGGATATCGCTTGCATTGCGGCCGTAGGCATCCACGATCATTTTGTTCACTAGCTGAACGATCACGCTGTCCTCTTCATTCATCGTTTCGATTTCTTCGTCAAACTCCCTCCCCTGCACTTTGAGCCTGCCAAGGATGTCCTCGATGCTTCCGGAACCCGAAAGCACATCGGATCTTCTTTGATCGAAAAACAGGTCGATCATTGAAAAAATATCTTCCCGCAACGATACACAGTATTCGAACTCCTTGCCGGCAATTATACGTTTTATCGCGTCACGGGCCGGGAGATAGGCAGGATTTTCCATGGCCACCACCACACGATCCCCTTCCTGCCCGACCGGCACGAACACGTTGCTTTTGAGGTATCCGGCCTTCAGATTTTTGAGCACCCGGCCCGGCGGCACCATGCCTTCATCGTAGGGAATGAAGCGGGTCTTGAAAAAGGCCGAAAGGGATTTACCGATGTCTTCCCTGGAAACTTTGAAATCACTCATCAGCACGGATTCGGGCGTTCTTTTCATCGTGCGGGCACGTTTTACAGCTTCTTCCAGGTCTTTAACGGATATGATCCCATTGGAAACCAGATAATCGAACTTGGAACCCTTCTTCCGTTTCAAAGTCTTCTGGTTTTTAAAAAACGCCGTACCAAGCACCTTGGCGATATCCCGGGCGGCAGCCTCCTCATCTGCGTTGAAAGCTCCGCCTCCTTTCCTGTTGATCAACTGCAGTACGCCGAGAAGATATTTTTCATAGGTTATCGGCGTCACCAGAAGCTGCCTGGTGCGGAAACCGGTCCGTTTGTCCCAGCTTGAATCGAATTTCATCGACGGATTGATGAGGCTGAGTTCTTCTGCGTCATAGACATCGGCAATATTGAGTACGTTGCCGGTGGTCGCACAGAACCCGGCTATGCTTTCCCGGCTGATCGGCACCCGGATCTCCTCAACCTCGTTTCCGGTTTTAAACCTGGATACGATCTGTTTTCGAATCCCGTCGACCACATAAACTGTTATCCGGTCTGCACTGAAGAAACTCAAAATTTCATGCTGCAGGTTTAAAAGAATATCACTGGTGTCCACGGCTGAATGAATTCTGTTCGTGATATGGTTCAGGCGTTTGTGGTACTCAAGCTGTTCCTCGATAGACCTTCCCGGACCGGATGCATCTTCACGTTGGGGAATCGAAATCATCATAATAGAAACCTTTCGCGCGGCGCCGTGTATTTCAGCACCTCTTCGATAAAAAAATTATGATAACGTCATTAAAAATACAATAATAAATAATTTGATCAGATTAGCAACAAATTTATTCGTCCTGGTATCAGATCGCATGTCGGACTTTTCCCGACTTCAGTCGGGGGATTGGGGAAAAGGACCATTTCCGGATGGAAACCAGCAAGAATTTCCCGGCAGTTGGACTGTCAAAATGAAATTTCGACATTCGGGGTCCAAGCCAAAATTTCATTTCGGCACTCCAGGCAGGGTGGAACAAATAACAGATAACCCCACCGCAGGCGGGTAACCGATATTTTCAAGGTGGATTTACAAAATTACAGATTCCATTTACAACTAGACGCTCAGAATTTAACATGCAGCCGTATGTTACTTTTTCGATATAATGGAGACACTTCCTATGTTTGATAGTCACGCACATCTCGATATGAGCGAATTCGATGCAGACCGGGGATCAACGATCGAACGCGCAAAGGCCGCCGGAGTGGATAAAATCCTCACGGTGGGGATCGACACGGAAAGCTCCCTTGCCGCGCTTGCACTCGCAAAGCAGTACCCCGGCCTTTATGCCGCAGCCGGATGCCATCCCCATAACAGCAGCGACTTCACAACCTGTCTCTTATACACATCTCCGAGCCCACGAGACCGTACTA
>OMKS01001466.1_pt1 | contig 20898 bp, 15 predicted proteins | sample 1674721 | NCBI WGS metagenome assembly OMKS01 (sample SAMN06264996, study PRJEB25208) | sediment metagenome | isolation source: hot spring sediment | place: USA: California | collected 2014-09-02
GGGGGGGGAGGGCGGGTGATCCATATCTCGGCGGCGCTATGTCAGCGTGTCTGATATGGGCAGGTCGAGCGGCCCTATTTCCTGGAGGGTAAAGTGAAGGGCCAGGTCGTGCGGGCCTGGCGCCAGAGAATGTTCCGAGACGCGCAGTCTGATGAGGGCGTTGATAGGAAAGGGGATGGGGGTGGCGGCGGTGACCTCGGACAGCGCGCGCTGCTCGTGTTCGGATAGGATGAGGGTGACGCGAGTCGGGTCAACTGGCTGCTGGTCCACGTCGAGGCCGGTAAAAGCAGTGATGGTGGCGGGAGCGATGGTATTTTTGATGAGCAGAGAAAATCCGCTCTCCTCACAGCACAGGGATCCTGGGACGTACAGTTTTTTTATGACGAGAGGAGGGATGGTGGGCATAATTGACTCCTCAACATTGAACGATCGATTTCCTACCGAGTGTTTTAACACAGAGATGACGAGTTGGCAAGTCGGTGAGGTGTGACGTGTCAGGCGCCGAGCCAGAGGATGGCCGCGGCTGTGGCCGTCACCAACAGGGAGGATGGCACCAGCAAGCGATAGAGCGGTCCCCATTCGGCTTTGAAGTAGACGCGGGTCAACGCCAAGCAGAGGTGGACCGGTGAAAGCATCCCACCCACGAATCCGCCAGCCATGAGCCAGGCCGCCCATCCCGGTGCGATCGCGCTCCCGGGCAGGGTAATGAGGGGCAGGATGACCGGGAAGCCGATGCTAAAGGCTGCTCCCATCAGGCCGGTCAGCAGCCCGGCGATGAACGGGGCGCCAAATGCGATGAGGGGGAGGGGGATGTGCAGGCCGATCAGATCGTCCGCGACGCCGTTCACAGCGCCGCTGTTTTCCAGCACGCGGCGAAAGATCAGCGCGCCAAAGATGACCCCCAGTGTCTCCCAGGGGATGTGGCAGCGGAGTATGGTGCCCAGGTCGCGGGCGGGGACGTGCTTTAGAACCATCGTCAGAGTGATGGTGACCAGCAGGCTCAGAATCAGTGCGAACCGTTCGTCGAGGGGCAGGACCGCTGGCAGGATCAGGGAAAGCAGGATGACCACGGCAATTGGCCAGATGCTCCTGAGCAGGGTGCGCACACTTTGGGCGTCAGGTTGCGGCGAGGGCCGGCGTTCGTTGCGGCGAGGCAGCCCCAATAGTCCAAAGAGCAGGCCGCCCGTGATGGCTGCTATCGCCAGGGGCCAAATGGTCCCGGCCAGTTGGAACGGTTCCACGTCGAGCAGCGCCGCGCCCAGCAGCATGGAGGGGTAGAGGGGAAAAATAGGTTCCCAAAAGTGGCGAAACCAGTAGTTGATGAACGTCTTACGCTCGCCGCTTGGGCTGTTCTCCCCCCATTGAGCGCTGATTTCCTCCACCATCGGAGCAGAAAACATGGCCCCGCCCACCATGGGCAGCAGCCCGATCAGCGCCGGTAAAGCCGCGATGACGGCGCGCCGGCTGGAAACCAGGGTCTGTAAGGCGTCAATCAGGCCCTTGATACTGCCGGTCCGCCGCAGCAACTCGCCCAGGAGCATGATGAGCACGACTGCCACTGCCAGGTGCAGGGTCAGGGGGTCCAGGCTGGCCAGGACCGCATCCCGGGCGATCTCTAGCAGCGGATGGCCGAACAGGAGGCCGATGGCTACCGACGCGAGCAAGAGCACCAACCCCAGGTCAAGTCTGCGGCTCAACAGCAGCACGATGCCGACGAACACCAGAGCAAGTTTAAGCAATGCGGACACTGAGAATCCTTTCGTCCCTCTTGATTTTTCAGTTGAATCTGTTGGCGGCGAAAGTATACCTGGAATGTGGGGAAAGTAAAGTTGAGACTTGGCCCGTTTGACTTGTGCATTTGTTTGCAGTAAGATGTATCGCCGTCGAGTTTTGACCGTCAAACGTGGTGAGGAATTCCGCACATCGGATTGGTGGTTTGATGGACGCTTGGTCAAATCTGGACCTAGAGCTCGTAGGTCGAATCCTGGCCTCTCTGGCCGTTGTTCTGGTACTGGGGGTGCTGCGCCTCTTGATCCTGCGCACCGTCGCCAGCAGGTCGTCGGACGTCCGAGTTCGTTATCGGTGGTGGAAGGCGACAGCGTACATAGCTGTTCTCCTGAGCGTGTTGTTCGTGGGCCCGATATGGCTGGAGAGCGTTCAGACGACGGCGACCTTTTTGGGGCTAGCCTCGGCCGGACTGGCTCTCGCTTTGCGGGACCCGCTGGCCAATCTGGTCGGGTGGATTTTTATCGTGTGGCGGCGGCCGTTCGAGGTGGGAGATCGAATCCAGATCGGGGAGCACGCCGGCGACGTGGTCGACCTGCGCATCTTCCAGTTCACCCTGCTCGAGATTCGGGACTGGGTGGCGGCCGACCAGAGCACGGGACGGGTCATTCACGTTCCCAATGGCCAGGTGTTTGTCAATCCACTGGTCAACTATACCAGCGAGTTCGAGTACATCTGGCACGAGATCCCCGTCAATATCACCTTTGAGAGCGATTGGCAGAGAGCCAAGGCGATTATTCAAGAGATCGCCGACCGTCACGCCGGGCATCTGAGCCAGGACGCGAAGGATCGCGTCCGCCGGATGGGCGGGCGGTTGATGATCGTGTACTCTGAGCTGACGCCTATCGTCTACACGCGCGTGGTGTCCAATGGCGTGTTGCTGACGGCGCGCTATTTGTGCGATCCGCGCCGCCGCCGCTCCATGGAGCATGCAATCTGGGAGGATATTTTGCAGGCCTTTGCCGAGCACCCGGAGGTCGAATTCGCGTATCCCACGCAGCGATTTTACCGGCGGCGGGATGCAGAGCCTGGCTGGACGGAATAGTGATGCTGTTTGTGATGATAAATCGCTCGTGTTATAATGCCTCGCATTCGCTCCATTCCTGGCGGACCACAGTCCGCCGAGGGCAGAGAATGACATTTTCGATCGTCGAGAATGGGTTAGCGTATGGAGATCACGTTCGTTCTGAATGGTCGGGCCGTCGTCGTTGACGTCGAACCGACGCGGCCTCTCCTGGACGTACTGCGCACCGATCTGGGCCTGACTGGGACCAAGCAGGGCTGCGATCACGAGGGGGAGTGTGGGGCCTGCACTGTCCTGTTGGATGGGCGGCCGGTCCGTTCCTGCCTGACACCCGTCGGCAAGGTGACCGGCCGGTGTGTGCAGACCATCGAAGGACTGGGAGTACCCGGCGATCTACACCCTTTGCAAATCGCCTTCATCGAGACCGGCGCGGTTCAGTGTGGCTTTTGTGCACCCGGCGTGCTGATGGCGGCCAAGGCACTGCTCGACCGGACGCCCGACCCCAGCCGCGAACAGATCATCGAGGCGTTGGATGGGAATCTGTGCCGCTGCACCGGGTATGCCAGGATGGTGGAAGCGGTGCAGTTGGCGGCCGCGCGGATGCGGGGGGAATCGCTTCCGGCTCCCTGGGCAGAGAGATCCGTGATCGGTGGCAGTCCCTTACGCGCCGATTCCATCGCCAAAGTGACGGGGCAGGCCCAGTATGTCGAGGACGTGGTGATGGACGGCATGCTGTACGGGGCCGTTCTGCGCAGCCCTCACCACCACGCCCGCCTGGTGTCGCTCGACGCTGAGCCGGCGGTTCGGGTGAAGGGAGTGGTCCGCGTCCTCACCTCGGCCGATGTCCCTGGCAAGAACAGTTTCGTCGAGTACAGCCGGGACGAACCGATCCTCCCACCGATTGGGGAGACGGTGCGCATGATCGGAGCGCCGGTGGCTCTGGTCGTCGCCGAGTCGCCGGCCGCGGCCCAGGCCGGACTGGCGAGCATCGCCGTCGAATACCAGGTCTTGCCGTACGCCTTCGATCCCACCGAGACCTTGCGCGCTGACGCTTTCCCCATCGCCGGAGAGGACAACGTCTTGACCGAGTTCCAGGTCCGGCACGGCGATGCGGCGGCTGTCCTGGCCGAGTCGGACGTGGTGGTGGAGACCGGTTACGACACGGCCTACCTGGAGCACGCGGCCCTGGAGCGGGAGACGCTGTTGGGCTATCTCGACGAGGCGGATCGCATCACCGTCGTCGGGGGGACACACCAGCCGCACTGGCAGCAGCGCTACATCGCTCAAGCCCTGGCGCTGCCTCAGGAGCAGGTGCGCGTCATTCTGCCCCCCACCGGCGGGACGTTCGGCGGCAAGCAGGACCCGTGGCCCTTTCTGGCAGTGGCGCTGATGGTCTACCACGTCCGGCGGCCCGTTCGACTGACCTACTCGCGGCGCGAGTCCTTCGACGCCTCTCCCAAGCGCCATCCCTACCGGATGGGTTTCAAAATCGGCGCTACCCGCGACGGACAACTGACCGGCATCCACGTGCGCATTCTCTGCAACACCGGCGGCTACGATGGTCACGGGCAGTACATCGCTAACTATGCCCTCACCGCCAGTGGAGGCGCATACCGCTGGTCAGCGGTGGACGGGCTGGCTCGCTCCGTCTACACCAACGGCCCCAAGGCCGGGCAGTTCCGCGGCTTTGGCACGGCCCAGTCCACCTTTGCGCTAGAGTGCACCCTCGACGAGCTGGCAGAGAGACTGGACCTCGACCCGCTGGCGCTGCGGTTGCAGAACATTCTGGCGGATGGCGATCGCTCGTTCCTCGGTTATCCGGTGGCCGAGACGATGGGCTACCGGGAGGTGTTGGAGGCGGTGCGTCCCCATTACCAAGCCTATTGCCAGGAGGTGCGAGCCTTTAACGAGCTCCGTAGCCAGCAGGGGGAACCACTCCGCCAAGGGGTCGGATTGGCGGGAATGTGGTACCGCTTTGGCAAGTCCGGATCCCTCAAATCAGAGGCCCACGCCGAGCTGGCGGAGGATGGTCATTTCGTCGTCTACTGCTCGGCCCCGGATTATGGACAGGGCACCAACACGGTGATGAGCCAGATGGCGGCCGAAGCGATGGAGGTCTCTCGCGATGGGATCGAGCTCGTCAACGCCGATACCGCCCTGACGCCCGACAGCGGCATCCAGGGCGCGTCTCGGGCCACCTATTGGGTCGGCGGCAGCGTCGTTGCAGCGATGACCCGCCTGCGGGAGGAGATTCTGGGCGTAGCTGCCGAGATGTTGGACGTGTCGCCGGCAGTATTGTCGGTGGAGCATGGCCGGGTGGCGGTGCGGACCGAGCCGGGGCGGGCGGTTTCCCTGGTGGAGGTGGCGCGCGAGTTCGACCGGATGGGGAAGCGGCGCAGGGTGGCCGGTTTCTTTGACCTGACGCCGAATTTTCTCACCGAGAACCGCCCCGAGTACGTCCCCTTCTTTGTGACCGGCGCTCACGTGGCGCAGGTTGAGGTGCACCTGGAGACCGGGACGGTGCGCGTGCTGCGTGTTGCCGCTGCCCACGACGTGGGACGGGTCGTCAACCCGCTGGACGCGGTGGGGCAGATCGAGGGGGCGGTGCTGATGGGGCTGGGCGCCGCCCTGATGGAGGAGTTCATCCCCGATCACACCACCGGCCTGAGCGACTATTACCTGCCGACGGCCCAATCCTTGCCGGAAATCAGCGTGCACCTGGTCGAAGTGGGCGGCAAATTCGGTCCCTTGGGGGTCAAGGGCCTGGGTGAGGCAGCGATGCTGCCCGCATCTCCTGCCATCGTCAATGGCCTCTCCCGCGCCATTGGCGCCCGGCTGCGCACGATCCCCGCCACGCCGGAGCGCGTGCTGGAGCACATCCACCGATCTCGGGTGGTGCGATGACCGATTACCGCTTCCCCGTCTCGGTAGAAGAGGCGCTCGATATACTGGATGCTCACGCCGCCTCCTCGACGCCGTCCGGGTCGGGCAGCGCGCGGGTCATCGCTGGAGGCACCGACCTGATCCTGGATATGCGGCGCGGGAAGCGGAATCCCGCCTGCCTGGTGGACCTCACCCGCATCCCCGGCCTCGATCAGATCCGGGTGATCGGTGGCGTGGTGGAGGTGGGCGCGGCGGTGACCTTTGCGGCCATCCAGGAGCATCCCTACCTGCGCCAACACGTCCCCGCCCTGACCGCCGCCGCCCGCTCGGTGGGTGCTCTCGGCATTCAGACCGCGGCCACCTGGGTCGGAAACATCGTTCAGGCCATGCCGGCCGCCGATGGAGCGGTCGTCGCCCTGGCGTTGGAGGCCGAGGCGCGGGTCGTGGACCGGGACGGGGCGGTCTGGTGGTCGGTGGAGGAGCTGTTCCTCGGTCCCGGCCGGTCCGTGGTGGACTCGACGCGCCAGATCGTGACTCACGTGCGGTTTCCCCTGCCCGGTCATTCTTGGGGCACGTCCTGGCAGCGGGTCGGGCGGCGGGCCTCGCTGGTGCTGCCCATCATCAACTGCGCCGTCCGGATCGTGCTGGATGGCGAGGGGATAGAGCAGGCGGTCATCGCGCTGGGGCCGGTCGCGCCGCGCCCCTTCCGGGCCAGGCAAGCGGAGAGCGTCCTGACCGGCCAGCGGCCCACGGATGAGGCTCTGGCGGAGGCGGCTCGCATCGCCCAGGGAGAATCCGACCCGCGCAGCAGCGTCAAGCGGGCGTCGCGGGAATACCGGTTGGCTATCTTGCCGGCGCTGGTTCGAGCAGCGCTGCACGAGGCGGTCCGGCGGGCGCGGGGTTCGGAACGCTGAGCAGGATTGACACATTTCAATGGAGGAGTGAACAACGATGATTCTACAGAGTAACTATACCTCGTTCGACACGCCCCGGTTCCGGAAACTGTCGGATGACCAGGTGGAGCGGCTTCACCACGCCAGCCTCGAGATTCTGGAGCGCACCGGCGTCCGCCTGTACGAGCCTGAGGCGCTGGAACTGCTGCGGAAGCGCGGCGTCCGGGTGGAGGATGGCAACCGGGTGCGTATTCCCGCCGCTCTCGTCGAGTGGGCCTTGACCGTCGCTCCCAAGCGGACGGTGATCTGCGACCGGAACGGGCGGCGGGTGATGCCCCTGGAGCGGCACAACGTTTTCTATGGCCCTGGCTCCGATTGCCCCAACGTGATCGATCTGCGAACCGGGGAACGGCGGCCCGGCAAACTCCAGGATATTGTCGAGGCGATCACCGTCTGCGATGGCTTGCCCAACATTGACTTTTTGATGTCTTTCTGCATCGCTTCTGACCTGCCGCAGGAGACGGCCGACCGGCATCAGATGCGGGCTATGCTGATGAACAGCACCAAGCCGATCCTCTTTGTGACCACCGAGTTCGAGGGCTGCGTGGACGTGATCGAGATGGCGGAGGCGGTGGCCGGGGGCGAGGATGCACTGCAGCGCAATCCGATCTGCGCCTGCTACATCAACGTCACCAGCCCAATGCGGCACAACGAGGAAGCGCTGCGCAAACTGCTGTTTTTGGCGGAAAAGGGGCTGCCGACCACTTACACGCCGGTGGTGTTGCGCGGCGCGACCGGGCCGGTCACGGCGGCGGGGGCCATCGCCCTGGCGAACGCCGGCGAACTGGCCGGGTTGGTGGTGGCACAGCTCAAGCGGGAGGGCGCGCCCATCATCCTCACCGGCGGCGTCAACGACATGCTGGATATGCGCACCACGGTGGATGCCTACGCCGACCCGATCAACCGAGTCATGCTGGTCGAGTTGGCCCATCGGTACGGTTTGCCCATCTTTGGTCTGGCCGGCTGTAGCGACGCCAAGATCCCGGACGAGCAGGCCGCGGCCGAGGCCGCTTTCTCCATCATCCTGGAGACTCTGGCGGGATCCCAGATGACTCACGATATCGGGTATCTGGAGGGCGGCATGTGCAATTCTGTCGAACAGATTGTCATCTGCGACGAGTTGATCGCCTACACCAAGCGCTTTATGCAGGGACTAGAGATCAACGCGGAGACGCTGGCGCTGGACCTGATTGATGAAATCGGTCCGGACGGCGACTATATGAGCACCGAACACACCCTCAGGCACTTTCGGCATGACTGGTACCCCCGGCTCTTTGACCGGCGCAATTACGAGGATTGGCAGGCTGACGGTGCCAAGACCCTGCGCCAGCGAGCACGGGAAAAGGCGCTGGACATTTTGGCGCATCACCGGCCAGAGCCGCTGCCCGCCGATGTGCAGCAGAGGATCGACCAGATCGTCGCGCAGGCCTCGTGAGGGAGGTGGACGTGGGCTAGTCTGCTGCTTTGGCGGTTCCGAGCGCCGTCAGCAGGTCCTGGTGGAGGAGCCCGTTGGTCGCCAGGCAGCCCGGCAAGTTGACGTGGAATGGTTCGCCCTGGATGGTGGTGCATCGGCCTCCGGCCTCGGCGATGAGCAGCATCGCGGCTGCGACGTCCCACGGCTTTAGCCCCAGGTGAAAGTAGGCGTCCAGCCATCCGGCGGCCACATAGGCCAGTGCCAGGGCGGCCGATCCCAGCGCCCGGACGGTGCCGCAGTGCGGCGCCACGCGCTGCACATAATCCAATATCTGCGCCCGTACCTCGTCTTTGTGACCCCAATCCACTCCCACCACGGTGTGGGCCAGGGTCTCGACCCGGCTGGCGTGGATGGGCGCCCCGTCCCGCCACGCTCCTCGGCCTCGCTCGGCGACAAAGGTCTGGTCGCGCATTGGGTCGTGGATGACGCCCAGGACCGGCTGACCGGCCTGCAGCACGGCGATAGAGACACAAAAGATGGGGATGCGGTGGGCATAGTTGGTCGTCCCGTCAATCGGGTCCACGACCCACAGACAGTCCGCGTCCAGTTCGTCCCCCCCCGCCTCCTCGGAGAGGATGGCGTGCTGGGGGAAGCGCTCTCGAATCAGGTTCAGGATGACGGTCTCGGCGGCGGCGTCAGCCTCGGTGACGATATCTCGGTAGCCCTTGACGGTGACGTGGTGCGGGTCGAGATACCGCGCGGCGATCACCTGCCCGGCCCGCTGGGCCGCTTCGATGGCGGTTTGCAGCATTCAGATGCTCCTCTCTGATTTCAAATCCACGGGGATATTTACTCAGCCAGTGCTCTTACCAGTCCGTCATTCCCGCGAAAGCGGGAATCCACGCTCGTCAGAGAGGTAGCTGAGCAGTTATCCACGGGGATGGGCTGCGCGATGGTTATCTCGCGGCGCTGGACGGTGCAGGTCCAGGCGTGCACCTCTACCCCCCGCTCCGCGGCCTCGCGCAGGGTGGCGCTGAACGTGGGGTCCGCCCGATGGTGGGGAACGAAACGCTGGGCGTCGGGCCGCTGGACGACAAAGACCACAGCCGCCCGCTCCCCGGCCTCGACGATGGCGATCAGTTCCTCCAGGTGACGCGCACCCCGGGTGGTCGGCGCATCGGGGAAGCGGCCCACACCCTGTTCCACCAGCGTCACCGACTTGACCTCCACCCAGCAGACTCCCGGCGGCCCATTCAGCCGGAAATCCAGCCGGCTCTGGCCCGATGTCACCTCCCGCTCGACCTGCCGATAGCCCTGGAACGGCACCAGATGCTCCGCCGCCAGCGCCTCGGCGAACAGGGGATTGGGCAGCCGCGCGTCCACCGAGACCAGCACCCCGGCGTATTCCATCAGCTTGAGGTCGAACGCGGTCTTGCGGTGGGGGGCGTCGAGCCGGGCCAGCCAGCAGCGGCGGCCGGGGGTCAGCAGTTCCGTCAGCCGCCCCGAGTTGGGCAGGTGGGCGGCGACCGGCCCGTCGTCGAGTTGGACGGCGACCCGGAAACGGTTGTCCCGCTTCAGGAAGCGGCCGGCGATCAACGGGGGCAGTCTCACGACACGCGCACCGCGTAGCTGGACTGGATCGCCCGGACGAGAGTCAGGATGACCCGGTTGACCGGCGTGAGCAGGCCGAGTTTTTCCCCCTCCCGGACGATGGCCCCGTTGATGACTTGGATTTCGGTGGGCGCGCCCCGCAGCACGTCCTGCAGCATGGAGGCCTGGTTGGTGGCGGTGGCGCGGGCCACCTGCTGCACGTGGGCCAGGGGGTCGGCGTAGGGCAGGGGGATGGCGAGGGCCTCACACACGGCGACGGCCTCGGCGACGGCCTGGGCCATCAGTTCGGCGGCGGCGGGGATCTCGACCAACTGGCCGTTGGGTATGCGCAGGATCGCCGCCAGCGCGTTGATGCCGACGTTGACGATCAGCTTGCCCCACACCAGGCTGTCCAGATTCTCGGAGAGGTGCGTCTCGAAGCCGGCCTGTTCGAACAGGGCAGCTACAGTCGCCAGCCGCGCGGTGATTTCGGGCCGTGCGGCGATGTGGGTGGGGCCGCCGCCGGCGTGGCGTACCAGCCCCGGTCCCAGCCGCGTCGCCCCGTGGGAGGTGACGCCGGTCACGACGCGCTCCGGCCCCAGCAGCTCGGCCAGCGTCTCAGCGTTGCCCAGGCCGTTCTGGAGCGTCAGTGCCAGTCCATCGGCAGCCAGGAATTCGCGCGCCCATTCGCTGGCCCGACGGGTGGCGTGGGCTTTGACGAGGATGAGGGCCAGGTCGGTCTCCGGCACGGCGGCCGGGTCGGTGACGGCGCGCACGGGGACGACCGTCTCACGGCCGTCCAGCTCGGTGATGCGCAGCCCGTCTCGCTGCATGGCCGTCACGTGCTCAGGCCAGCGATCCAGCAGGGTCACATCGGCCACGGCCGCAAGCCGGCCGCCGAACAGGCAGCCCATCGCGCCGGCGCCGACGATGGTCACACGCATGATGCGGTCTCCAGGGGCCCCTCGCTCACGATGCCCTCTTCGCGGTTTGTAGTGGGCGATTCATCGCCATTCCCCGAACTCTTTCAGCAGGGCCGTCAGCACCTCCTCGCTGACCTCGTAGCCGTGTTCGGGGCCGGGGAACGTGCCGGCGATCACTTCGTCCCGATAACTGGTCAACGCCTCCAGGATGATGGGAGAGATTTTGGCATACTGTTTGACGAACTTGGGCACGAAGCGGTCGAACAGGCCGATCAGGTCGTGGATGACCAGCACCTGACCGTCGCAGCCGGGGCCGGCCCCGATGCCGATGGTGGGCACGCCGACCTGCTGGGTGATGAGTTGGGCGACCGGGCTGGGAATTGCCTCCAGGATGATGCTGAACGCGCCGGCCTGTTCCAAGCTCTGGGCGTCGTCGATCAGCGCCCGGGCAGCGGTCAGGTCCTTGCCCTGCACCCGGTAGCCGCCCAGCTTGGAGATCGTCTGGGGCGTCAGGCCGATGTGGCCCATGACCGGGATGCCCGCCTCGACGATGGCCCGCACCGTGTGCACCAGCTCGCTCCCGCCCTCCAACTTGACGACGTCCATGCCCCCTTCCTTGAGGAAGCGCCCGGCGTTGCGGATCGCCTCCCGCTCGTCCACCTGGTAGGACATGAAGGGCAGGTCGCCCACCAGCAGGGGGCGCCTGGCGCCCCGGGCCACAGCCCGGCAGTGGTGGAGCATCTCCTCCATCGTCACCGAGATGGTGTTTTCGTGGCCCAGCACGACCATGGCAAGGGAATCCCCCACCAGGGCGACGTCTATGCCCGCTCGGTCCACCAGCAGGCCGGTGGGATAATCGTAGGCGGTGAGCATAGTGATCGGTTCGCCCCGCGCCTTTTTTTCCTTCAAGTCCAGGATGGTGACTTTTTTCTGTTCCATCGGTCTCCTTTTTTGCTGGTGAAAGTGTTGGTTTAGGTCACGAATGGCGCGAATTAACGAATTTCACGAATAATTTCTCCCATACCCAAGATTCGTCTCTTCGCGAGATTCGTGATCCAGCATGTCCCGGTGGTGAACAATTCACAGGTCGGGTCAATTGACGCTCGTTCTGGTTGGTGGTATGATGTGACCTGCTTGTGGTATCCGGGTCAATGATAGCATCACGGGGCGGCTTTGTCAAAGCCGGAAGGGGGGAGATCATGCACAATGCGATTACTGACGTGACGGGAATCCGGGTCGGTCACTACACCGACCGGGAGGGGATCACCGGCTGCACCGTCTTGCTGTGTGAGGGCGGGGCGATCGGCGGGGTGGACGTGCGGGGTTCCGCGCCCGGCACCCGCGAGACCGACCTGCTGCGCCCGATCAACCTGGTGCAAGAGGTCCACGCCGTGCTGCTGACCGGAGGCAGCGCCTACGGCCTGGACGCGGCCGGAGGGGTGATGCGCTGGTTGGAGGAGCGGGGCGTGGGGTTCGGCGTGGGGGTCGGGGTGGTGCCGATCGTGCCGGCGGCGGTGCTGTTCGACCTGGCCCTCGGCGATCCCCAGGTCCGTCCCGACGCCAAGGCGGGTTACCAGGCCTGCCAGGCGGCGGCCGATGGGCCGGTATCGGAGGGCTGCGTCGGGGCGGGGACCGGGGCGACGGTCGGCAAGCTGCTGGGACCCAAATTCGCCACCAAGAGCGGGTTGGGCAGCGCCAGCCTCAAGATCGGCAAGGGGATTGTGGTGGGCGCCATCGCCGCCGTCAACAGCTTTGGCGACGTCGTGGATCCGGACAGCGGCGTGATCCTGGCTGGCACCCGCAAGCCAGTGGTGGGAGGTTTCCTGGATACCGCCCGCCGGATGCAGGGCGATCTGGGCCAGACGATCCTGAGCCTGGCCAACACCACGCTGGCGGTCGTCGCTACCGATGCCGGCCTGACGAAGGAGGGGGCCAACAAGGTGGCCCAGATGGCTCACGACGGGCTGGCGCGGGCGATCCGGCCGGTGCACACCATGTTCGATGGGGACACCATTTTTGCGCTGTCCACCGGCAAACTGTCCAAAAAGCGGCGCGAGGCCGACGTTTCGGTGATCGGGGCGGCGGCGGCCGACGTGCTGGCCCGGGCCGTGGTGCGGGCGGTGCAGCGGGCCGAGTCGCTGGGCGGCCTGCCGGCGGCCCGCGATTTATAGGAGGGGAGCGCATGCGAGTGGTCACGACGTTTTCCGAGCTGTGGGCGGCGCGCGAGTCGCTGCCTGAACCGGTGGGGTTCGTCCCCACGATGGGGTACTTGCATGAGGGTCATCTCTCGCTGGTGCGCCGGGCGCGGGCCGAGAGCGCCCGCGTGGTCGCCAGCATCTTTGTCAACCCCATCCAGTTTGGCCCCGCCGAGGACCTGGCGGCCTATCCGCGGGACCTGCCCCGCGACCTGGCGCTGCTCGAGGCCGAGGGGGCCGACCTGGTCTGGACGCCCACGCCGGAAGAGATGTACCCGCCCGGTTTCCAGACCTGGGTCGCTGTGGAGGAGTTGACGCGCCCGTTGGAGGGCGCGATGCGGCCCGGCCACTTTCGCGGCGTGACGACGGTGGTCGCCAAGCTGTTCAACGGCGTCCAGCCCCAGCGGGCCTACTTTGGTCAGAAGGACGCCCAACAGGCGATCGTAGTCCGGCAGATGACCCGGGATCTGAACTGGCCCATCGAGATCGTCGTCTGCCCGATCGTGCGCGAGTCGGACGGCCTGGCGATGTCGAGCCGGAACACCTACCTCGACCCCGACGAGCGGCAGGCGGCGACCGTGCTCCACCGCGCGCTGACCGAGGCCCAGGCCGCTTTCGACGCGGGCGAGCGGGACGCCGGCGCGCTGCGCGAGATCGTGAGGCGCACCGTGGGCGGGGAGCCGCTGGCCGACCTGCAATACGTCTCCTGCGCCCACCCAGAGACGCTGGAGGAACTGGAGAGCGTCGCGGGCGGCCGGGCGCTGCTCTCCATGGCGGTCTATGTGGGCAAGACGACCAAGACGCGCCTGATAGATAACGTCATCCTGGGCGATGAAGGGGCGTGGTAACCGTTCAGCTACCCTGCTCAGAACAGACGCCCTAAAGTCGCCGGGCTACAGAGCAGCGCTCCATCAATGGGGCTTGGGCCTTGTAAATCAGCCCGGTTCACCGGGCGTCGCTCCATAGCCGGGGCATAAAGTGCCTCGGCTATGAACGCTTACGGGGTGTGAAAAGGCGGATGGCCACCCCGTCCTGCCCCAGGTAGTTATGGAGCGGCGACGTCGCGCGACATCGCCGCTCCTGTGCGTGAATCCGGGGCGTGACTCCTACGGCGCGTAGCGGAAGGGATGGCGCGCCGAGGCTTTTTCGTGTAGCAGCTCTTCCACCGTCGGGCGGCCCTCCAGCGCCTTCCGGATGGCCTGCATCGTCGCCTTATAGTTGTTGAAGGCGACCCGCTTGGCGATGGAGGCGGCGGGATGGACAAAGGCGTTCACGATCAGCGCCAGATCGTCCAGTGCCCCCTCGGGCAGAAACCCGTCCTCGACGCTTGCGCGGATGGCCAGGTTGACCCCCTCGGCGGCCTCGGCAAAGAGACGGCGCTGCTTGGCCGTGCGGAGGGTCACGGTGGGCACGATCAGCGTGCGGGGACGCTGGTTGATGAGCTGCAACCCCCGCTCCGCTCCCCACTCGGCCAGCGAGCGCTCGATGGCGCGCCCGACGGGGCCGTCCTTCAGCCCGATCAGCAGGTCCACGTGGGCCAGCTCTTGGAACGGCGGCCCGGCGAACCCCTCGCCCACCTTGAGGACGAATCCCGAGATGGTGCGCGGGGTCTGGGGGGTGGCGCACAGGCGCGTCTCGACCTGCCGGCCCCCTAGGTCGTAGGTGACGGGCACTTGTTCGATCTTGCCCAACGCTTCCAACTGCAAGCGCAGCTCTTCATAGTCCTCCCGTTTGAATCCGCCGCCGGGCATGATCGGATGGCGCGAGTTCCCCATCTCCAACCCCATCGCGCGCAGCCCCTCCTTCACCGCCTGGGTGGAGCTGCAGCGCACGACGATGCGGACCAGCTTTTGGACCTTTTGCTGCCACGCCTGCGCCGTCTCGATGTCGCCGGCGAGCGTGGCCTGGTAGACCTTTTGCCAGATGTCGGGGATCAGGTTGGCGCTGGCGAGGATGGCGCCGTCGGCGCCGGCGGCCAGGGCCGGCTGCACCACCTCGTCGTGGCCGACAAAGATCGAGACCTTCCCGCTGACCTTTTCGAACATGGCCTCCATAAAGGGCAGGTCGCCGGACGAGTCCTTGATGCCGATCGAGTTGTCGAAATCGAGGGCCATGCCCTCGGCCGTCCACCACTTGAAGTGCGTCCCGGCGCATTGGGGGATGTTGTAGAGCACCATGGGCAGCCCGATCTCGTCCACGGCGCGAAAGTGATCGTACACCTCGTTGAAACTGGGCTTGAGAAAGTAGGGTGCCACGACCAGCGCGCCAGCGGCGCCGGCCTCCTGCGCCCACGTCGTCAGGGCGACCGTGTCGCGGGTGGACGTGCACCCGGTCCCGGCCAACACCGGCACCCGGCCGTTCACCTCGTCCAGGCAGATCTGGATGGCCTGGCGGCGTTCCTCCATCGTCATGTAGGAGAACTCGCCCGTCGTGCCGCAGGGCACCACGCCGTTCACGTGGGGCAGCACGAAGCGGATCAGCTCGCGGTAGGCGGCCTCGTCCACTCGGTCATCGGGAGTGAAAGGGGTCACCAGTGCGGGAAAGATTCCCTTGAACCAGTCAGTTTTGTATCCCATTGTCATCCTCCTTATCCTGCAAACGCCTGGGCGATGGCCTGGGTGGCGGCGGAATAGACCGCCTGGTAGAGAGCGTGCCGGTTCAGGGCGCGGGGATGGACCGTCGCCAGCGCGATCATGACCTCGTCCTCCACCGCGCTGGGCGGGATGAAGCCGGTCTCGAGGGCATCCACGATGGCCCGCGCCACCGCCGACTGGGTCGGGCCATAGATCATGTTCGCCTGGCGCAGGTTCTTTTGGGGCAGCGTCGGCAGGAGCAGCGTGGCCGGCCGGACAGTGAGAGCCGGCTCCAGGATGGTCGTCAGGGCCTCCCGCCCGTGGAGCGGGTAGGTCAGTTGGAGCGCGTAGGCGTCCCCCAGGGGTGAGTCTTTGCCACCAGCGACGAGGTCGATCTGGACCTGATCCAGTCCCTGGCCGGCGACCCCGCTCCCGACCCGCATGCCGTGCTCGGCGACTATGGCCGGCGTGATCTCCAGGTCGCCGAACCGCTCGGCCAGCGGGCCAGTGGGGTAGGCGAACTCGGTCTCTTCGACCGGTATTTTACCCAGCTTTTCTAGCTCCAGGCGGATCTCGGCCTGGGTCTCGTGGATCAGCGCCCCACCGACGGCCTTGAGAGGCCGCCGCGGCGGTCCCATATCCAGCCCCATCATCTTGAGAGCGGCCTTGACCGCCACGCCGCCGCCGTAGCGACAAAAGATGCGCGAGAGTTTCTGCACCTGGCGTTGTAGAAGGCGGGCTTGAGTGATATTGCCCTCGCTGACCAGGCGGATGACCGCCTGCCAGACCTCCGGGTAGACCTGGGCGCTGGCCAGGATAAAGCCGCTGACGCCGCCAGCCAGCGCGGGCAGCACCACCTCATCGTGGCCGACAAAGATGTCGATCCGCTCTCCGGCGTATTCGAGCAGCTCCATCGTATAGGTCAGGTTGCCGGACGAGTCCTTCAGCCCGATGACGGTGGGCAGGTCGGCCAGATCCTCGACCACCGTGCGGGGCAGGTAGGCGTCCATCACTTGGGGGATGTTGTAAAGAATGATCGGCAGGTCCACCTGGGTGGCGATGTCGTAATAGTGCTGAAAGACGCCCTTGTCCGAGGGATGGAGAAAGTAGGGGGTGACGATCAGAGCGGCCGATGCGCCGGCCTCCCGGGCGTCCCGGACCAACGTCAGGGCCTCCTGGGTGGAAGATGCGCCGCACCCGGCCACGACCGGTTTGCCGTTCGCCTCTTCCACGCCGATCTCGACCAGCCGGCGCTGTTCCTCCCGCGTCAGGTAGGGGAACTCGCCGGTGGTACCGCTGGTGACCACTCCGTCCACGTGCGGCAGACAGAATTGGATCAAGCGGCGGTAGGCTTCCTCGTCAATCTCCTCTGTCTTTTTGACAAAGGGGGTGACGAGGGCGGGGAAAACTCCCTTGAGCCATGGAACCTTGATAGGCATAGTGACCTCCTTACTGTTGGGTTAACTCTGGTGACACACTATGTGATGTGTGGGCGGGCGACTACTCATCGACGCCGCCTCGTTCAGATTGGGGCCTCGTGCTGCTTGTAACCCTAATTCTACTCCACCCTTCTCTACAATGCAAATCCCGGATCTGGCTTTGACTTTGAAATTGGGTTACGCTATACTGGCGCACGGTGGGGCGCTGGGGGGGGTGATATGACAAGAGGAGAAGAGCCGGAGATGGTCACGATAGCGGCCTGGGTGTGGGTGGCGCTGGCTGCCATCACCGCGGCGGGGGCCGGCCTGCGCTTTTACCGCATCGCCGGGCAGGGCTTGTGGCTCGACGAGGCGTTCAGCCTTTGGATGGCCCGCCACCCCCTGGCCGAGATGCTGCGCTGGACTGTCCACATTGACCAGCATCCGCCCCTTTACTATGGGCTGCTGCACGGATGGACGGCTGTCCTGGGCGATGGGGAAGGGGCCGCCCGGGCCCTGTCGGCGCTGTGCAGCACGCTGACCATCCCGGTGATCTATGGGTTGGGCCGCCGCCTGAGCGGTGGGGATCGCGTGCTGGGGTTCCTGGCTGCACTGGTTCTGGCGCTCTCTCCCTTCCACGTCCGGTTGGCGCAGGAAGCGCGCATGTACGGGCTGCTGGCGCTCGAAGCGGCGCTGGCGCTGCTGGGGTTGCTCGCCCTCCTCCACCCGGAGGAGCGGGATTCCTCCCGTGGACCGCCGTGCTGGCCCTGGGTGATCTATGTCCTCTTCACCGTCGCCGCGCTGCTCACGCACAACACGGCCGTATTTCTGCCTCTCGCCGCCAACCTGGTGGTGCTGGCCCGGTATGTGACCCACCCGCGCCCTTCCCTTTCTCTATCCGCCTGGTTCCTGGCCCAGGCGGCCGTCCTTTTGTTGTGGCTGCCATGGCTCCCGGCCCTGGTCCGCCAAAGTTGGGGGGTCTACCGCGAGTTCTGGCTACCCGCTCCTACGTGGGGAACCATCGTCGGCGCAGTAGGAGCCTTTTTGAGCGACGGCCTGCCCCTGCCGCTACCGTGGAGCTATGGGGTGTGGGGAGCGTTGGTGGGGCTGGCCCTGTTGGGGATGCTCCACCTGCGCCGGTACCCAGGCCGGCTTCCCTTTCTGGGCCTGATATTTGGCGTGCCCTTCCTCAGCGAGGGACTGATCAGCCTGTGGCGGCCCATCTTTTACGACCGCACCTTGATCTGGGCGTCGCTGCCCCTCTACCTGCTGCTGGCGGCTGGCATCCGCCGCTTGAACCGTCGGTCGCTCATTCTTGCCCTTACGGCCCTGCTGGTGATCCTGGTCACCAATGGCCTCTCATTGGGCGAGTATTACGCTCACTTTGAAAAGGAGGCCTGGGACGAGGCCGCGGCCCTGGTGGCGGCGCGGGTGCAGACCGGCGACCTGATCATGTTCCACGCCACCTGGGGGCAGATTCCCTTTGACTATTACTTTGCGTGGTTGTACAATGACCCGACCGGTTCACCAATCGCCGGGCACGGCGTGCCGGTGGACTTGTTCGACCGGGGCGTGTTGGAGCCGAAAATGACCCCGGCCGACGTTCCCCGGCTGCGGACGTTGGTGCGGGACCGGCAGCGGGTCTGGTTGGTCTACAGCCACGATTGGTACACCGATCCCACAGGGCTCGTCCCCCGGACCCTCAGCGCGGAACTGACTCTGCGCCGCCGCTGGGAATTCCACGGGGTACAGGTCTGGCTGTTCGAGCGGGAGATTGGGGAGTAACACAAACACGAAGGATGTGAGGGGGCGTGCAGGGTATGAAACGCAAGGGGCAGGTGGGTGTTCTCTTTCTGTGGCTGGCGGGGCTGCTTCTCGTGGTGTGGGTGGAGCTGGCGCTGGTCGTGGCCCAGCGGGAGCGGGCGCGGGGTCAGACCGAGGGTTTCCCGCCTCCCGTCGTCGAGGCCGATGTGCCGCTGCTGGGCGTCAACGTCGCGTTGGAGCAGTACGAGTCCGACCAGGCGTTGGATGAGGCGCTGGCCCGCATTGCCGATGGGGGGTTCGTCTGGGTGCGGCAGTCCTTCCGCTGGAGCCAGATCGAGCCGCAGCCGGGCCGGTTCGATTGGACGGCGGCCGACCGGCTGTTGAGCGCGCTGGGTCGCCACCCTCGACTGCGGTTGGTGGCTGTGCTCGATGACAGCCCGATCCTCCCGCCCCCGGACTCTGACCGGTTTGCCGGGTTTGCCGCTGCGTTCGCGGCCCGCTACGGCGACCGGGTGGACCATTACCAGGTCTGGGACGAACCGAACCTGGCCGATCGCTGGGGCGGCGGCCCGGTCAATCCGGCCGCCTACGCCGACCTGCTGGCCCGGACGGCCGCCGCCGTGCGCCGGGCCGACCCCGACGCCTCGATTTTGCTGGCCGGGCTGGCCCCCACCGTCGAGACCGGCCCCCAGAACCTGAGCGAACCCCGCTACCTGGCCCGGCTGTACGAGGCCGGCGCCGCTCCCCACTTCGACGTGGTGGTCGGCAAACCGTATGGCTTCGACACCGGCCCCGACGACCGCCGGGTCGACGAGGCGGTGCTCAACTTTTCCCGCCTGCTCCTGCTGCGGGAGGTGATGGTCGCGCGCGGGGACGGGGGCAAAGCGATCTGGGCCAGCCACTGGGGATGGAACTCGCTGCCGCCGCATTGGGACGGCGCGCCTTCCCTGTGGGGGCAGACCGACGCGGCGACTCAGGCCGCCCGCACTGTGGCGGCGCTGGAGCGGGCGCGGACCGAGTGGGATTGGGTCGGCGCACTGATCCTGGAACACTGGCAGCCGCCGGCCTCGCCCGACGACCCGCGCTGGGGGTTCGCGCTGCTGGGTCAGGACGGCGCGCCTCGCCCGGTCTACCACGCGACGGCCCGCTGGGCGGCGGCACTGCCCGACGCGGCGCCGCTCGGTGGCTACCCGGCTCACAACCGCTGGACGACGTACCAGGGAGCGTGGCGCGTCGGCCCTGTCGGCGCGGACGTGGGCGTGGATGGCGATCGGGCGGTTTTTCGCTTTGCCGGGCCGGCGGTCGCGCTGACGGTGCGACGGGGGCCGTACCGGGGCTTTCTCTACGTCACGGTGGATGGTGCGCCGGCCAACCGGCTGCCCCGCGACGGACTGGGGCGCGCTTACGTCGTCCTCTACGACCGTGAGCCGTCCGTCGCCGTCGTCCCCCTGGCGAGTGGCCTGTCGCCCACCACCCCGCACACCGTCACCGTCGTCGCCGAGGGGGGGCAGGGGGAGTGGCCGCTGGTGGACTGGCGCGTGGGTTCGGCGCCGCTCCGGCATGGATGGGGCTGGGCGTTGGCCGGACTGATGGTGGTCGGACTGGCTCTGGTCGCGCTGCTGGCGCAGGACGTTCGTCGGGCGGCGTGGGCGGATTGGGGACGGCGCTTCCTCGCCTGTCCAGAGGGAGTGCAGACGGCGCTGATCGGGGCCGGTGTCGGGATTCTGTGGGCGGCGGCGATCAGTTGGGGGCGAGCGTGGGATCGTCCAGGCACGGTCGCCGGTTGGCTGGTCAGTTTGCTGCTGGCGGGCGTGTTGGCCTGGCTGTTCTGCTACCGCCTCGACCTGGGGCTGGCGGCGGTCGCTGCCACAGCTCCGTTCTACCTGCATCCCGGCCCCGCCTTCTACGGCGCCCTCAGCCTGCCCGAGGCGCTGACCCTGCTGTGCGGCGTGGCCGGGCTGGCCCGGTTCAGGCAGCGTCGGTCGTCCCTCAGGCTGACCCCGCTCGACGGCGCAGTGCTGGCCTGGGTGCTGGCGGCGGCGCTTTCTGGCCTCCTGGCGGCCGAAAAACGGGCGGCGCTGTTCGAACTGCGGACTCTTTTTCTGTTCCCGGTGCTCTACTATGGGGTGCTGCGCTTGGCGCAGGGAGAGCTGGACGACGGGGCCTGGTGGCGGATCGTGGATGGGTGGGTATTGGGGGCAGTCGGCGTGGCGGCGATTGGGCTGCTCCAGTACGGGCTGGGGCGCAACCTGGTGCTGGCCGAGGGAGGGCTGCCCCGCCTGAGGAGCGTCTATCCCTCGCCGAATGGGGCGGGGCTGTACCTGGGCCGGGCGTGGCCGTTGCTACTGGCCGTCGCGTGGTGGGGCAGGGGAGGAC
>OMKS01001467.1_pt1 | contig 20889 bp, 22 predicted proteins | sample 1674721 | NCBI WGS metagenome assembly OMKS01 (sample SAMN06264996, study PRJEB25208) | sediment metagenome | isolation source: hot spring sediment | place: USA: California | collected 2014-09-02
TTGATGTCCTCCTTTTTCTTAAATTTACAAGAAGGCATCTCTCTGTGCAACTGGTTTCCTAAATGGGGCGCATGACCGAAGTGTAATTAATTTGGAAAGTATAATTGACTGTCATCTCTCATTTACAGTCAAATACCTCCCATAATTTGCGCTTTGGGATTTTTTGGAGTAGCGTTCCTAATGAACAGTAACCAATCAAATTCCTCTTCAAAATAGCATCCTTATAATCAAATCAACCCCTTGGTAAGGGATTTTTTATATATCGTGTCAATTCCGTTGATGACGTCTTGCGCTCTGGCGCTAAAATTATCTCTGGTGAAAGAAATTATCTGCTCGTCACTTTGCACAAATCCTATATAGTGGCGTTCAATTCCCTCTTCCGCCATGATAACCGGCCTCTGGCCGAAAGCCAGCGCGGCGGCTTTCTTCTCCAGCACCCAACTGTCAGACGTAAAATTTCCGTCCCGTAATTCGTGCTGCATGGTCATAACCGCGATAAAAAAACCGCTTTTTTTGATCTTGGCCAGCACGTCCGTGGAAATTTTTCCCAAATCTTTCTTATTCGCTTCAGCCCAAAAAAACTTATGTTGCTCTATCGTCTTTTTCAAGGGCGTTATCAAACCTTCGTCCGTAAATTTATGCGCCAAAAATATATGCTGATTCTGGGCATAGTTTGATTCGACCCCGGCAACTCGAACCCCTTCTTTCGTTTCCATCGTGGCTTTTTCTCTCTCGGTCAGAGTTTGCGCAAGCAGAGAGTAATATGGCAGGTTGCGATCAGCGCTTAAGTGAATTTTTGCCAGTTTCAGATCATCCAAAGATATCGCGGCAATCGCGGAAAAATTCCCCGTTTTTAAAGCTTCGACAAACTTGTTTCTTATATCCAAATATTTTTCAGGTAACTCCATAAAACATACTCCCAAAAACAATCCGCCTGCCCTTTGGCAAAGCCCACAAGAAAGCATAAATGCAAAACCGCTTTTTCTTGTCTGTATTATCGGATAAATTTTTCTGACACACAAGCATTTTCCTTGCTTTCCAACACTTTAAACATAACTATTTTCGCTGCAAATTGCGTAAATTAGGGCATAACAGAAGCAATTTTTATTCACTTGACACATAAGAATCTTCTTTTTATAGTTGTGTCACCTAATATTATCGCACACGCAAAAAGGAACCGGAACTTTTGGAGTGGCAAAAAAACGGTCATTAACGCGTATATTTTTTATTAATCGAACATATTTTAACTGATGCCGGAAAGGAGAAATGAAGCATGCAAGCTTATGCAGCGAAACTCATTAACCTTATAGAGAGCAAAGCCGAAAGTATAGCCAAGCAATGGGCGGCAGACGTGGTGAAGCACAACCGGACGCCTTCTTATCATTCCCTGCCGAAAGAAATGGTGATTGAACAGGGAATTAAATTTTACCGCCTTTTCCGGCAAATGTCCCTGGCGGAAGTTCCCTATAATGAGGCAAAAAACTTTTCCTGGAAATATGCCGAAGAATTTTACGAACAGAAAATACCTTTGCACGAAGCCCTCTACGCTTTGATTCTGATGAGAAGGCATCTGTGGCTTTACGCTGAATTTCAGGGAATTTTTGTCACCGCACTGGAAAAACAGCAGGCGGTGGAAAGTCTTAACCGGACAATCCTGATGTTCGATTATGTGTCTTATCAGGTAACGGAAAAATACCAGGAACTTACCGCGGAAAGCGTAAATAGAAAGCTGGGTATCGTAAAAGCATTCCTGATGGGGAAGCTTATCGGAGGCACGAAAAATATACACAAAACAATCATGATGCTTCTCCTGCTTGCGGCGGCAATAATCCTTACTTACTACAATCATGTCATTCAGGAAACGGAAGTCACCTTTACTCATCTTTTTTACATCCCGATTATTCTGGCGTCCATATGGTGGGGCAAGAAAGGCATTTTAGTTTCCGTTTTCCTGGCCGCTTTGATTTTAATCAGTCACGCTCTTTTCCTCAAAGGCATACCTTTCACGGCTGATATTGTCCGCGCTGTTATGTTTGTCGCTATCGGCTCCGTACTCGGCTGGCTGATGGAAAGCGTAAAAAAAATGGAAGAAGTATATGAAATATTCACTTAATAAACTGCAAGCCTTTACTGGCTTTATATTAGCGGGAAATAACATCGGCAAAACAAAAAAACAGCGGAAAGAGAGAACGTCACCCGGCAGAATTGTTGTCTTTCTAAAATTGCCGCAACTTTGAAACGTCACTTATTCGCGCTATTAATGATGTATTGCCACCGTTTTGAAATTACGCCTGAGGGTTTGGCTTCTTTCGCTCATTAGTTTGTCATATTGCCGGGTATTTTCTTGACGCGCAGTCATTTTTCCTGTCGCCCCCGCCGTGTTGACAGGGCGCATCTTATCAATTCCGTTCATACAGCTTGTGTATATCCGCAATTAGAACCGTTTTAATTAGCTTGACACAAAAGAGCCTTCTTTTTATAGTCATTTAACATTTCTTGCGAAAATTGTTTTTTGACAATAATGCCGTATAAATTCCAACCGGCGAAATCAGGGCCATATTTAAAATTTTATGACAGATAAATATCGCCAAAAAAAAACAAAAAGCGTTAAAAAGGAAAAAAGCGAAAGCATCTGGGCACGGGAAGTTTTCCTAAGCGGCCAGAAAACCCTGCAAAGCATTGTCGGAAGCTCTCCCATCCCCACTTTTATAATAGGCAAAGACCACCTGGTTATCTACTGGAACAAGGCGCTTGAAGAACTCAGCGGAATCAAAGCCAAAAATGTCGTCGGCACAAACCAGCAGTGGCGTGCTTTTTACAAAACTGAGCGCCCCTGTATGGCTGATTTGCTTGTTGATGAATTTCAACACGATATTCCCCACTGGTATTCAGAGAAATACATCAAATCCAAATTAATTGACGGGGCTTACGAAGCCACGGATTTTTTCCCCGCATTGGGAAAAAGAGGCCGATGGCTGCGTTTTACCGCCGCTGTCATCCGCAATAACAAAGGCAAAATAATCGGGGCCATCGAAACCCTGGAAGACATAACTCAGGCGAAAAAAGCGCAGGAGGCGCTGTTGAAGGCGCACGAACAACTGGAAGAAAAAGTAAAAAAGAGAACCCGCGAATTGGCCGGCGCCAACAAAGCACTAAAAGAAAGTACCGACCATCTTTCCCTCATTTTGGAATCTTTGCCCATCATTTCCTACACCTGCAGTGCCAATGCAAGCTCCAAATTCACTTTTGTCAGTAACAGTGTGAAAGAAATCACGGGTTACACCCCACAGCAATTTATTGAGAACCACAATTTCTGGCATCAGCGCCTCCATCCGGAAGACCGCGAAAGAATCATTGACGCGTTAAAATGGGCAAAGCCAAAGTCAGACTTAATATTTGAATATCGCTTTCTCGCTTCGGACGGTTCATATCGCTGGTTTTCCGACCACCGCCGCCTGATTCGCCCTAACAAGAGGAGTAAAAGCTATGTCGTCGGAGCATGGCAGGACATAACCGAGGAAAAGCAAATTCGCCATGAGGCAGGGTTGCGTGTTCAGCAAATGATGCAGTCTCACAAGCTAAAGGCATTGGGAGAGGTTGTAGCGGGCGTTGCTCATGAAATCAACAATCCGGTGAGTTTCATCGCCAATAATATTCCGCTGCTTGAAGAAATGTGGGATGCTGTGGATCCCATTCTCGCCAGCAACGGCGCCTCTCATATGGATTGGGGTGATAAAGGTATAAGTTACGTGGAGGTATCCACGAACATGAAAGAAATTATCGAGGAATTTAAAATCGCTTCCCAGCGCATTAAAAGGGTAATCGCGGGGCTGAAAGAATTCGCCCGCACAGATGAATCGGCAGACAAGAAGCCGGTGCAGATCGAAGAAGTCATCAACGGAGTTTTGATTATTGTCGGTGCCCAGGTACGCAAAACAGTTTCCCGTATAGACCGCTACATCGACAGCAAGCTGCCGCCTATTCAGGGGCATTTTCAAAAGATAGAACAGGTAATCGCCAATCTCCTTATCAACGCTCATCAATCCATCCTTCCGGACAGGAAGGGAAGAATTATAATCACCGCGCGAAAAATTGAAAGGCTGAAAGCTATCCTTGTGGAAATTGAAGACAACGGTACGGGAATAAAACAGGATTTGCTGGATCACATATTTGAACCGTTTTTCACTACCCGCAGGGATAAAGAAGGAACGGGGCTTGGCCTTTCCATCTCTTACGGATTAATCAAGGAGCACAACGGAATTATTGCCGTACTTTCCCGGCCCGGCCTCGGAAGCCGCTTTTCCATTTATTTGCCGCTGGAAAAGGGTAAAAAAATCGATATAAAACCGGCCATTCTTTGTCTGGACACGGATAACAACTATCTTAACGAAATAAAAATGAGCCTGCCCGGCGTTATTATCTGGCCTTATAAAGATAACTACTCATCCGAAGACATTGTTGCGTATCTGGAGGATCATCCGGAGGTTGATATATTTATTTCGGAAATCAACCTGTCGGCCATAAATGGATGGGAACTTTTAAAAAAAATAAAGGAGAGGTTTCCCCTTCTGCCCACGATTTTTTACTCTTCCGAAAATTCCGCTATGAAACAGCAAGCAAAATCTCCGGTGCAGCCGGAGTATCTTTTGAAGAAACCTTTTAAAATATCACAGCTGCAAAACATTATTCGTGAGGTAGGCAGGCAAAGATTATGAGAATACTGATTGTTGACGACGAAGAAGTAGCGCTGAATTCGGTAAGGCGCCTGCTTAAATGGCGCGGTATCCGCAGCGTGGATATCTGCAACAACGGTAAAGACGCCATTGAAAAAATAAGGCAGACGGATTTCGACATCGTGCTTCTCGATTTGCTGATGCCGGAAGTGGACGGCCTGCAGGTGCTGGAAGCGACAAAACCTTACCGCCCGCATACGGAGTTTATCATTCTTACCGCCATTGATGATATTCCGACTACGGTAAAAGCAATCCGGCTGGGGGCTTACGACTATCTGGTTAAACCGGTGGACAATGACCTTCTTTTTCTGGCCATAAAAAGGGCATATGAACACAGGGGTTTGACGGTGGGATTGTCCGCGGCAGTACAGGACGGCAAAAAGAAAATATCCGAAGCTTTTAAGGATATTATCACTCAATGTCCCCGAATGCTTTCTTTGCTTTCTTACGCGAAAATTATGGCCGCCAGCGGAAATCCCATTATGATCACGGGCGAATCGGGAACCGGCAAAGAACTGGTGGCGCGCGGCATTCATCGCGCCGGCCCCATGCCCAAGGGGCCTTTCATTGCCGTAAATGTCAGCGCCATTCCCGCCGCGATGTTTGAAAGCCAGTTTTTCGGCCACGCGAAAGGCGCATTCACCGGGGCGGATTTTCCTCATCAGGGCTATTTTGAGCAGGCGGACGGGGGAACCCTTTTTCTTGACGAAATAGGAGAATTGCCCGTCGATTTGCAATCAAAATTACTGCGCGTGTTGGAAGAGAAATCTTTTTACCCTCTGGGCTCCTCAAAACCCGTCTGGGTTGATGTCCGGGTCATATCTGCTTCCAATAAAAATCTCGATAAAGCCTGCCGTGAGGGCAGTTTCCGGCTTGACCTGCTCTACCGCCTCAAATCAGCGCACATTCACCTGCCTCCCCTGCGGGAAAGGGTTGGCGACGTGCCCCTGCTGGCAAACTACTTTCTTCAGGAAGCTTGCAAACATTACAGCAAAGATGTCTGCTCCTTCGCCGCGGAAACGATGGATTTGCTTATCGCCAGGGATTATCCGGGAAACATTCGGGAACTTGACCAGATTGTGCAAAACGCCGTACTTGTCGCCGAAGCGGACACAATTTTACCACAGCACCTGGGGATGGCGTCTGGGGCACCTTCTCTCTTTACGCGTCATTTATGCACCATCAAGGAAAATGATGAAGAACATTTATTTTATACTTTAAATAAAACAAAAGGCGACAAAAAACACGCCGCGCGGGCTCTTGGAATTACTTTACGACAACTGCAGAGAAAAATCGCCGCGGCAAAGAATAATCCCCGCTGGGAAAAAATTCTTGACGACATTTAAGTCGCCGGTGATGACAAAAAAGTCTTTGCTCACAATCTCTGGTATTTTTTTACTTTTTTATCTGCCGGATCCAAAGTAAAAGTCTTTTGCCTGAAATCCCGTGACATTTATTTCGCCTGAAAATTTGTCTTTACGCCACCGCGCATCTTTACCAGCGAAAAATATTTGCGGCTGGCCTGACGCAAAGCACTAATAAAGCAACGTAATTGATATGGCCGGACTTTCGCCACGAGCAGTATGCACGGCGAATCTTTCTTTTGGCATGCCCATTGCTGATACTGAAACGCAAAGGAGAATCATCCGGAATGAGAACCTTTGTCACTAAGCTTATCGACCTGACGCAAAAAAACGCCGAGCAAATCACGGCGCAATGGGCAAAAGACGTAAAAACCAATCTGAGGACTTACAGCTATCATAATGCTCCGGATGATAAAATTATCCTTCAGGCAAAAGATTTTTACACCAACTTTCATGAAATGTTCTTTCACGAAGCACCTTTTGAAAAAGCCGAAGAATTTTTTGAAAAATACGCTGAAGGCGTCCCTCTGCATGAAGCAGTTTACGCTCTTATTTTGATGCGCCGTCATATCTGGCTTTATGCCGAATTTCAGTCCATCTTCACCATGGAAACCGAGCACCGCAAAGCAATTGAAAGCCTGAGCAGAACGATTCTTATGTTCGACTATATTGTCTATGTAATCGCCAGGGAATATTGGAGGCTGTTGAAAGACAATACACCGGGAAAAAGCAGTCATTCATAAAAAGGAGAAAAGCAAAATGCAATCTTCTTACGCTACCAAACTTATAGACCTTATAGAAAGCAAGGCGGAGAAAATGGCCCGGCAATGGGCGGCGGATGTTATGAAGCACAACAGGACGCCGTCGTATCAATCTTTGCCTGAAGATATGGTCATCGAGCAGGGAGTAAATTTTTACCGGCTTTTCCGCCAGATGTCGATGGCTCAAGTCCCCTATGAGGAGGCCAAGACATTTTCCTGGAAATATGCCGAAGAATTTTACGAGCAGAAAATCCCCTTGCACGAAGCGCTGTACGCGCTGATTCTCCTGCGGCGTCACCTCTGGCTTTACGCCGAATTTCAGGGAACATTTGTGACCGCGCTGGAAAAGCAGCAGGCGGTGGAGAGCCTCAACCGGACTATTCTCATGTTCGATTATGTTTCGTACCAGGTGACGGAAAAATACCAGGAACTGACCGTGGGCGACGTGGAAAAAAAACTTGGCTTTGTAAAAACCATGCTGATGGGAAAACTTATCGGAGGCACAAAAAACATCTATAAAACAACATCGATGGTCATCCTTCTTGCCGGAGCCACAATAATAACTTATTACAACCATGCCGTACAGGGGACGGAAGCAATATTCACCCATCTTTTTTATATCCCGATAATATTGGCTTCTATATGGTGGGGCAGAAAAGGAATACTGGCGCCTTTATTCCTCGCAACTTTGATTTTGTTGAGCCACGCTCTTTTTCTCAAAGGAGTTCCTTTCGTGGATGATGTCATACGCGCCGTAATGTTTATCATCATAGGCGGTGTGATTGGCTGGTTGATGGAAAGCGTCCGAAAGCTGGAGGGAATTTATGAAACTTTTAAATCATAAAAATATAACGAGGAGATAAACGTGGAACAAAAACAGCTCGATCAAGGAAAAGTATTGTCCGTGCGCAGCAGCGTTGTTGATGTGAGTTTCCCCAAAAAAGCGCCTTCGATTCGCAACGTGTTGACGGCCGGCGAAAAGGAAGATGTGATAATCGAAGTCTTCACCCAGTTGGACAGCAATACCATTCGCGGTGTTGCTCTCACACCCACGCAGGGGCTGGCGCGCGGTTCGGTGGTGAAAGACACGGGGAAACCTTTTGAGGTGCCCGTCGGTAAAGAACTTCTGGGAAGAGTTTTTAATATTTTCGGCAATACGATCGACAAAAAAGAAAAAGTGGAAGCAGGAGAATACCGCTCTATTCATCGCGAACCTATTCCCCTGCAGGATCAGTCCACGGTTTCGGAAATTTTTGAAACAGGAATCAAGGCCATTGACGTACTGGCGCCGCTGGAGCGCGGCGGCAAAGCGGGCCTCTTCGGCGGAGCGGGCGTCGGCAAAACGGTCTTGATTACCGAAATGATTCATAACACCGTCAGCGGCTATGAAGGAATGAGTATTTTTTGCGGAATTGGCGAGCGCTGCCGTGAGGGAGAAGAACTTTACCGGGAAATGGAAGAAAGCGGCGTTTTGGGAAACACTGTGATGGTTTTCGGCCAGATGAACGAACCTCCCGGGGCACGATTCCGGGTAGGACATTCGGCGCTGACCATGGCGGAATATTTCCGCGATGATGCCAAGCAGGACGTTTTGCTGCTGATTGATAACATTTTCCGCTTCATTCAGGCGGGGATGGAGGTTTCCGGCCTTTTGGGGCAACTGCCATCGCGCCTTGGTTATCAGCCCACGTTGGCTTCGGAACTGGCGGAACTTGAAGAGCGTATCTGCAACACGAAAACAGGAGCGATTACCTCCATTCAGGCCGTTTACGTGCCGGCGGACGATTTTACCGACCCTTCCGCTGTGCACACTTTCGGCCACCTTTCGGCAACCATCGCCCTTTCGCGTAAAAGGGCGAGCGAAGGGCTGTACCCGGCGATTGATCTTCTTCAGTCCAACTCGAAGATGCTGATGCCGAATATCGCCGGAGAGCGCCACTATAAAATCGCGCAGGAAATCCGCAAAACATTAGCGGTCTATGAAGATTTAAAAGATATTATCGCCATGCTGGGTATTTCGGAACTTTCGCGTGAAGACCAGAGAACTGTTTTCCGCGCCCGACGATTGGAAAGATTCTTCACGCAGCCTTTTTTCGTCACGGAACAGTTTACCGGAACGGCAGGAAAAATGGTTTCTCTCGAAGACACGCTTAACGGCTGCGAACGTATCCTCAACGACGAATTTGCCGATTATCCGGAGCGGGCCTTGTACATGATCGGCTCAATTGAAGAGGCAAAAATACAAGATGATGCTTAAAATTTTACTACCCGCGGAAGTCCTGTTGCGGCAGGAAGTAAAAAAAATCGTCGCCGAGGCGGAAAACGGCTCGTTCTGCCTCTTGCCCAACCACATTGACTTTGTGACAACACTTGCTCCGGGACTCTTTACCTTTGAGCCTCTCACCGGGGGGCAGGAACTACTGGCGATGGACGTGGGTACACTGGTAAAAAAAGGCAACGAAGTTCTAGTTTCCACGCGTAACGCCGTGCGCGCGCCGGACATAGGAAGGCTCAAGCAAGTTGTTGTGGAACAGTACGACAGGCTCGATGAGCGCGAGAAGATTGTCCGTTCCGCCGCGGCCAAACTAGAAGCAAGTTTAATAAGACGTTTTGTGGAGTTAAAATAAAATGCCCGAAATAAAAAGAACAACAAGCAGGAGACGCAGGTTAATCGCCGACCAGTTCGCCGATGAAGTAGCCCGCAAGGAAGCGCTGCGGATGAGGGCGATCAGACACAAGGATCAAACAGTATGGTTCGGCCTGGGAATGTTCGGTATTGTCGGCTGGGCGGTGGCAATACCCACTTTAGTCGGGATAGCCCTGGGACTCTGGATAGACCGCACCTGGCCCAGCCAGTATTCATGGGCGCTGATGTTTCTAATCGCGGGTGTCTTGCTGGGAAGCATCAATGCCACATACTGGATCAGAAAAGTACGCAACAGCATTATCGAGGATGACGGCGGAGAAGATGACTCAAATGAATGATTTAAGCATTATTACAATAGCGTTGCTTGCCTCAGCATTCGCGGGAGGGCTGGCTCTGGGGGCGCTGTACATCCTTGCCCTCTGGAAAACAGTAAACAAACTTCCCGACAGCTCACACCCCGTGCGCCTGATGCTGGGGAGCTTCGCTCTACGGATAAGCGTATTACTGGCGGCTTTCTACTTTATCATGGGGGGACATTGGGAGCGGCTCGCCATGGCTTTTGCCGGATTTTTTGTAATGAAAATAATCCTTACGCGGCGGCTCGGAATAAACAAAACGGCATCGCTTCCCGGAGGCACTAATGGAAATTGTCCATATTGATCAAATCAGTCCCGACCAGGTTATTCTCTGGAGCTGGGGATTTATGAAATTAACGGTCACCATCGTTTATACATGGCTGGTCATGGCCATTCTGGTGCTCGGTTCCTGGCTGATTACGCGTAATATATCCAGCGATATCCATGTGCCGAGATGGCAACATGTTTTGGAAGCGATTGTTTCCGTTATCCGCGGGGAAATCAGACAAATGACAAAAAAGGGAGCGGACAATTACGTCCCTCTCATCGGCACTTTATTTCTTTTTATCTTCTTTTCCAATGTTCTGGTTGTCGTGCCCGGATTTGTCGCGCCTACCTCTTCCATTACTACCACGGCGGCGCTGGCTCTTTGCGTTTTTGTCGCCGTTCCCATGTACGGCATATCGCAAAACGGCCTTTTACATTACTTGAAAGAATATTTTCAGCCCAATTTTGTATTTTTTCCTTTTCATGTGATGGGCGAGCTATCCCGGACTGTCGCCCTGACCGTACGTCTTTTCGGCAACATCATGAGCCATGAAAAGGTTGTGGGGATTCTTCTTGTCGTGACGCCGCTGCTGTTTCCTCTGGTCATGCAGGCCCTTGGTTTATTAATCGGCACAATACAGGCGTACATATTTGCCATTCTTTCCATGGTGTATATTGCCGCGGCAACAGCTTCCCATGAGGAAGTACATAAACATGAAGAAGTTCACAAAGCAGAAATTAGCGAAGGCTCTCCAGCCTAATAAATATATTTTAAGAAGGAGGTTTCTCTATGGAAAGCATTACTCTCGTTGCGGTGGCATCCATTGCTATTGCCGGATTAACTATGGCTATTGGCTCAATCGGGCCTTCTCAGGGCATGGGACAGGCGATACAACAGGCGCTGACGGCCATCGCCCAGCAGCCTGATGAGCGCAACTCTCTGACTAGGACATTGTTTGTGGGGCTGGCCATGATTGAATCTATCGCGATTTACTGTTTCGTCATTTCCATGATCGTGATTTTTGCCAATCCTTTCTGGGGTCACTTTGTAGCAGCAGGGGGTTAATCCATGCATATCGACTGGTTTGTTTTATTTTGCCAAATCTTCAATTTTCTTTTGCTCGTCTATCTTTTGAAGCGCTTCCTTTTCTGGCGGATAATCAAGGCTATTGATGAGCGGGAAGCAAGAATCGCCGCCAGCTTCAGCGAGGCACAGGAGATTAAAGCAAAAGCCGCACAGGCAGCTGATCTCTACGAAAAGAAAAATAAATTTCTAGCCGAAAAATCCGAGCAGTTGCTAAACGAGGCGAACAGCGCGGCGGAGGCCAGGAAAAAGGAACTCATGGAAAAGGTGCGCGAAGAAGTTGATTCCATTAAGATACGGTGGCAGACAATGCTGGCGCGTGAAAAAGAAGCTTTTTTCCAGGATTTGCGAGTAAGGGCAGCCAGAGAAATCTACGCCACGGCGCGCAAGGCGATGAGAGATCTTGCCGACGCGGATTTGGAAGCGCAGATTGTCAACGAGTTCATACGGCGCGTGCGCTCACTGGACAAAGAAAAAACCGGGGAGATTCGCAAGGCGATTAGCGGCGGAGGGAACAAGGTTGTCGTGCAAAGCGCCTTTGATATCGACAAAGACACGCAGGCAAAAATAGAACAAGCGCTGAAAAAACAGATTACCAACGGCTTCACCATACGCTACATGACGCAACCTGATGTCGTTTCCGGTATTGAGCTGAGGGTAAACGGCCATAAAATCGCCTGGAGCCTCAATGAGTATCTGGAAAATCTGGTGGAAAACCTTACCGAAACGATACAGAAAGAGGCGCACATAGCATAGGCAAATATCGACATATGGGGAGGAATTAAATGAGCGAGCAAACCCGCACAAACGAATCTCAAGAACTGAAATCATTTCTTGATGATACTTTTTCGGCTATGGATGACGTTTTGGAAAAACACAAGCCTGAATTGCGGCAATATGAAATAGGCACCATACAGTTTGTCGGTAAAGATATTGCCCGGGTCAGCGGATTGCCCAACATCCGCGCTGAAGAGATGGTGCGCTTTTCCGGAAACTACATGGGGCTTGTCTTTAATATAGATCCCGATGAAATAGGTGTGATTCTTTTGGATCCCAGTGAGAATCTTCAGGTGGGTGAAGAAGTTCACCGCACCAAACGCGTTCTGGACGTGCCGGTGGGAGAGGGTTTGCTGGGACGCGTTGTCGATCCCCTGGGACGTCCGCTCGACGGCCTGGGTGATATAAACACCGTGCAGCGTCTTCCCGTGGAAAGACCGGCGCCGGCGGTTATGGACAGGGCTCCGGTAACCGTTCCGCTACAGACAGGAATAAAAGTCATTGACGCGCTAATCCCCATCGGACGCGGACAAAGAGAATTAATTTTGGGCGACAGGCAAACGGGGAAAACAGCAATTGCCGTCGATACAATAATCAATCAAAAGGAAACCGGCATCATTTCAATCTATTGCGCCGTCGGCAAGAAAAGCGCCGACGTGGCCAAGGTCATTGCCGATCTGCGGGAAAAGGGCGTCATGAATAACTGTATCGTTGTCGTCGCCACGGGAGAAGACACGCCAGGGCTCCAGTTTGTCGCCCCCTACGCGGCAACAACCATGGGAGAATATTTCATGGAAAAAGGCATGGACGTGCTTGTTGTTTACGACGACCTGACCTCGCACGCCCGTGCTTACCGCGAAGTATCTTTATTGTTGCGGCGTCCGCCCGGACGTGAAGCTTTTCCCGGAGACATTTTTTACATTCATTCACGCCTGCTGGAGCGCTCCACCCACTTGCGCCCGGAATTGGGCGGAGGTTCGTTGACATCGTTGCCGATTACCGAAACAGAAGCGCAGGATTTATCCTCTTACATTCCCACCAATCTCATATCCATTACCGATGGGCAGATTTACCTTTCCCCGGTTCTCTTCAACAAAGGCATTCTGCCCGCGGTTGACGTCGGCAAATCCGTCTCCCGCGTCGGAGGAAAAACGCAGTTAGCCGCGTATCGTTCCGTCGCGGGCGATATGCGCCTGGCATATTCCCAGTTTGAAGAATTGGAATCATTCTCCCGTTTCGGCACAAGACTTGATGATGCCACGCGCAGGACGCTGGAACGCGGTTGGCGCGTGCGCGAAATCCTCAAACAGGAACAATATCATCCTCTGCGCGCTTCTGAACAAATAATTTCGCTTCTTTCCGCGACCGGCGGCTGTATGGATTCTGTACCCACGGAAAAAGTACGCGAAGCCGAAGGATGCATACTGCGGGCGGTAGTCGAACAAAGCCCGGACGTTTGCACCCGTATAGACACAGGGGAAAATCTGGAAACCGCGGACCGTGAAAACATACTGGGCAGAATAAGAACAGTTGTCGCGCCATTTGAGGCTGTTGAGGAAGACCATGCAGACAACTGAATCACTGAAAAGAAGAATTAAAAGCGCGGGAGATCTGCTTTCCGTCGTCAAAACAATGAAGGCGCTGGCCGCTGTGAGCATCCGCCAGTACCAAAAGGCCGTCGAGTCACTTACCGATTATAACAATACCGTAGAGATGGGCCTGCAAATTGTCCTCAAAGAACGGATGGAAGCTACTCTAAAAGCCAAGCCTCCCGCCATGAAGCGCGTCGGCGCAATCGTTTTCGGCTCAGATCAGGGATTGTGCGGACAGCTCAACGAACAGATATCGTCGTTTACTCTGGACCACCTGAAAAGTAACGGCATCAGGAAGGATAACCGGATGTTTTTATCCGTAGGCGCGCGCGTGGCGGATTATCTGGAAGACACTGGCCAAACCCTATATGAGGTGTTGGTCACACCCAGTTCAACAACGGGCATCACGCCTCTGGTGCAGGAAGTTATCATGATTATAGATGAATGGCACTTCCGCGACCAGATCGATCATTTCTTCCTTTTTTATAATAAATATTCAGGCGGGGCTTCCTACAGCCCGCACATGGTCCAGCTTCTTCCTGTTAACCGGGATTGGCTTGTCGAAATTGCCACAAAAAAATGGGTTTCCAAATCGCTTCCTATTTTCCGGATTGATGGCGACATGATATTCTCTTCGCTAATCAGAGAATATCTGTTTGTTTCTCTTTACAGGGCGTTTGCGGAATCGCTGGCCAGTGAAAACGCCAGCCGTCTTGCTTCCATGCAAAACGCGGAAAAAAATATTGAAGAGCAACTGCAGGATTTGCACGGACAGTTCCACCGGACAAGGCAAATGACGATAACGGAAGAATTACTGGATATCGTCGCCGGCTTCGAAGCCTTAAGCGAAAGTAAACCATCACAAAAGAAGCCAGAAAGTGAGTGATAACCATGGCGGTAGAAAGACAAATTTGCGGCATATGCGCGTGGCGCAGAGACTGTCAAAAGAGATTTAAGTTATCGTCTGAAGCCTTCCTGGGCAGCCATTGCCCGGATTACACGAGGGATTTGACCATCAAATCCATTTCCCCGGAGGCGCTGGAAGATGAAAAGTCCGTCATGGATAAAATGGTCGAGCAGCAGCTGGATAAGTGGCGCAGGCTTCTGGACAAAGCCTTGCGACAGGGAATAGATATAGAACAATTCAAAGGCGGCCCGGTGATCACTGTTTCCCGCGACCCGGGCAGCGGCGGCAGCGAAATCGCCCGCAGAGTTGCCAATGGCCTGGATATGGATTTAATCGGCGGACAAATTATTCAGCACGTGGCCGACAGCGCGAGAATGAGCAGGAAGGTCATCGAATCGCTGGATGAAAAAGAAGTGAAATTCAGAGAAACGCTGCTTTCTTCTTTGTTTGGTGAATTCCGTCCCTGGCCCGGTGAATACCTGCAGCATCTTACCCGAGTAATCGGAACAATTGCCGTTTTCGGCAATGTCGTTATCGTGGGCAGGGGGGCGAATCATATTCTGCCGCCCCAAAAAGCATTTAAGGTCAGAATCATTGCCCCGCTGGAATTCCGGATAAATTATTTCATCGAAGACAGGGGTTACACAAGAAGCGAGGCGGAACAATATGTGATCAGAAAGGAGGCTGACCGGAAAGCTTTCGTACGCAAATTTTTTAACGCCGATGTTAATGACCCGAAGCTTTATGACATCATCATCAACACCGGCTTAATGACGCTGGATGCGGCAACAGAGACAATTATCACCGCCTTTAAGAAAAGGCTGAAGAACGAGGCGTAAAAATCGGAAGGTAGCCGAAGCAAAGATTTTCTTCACATCACATTTTCCTTGAAAGGTTAAACAAATCTTTCAGCGCCAGTATCTGCGCTTTTTTCGTTTTTTTGTACCCCACCTTAAATCATTGACAGTTATTCCAACAAGAAATATATGGATACAATCTCTTGCTTGGTGAAGGATGTTTATAACATTAATTCGAGGCGCTTAGGAGGTCATGCATGGAAGCAAAAATCTGGCACCGCCATTATGATTATAATGTTCCCACTACCATTCGTTACCCGCACCTGCCGGCCCATGAGCTGCTGAATATTCCAGTTGCTCATTATCCGGATAAAGCCGCGCTCATCTTTTACGGCAGCGAAATGACTTTTTTGGAATTACGCACGGAAGCCGCAAAGCTTGCCAATGCTCTGGCCGGCCTCGGTGTGCAAAAAGGAGACCGGGTCGGCATTCATCTGCCGAACTGCCCGCAGTACCTTGTCTGCTATTTTGCCGTCTTATCCATTGGCGCGGTGGTCGTTAACCTCAATCCCCTGTATACGCCCGATGAACTCAAAACCATGATCGGCATTTCCGGGCTCGAAACCCTGGTGACTTTTGATATGGCCATTCCTGCTATCCGGGTTTTATGCGGGCAAATCATTATCCCCCGGGTGATTGTCACCGCCATGACCGATTACGTTCATAGAATACCAAAGTGTTGCGCTAGATTCTTGAGCCTAAGTTATTTTAAAAAATTGATAAAAGTTTTATGAAACGCGCGTAAGTCTGTTTGCTTTTTGTAAGTCAAATAAAAATTCCTCTCCATCAGGCAGCCCTGAATGGGAATTTCCATCAGCAGTCCCTGCGTGAGTTCGCGCTCCACGGCGTGGATGGAAATGATGGAGACACCCAAGCCCGCGATTATCGCTTCCTTGACGGCTTCGGAGCTGCCCATCTCCGCGCAGATATTGAGTTGGGAAAGATTTACGGATTTTTCCTCTTTGAGATAGTTTTCCATAAAATCTCTGGTTGCGGAACCTTTCTCCCTCACAATGAAAGGTTCAGCAAATAATTCTTTCATCACAACAGACTTGGTTTTATTCCATTTGTGTTTTTTGGGCACGGCTAAAATAAGGCGGTCTTTCCAAAGTTCTCGCGCTTCCAGTTTTTTATTTGAAGGACGTTTGCCGATAATCCCCATTTCCACTTCGCCGGCCAAAACCATGTTCATGACGTCTTCGCTGTCCGCTGTTTTTATATACATGGTGATATCCGGATGATGCCCGCGCAGCGCGCTCAATACGCGCGGCAGAATGTAGGTGGCCGGTATGGTGCTGGCGCCGATGTAAATATTCCCACCGGTATTTGCTCCCAGAGCGTTGATTTTTTCTTTTGCTTCCTCGCGCAGTTTAATCATGCGTCGCGCGTAATCATAAATTACTTTTCCTTCCGGCGTGAGCGATATTCCGGTGCTGCTTCTGTTTACCAAAGCCGCGCCGAGATAATCTTCCGCGTTTCTGATATTTTTGGTGAGCGCCGGCTGGGTGATATGCATTTTTCTGGCAGCCATGCTGAAACTTCCTTCTTCGACCAGAGAAATAAGCGCTTCCATCTGCTGTAGGGTTATGTTTTTAAAATGGTCTGTTTTCATCGCTGCTTCGTACCACAAAAGAGAATTCCCCGCCATGATAAATATAACCGTGGGGAATATTGATTATTACCAATGGTTTAACAAACAGGCGCTATATTACTAAAATTAATAAATGTTTTTCAGATATAACTTTTATGAATTTGCTTTTAGATACACCTGCTGTTACAAAAAGCAAAATCTTTTTGGAGGCTATTATATGAAAAACATTTTTTCTTCAAAAGCAGGGATAATTATCGTCGGCGGTATCATTGGCATTATCGCCGCCCTGCTGCAGTATTTCGGCAATCCCGCCAACATGGGCATTTGCGTCGCCTGTTTTGAGCGCGATATCGCCGGCGCGCTGGGGCTGCATCGCGCGGGAGTTGTTCAGTATCTGCGTCCCGAAATTATGGGATTTGTCCTAGGCGCATTTGCGGCGGCACTTTTTGCCGGCGAATATAAGCCACGCGGCGGCTCCGCACCTCTGATTCGCTTTTTCCTGGGCATGTTTGCTATGATCGGCGCGCTGGTATTTTTGGGTTGCCCCTGGCGCACGCTTCTTAGACTGGCGGGCGGTGACGGCAATGCCATTTTGGGCATCTTAGGTTTAATCTTCGGCATCTTTATTGGCGTACAGTTTTTGAAACGTGGTTTCACGTTAGGGCGATCTTACACGCAGGCAAAGGCCAGCGGCTGGATTATGCCCGGTTTCATGGTCGCGTTATTTTTGCTTCTGGTTTTCAAAGTTCAGTTTGCTGAAGGCGGCCCGATTTTCTTCAGTGAAAAAGGCCCCGGCTCACAGTACGCGCCGATTTTTGTAAGCATTATTGCCGGACTTATTATTGGCACGCTGGCGCAGCGCAGCCGTTTTTGCACGATGGGTGCGTTTCGTGACGTAATGATAACGAAAGATTTTCACTTGATCAGTGGCGTGGGCGCGCTGCTTTTATTTGCTTTTCTGGCTAACCTGATTTTCGGACAGTTTAATCCCGGATTTGAAGGCCAGCCGATTGCCCATACCAATCATGTCTGGAATTTTTTGGGAATGACGCTGGCGGGACTTGCTTTTGCTTTGGCGGGTGGCTGCCCGGGAAGACAGCTTTTTATGTCCGGTGAAGGCGATTTGGACGCGGGTGTTTTTGTGATCGGGATGATTGTTGGTGCGGGCTTCGCTCATAATTTTGCTCTGGCCAGCTCTCCTAAAGGCGTTGCCGCGTTTGGGCCTGCGGCTGTGGTTATCGGTCTGGTGTTTTGCTTGGTTATCGGTTTTAGCATGTTGCAGAGGGCAAAATAATTTTTGACCGGCTGAGTCGGCTGGCGCCGGCCGCGGGCTTCAAACCCGTCGGGCAAACAATGCAATGTTTGCTGTTCAGTTCGATTCTGAAGCCGGTCTTCACATAGAGGTATTACGAAATAATGTTTTTTGGCAGTAAAAAACAAAATAAATATGAGGGCGGTGGGCTTATTCTTTTTCAGGCCGTGGATGAAGCTATCGCAGCGGAAAAAGTTCTAAAGGCGGCTCAATTTGAAGTGAAATTGGTCGCGCCGCCACCGGCCCTTCGCAAAGGCTGTGATCTGGCTGTGGAATTCAATATTGTGGAAAAGGCCGGCGTGGAAAGAGTGCTTGCGCAAAAAGGCGCGCATTTTGTGGAAATTCTGCCGATTAAAGGCGCGGGTGAGCTTCTGGATATTGTGAAAGTTATAAATTTTGACGATGCCTGCATGGTCAAAGTCGGAAACATGAAGCTGACTTTTGATAGAAATACCGGCGTGATTTTAAATATCTCCGGCGGAGGTTGCCCCGACATTCCGTTTTTGCATCTGAGCATGGTTGATAAAATAATCACGGACGTGGCGCGCCCCAAAGACAACGGCCACACCCTTTGCGCGTTGATGCTGGATCGGGCTTTTGTGGAAGCTTTGGAAATTTTCCGTAAGGAGGCAAATTAAAATGCTTCTCATTTGCGGAACAATTCCTCAGGCGGATGCAGGTCTCATTTTGGGCGAAGCCAGGTTCGACAGAAGCAAATTACTTGTCGCCAACACGGAAGTTCAATGCACGCAGGGGACGGCGGCGCTTGCCAGCGCGGCTTGCGTTGTCGCCAAACATTGCGGGAGCTTTGCGCCGCACGCTGTTTTTGCCGGCGATACCGGCAGCGGGAAGGGCAGCCGCTTGCTTTACGATTATCTGATAAAAAATCTCCCCAAATTAAACGCGGACGTTGTGCTTTTGCATTACATCCTTCCGGTGATGGGACTGATGAAACAGGTTTGCGCGGCGGCGGAAAAATGCGCCAAAAAGCCGGTGATGATGGCGGATGCCTCTTCTATGTACGCGGCCAAGGCGGCGGGGCTAGCGGGTCAGTTTGATATCTTTACGCCCGATCTTTCCGAAATGGAATTTCTGGCTGACCCCGACGCGATTCATCCGGCCTACATCAGCCGTCATCTTTTCCGCGCGGAAATCGCTCATGTTGATGATTTAATCGCGGCGGCTTTCCGGCAGAAAAGTATGGCAAAATCCGTGATTATAAAAGGCGCGACTGACTTTGTAGTGCAGGAGGGAAAAGTAAAATTTACGCTTTCCCAGCCGGATTTGCCCGCGCTTGAAGCCATCGGCGGAACGGGGGACACAATAAGTGGCATGGTGGGCGCGTTTGTTAACGCCGGCTTTACGCATTTTGACGCTGCGGTTGCGGCGCTCCAAGCTAACAGAAAAGCCGGTCAATACGCGCAGGCGACGCCGGCGACAAAGATAAGTGAAATAATCGCCGCGATGCCCCACGTATTAAACCATAATTAATTTGAATAAAAAGAAAGGAAACAGATTATGATAGAAGTAGATGTTAAAGGATTGAGCTGTCCGATACCCGTGGTAAAAACAAAAAAGGCCATGGAAGAAAATCCCAAAGCCACGATTTCAGTTCTGGTTGACAGCAACGTGGCTAAAGAAAACGTGACGAGGCTTGCCGAATCGAAAAAATATTCGGTGAAAGTCGAAGAAGCGGGCGCGGAAGAAGTTAAGCTTGTTTTGAAGCCTTCCGCTTAATTAAAATTGAGAAATCAACAGCCTGAAAGGCGCTTTTTCCTTTGAAGAAAAGCGCCTTTTTTTATCTGTTTACTTTTAAAAAGAAATAACGCTCACTACTGTCCGGGTATTTCGTCAAATAAATTTAGTTGGTTAGATGGCATAGGGTTTTCCGTTTTGTAGTTTACCATTGTAAATAGTTGATAAAGCGGGATTCTTTCGAAAGCCGTAACACTCAGAACCTGTAAAATAGTGTAGAGACTGTAAGGGAGTCGAAGTTGTTTTTTCAGAATAGCCACAATAACGTAAACGGAGATGGCAATCCAGATTTGTGTTTTGACCGCATTCTCTGATGTGCCGTAAAAACTTTTGATGCGCAGATGTTGTTTGATCCATTTGAAAAAGAGTTCCACCTGCCAGCGTGAACGATAAAGCCCTGTGACGGTGAGCGCCGGCAAATTGAAATTGTTGGTCATCAGAACAATGGTAAGATCGGATTCGGTGTCGTGATATTTTATACGCCGCAGTTTTTCGGGATAGTCTTTGCTCTGATAGAATCCGGTGAGCATGATCGTTTGATCGTAGATCAAACCGGTTGACCGATCCACCGGATGCGAGTAGATTCTCCGGCATTGGAGATTGGATTTTGCACGGATCAGGAAGAACGCTGAGGCCTGTGAAAGGTTGTACAATCTGGAATAGTCCAGATAACCGCGATCCATGACATAAAACGCTCCTGGTTCGAAAGGAACGATGTCGAGTGTATTGACTTCGTGAAGCTTGCCGTCGGAGATATGAATAAAGGTTGGGATGTTGCAACGCAAATCCAGTAAGGTATGCAGCTTGACGGCTCCCTTGTTCTTTCGGAAGTTGGCCCATGGAAACATGGACAGGCATAGGTCGATCGTTGTGGCATCGAGCGCGT
>OMKS01001469.1_pt1 | contig 20858 bp, 19 predicted proteins | sample 1674721 | NCBI WGS metagenome assembly OMKS01 (sample SAMN06264996, study PRJEB25208) | sediment metagenome | isolation source: hot spring sediment | place: USA: California | collected 2014-09-02
AGGAAAAGTTCCGAAAACTCTTCACCGCCCTGCCCGAATTGGACGGCATCGAGGTTTTGCGCGTCTGGGTAAAAGCCTCGCCCGACAAGACCTTTGCGCAGCTGCTCATGAAACGCGTTCGCGAGGTCGCGAACGCCAACGCGAAATACAGGCGAACTGCTCATGGATAAGCGTCTGCTCGACATCCTGGCCTGCCCCGTAACCAAGGGGCCGCTGGTGTACGACAAGAAGACCGACGAACTCATTTCGGTGAGTGCGCGTCTTGCCTACCCGGTGCGTGACGGCATCCCCGTCATGCTCGAGGAGGAGGCCCGCCGACTCACCGACGACGAAGTCGAGAGCTACCGCAAATGAAGTTTCACGTCGCCATACCGTCGCGCTTCGGCTCGTCACGCCTGCCGGGCAAGCCGCTGGTCGATCTGGCTGGCAAGCCGATGGTGCGCCATGTGTTCGAACGGGCGCAGGAAAGCGGGGTAGGCGATATCGTCATCGCGACGGATGACGACCGGGTGCGCGAGGCGGCCGAGTCCTTCGGCGCCACGGTCTGCATGACCGCCGCCACGCATCGCTCGGGCAGCGATAGGCTGGCCGAGGTGGCGGAACGACTCGGCTGGGCGGATGACGACATCGTCGTGAACCTGCAGGGTGACGAGCCGCTCACACCCGGCCGCATCGTGCGTCAGGTCGCAGACGATCTGGCCGAACACCCGGATGCCAGCATCGCTACACTGTGCACCCCCATTCAGTCCGCCACCCAGCTCTTCGATCCGCACGTTGTGAAGGTCGTGCGCGATTCAGAGCATTACGCGCTCTACTTTTCCCGTGCGGCCATCCCGTGGGAGCGCGATGCCTTCGATGTGGAGACGCATCCCGAGGTCAAGGCCTGCTTCCGACACATCGGGCTCTATGCCTATCGCGTCGGTTTCCTGCGCCGCTTCGCCACCATGGAGCCATGCACGGTCGAGCTGCTCGAACAGCTGGAACAGCTGCGGGCGCTGTATCACGGTGAACGGATCTACGTGGGCGAGGCCGTGGAGGCCCCGGGGCACGGCGTGGATACGCCGGAGGATGCGCGTACGGTCGAGGCGCTACTGCGCGCGCGTTAGGCGCGCGAGGGCGCTCAGGGCGTCGCATTCATCGTCGCTGAGCAGTTCGCGCAGTACCGGGTGCAGGTCGTCGCGCACCTGGCTCCACAACGGGATCATGTAGGTCTGCGGCACGCGCCGACGCGCCTCGCCGAACTGGTTGGGCTGAATCACGCCATCCGCACCGGTGCGCGACAGCACCACGAACGGGCCGTCGGTCACTACATCGATCACCTGGCAGGCGACGCCCTCATACACCAGGTGGCGCCCGACGAGATCGTGCAGGCTGGTCGAAATCTCATCCATCCCGCCGATTATAGGCGCTCACGGGAAAATCACATACCGCGCAGATGAAGTGGGAAATCCTCAATCGGCAACGGCTCTACAAGGGGTTCTTCGAGTTCCTGCGGTATGAGCTGCGTCACACGCGTTTCGACGGGACCATGAGCGCACCCTTGACGCGCGAGATGCTGGTCCAGCGCCAATCCGTGGCGGTGCTGCCGTACGATGCGGCGCGCGATCGCGTTGTGCTCATCGAACAGTTTCGTATCGGCGCGCTCGAGGCCGCCACCGGGCCCTGGCTCACCGAGATCGTCGCCGGCATCGTCGAGCCGGGCGAACAGCCCGAAGAGGTGGCGCGCCGCGAGGCCATGGAAGAGGCCGGTTGCGTGCTCGGTGCGTTCGCACGCACGCATCACTACCTGCCCTCGCCGAGCAGCTCCGACGAGCAGATCTCCCTGTTCGTGGCCCAGGTGGACAGCGCGGGGCTTGGTGGCTTGCACGGGGTCGCCGAGGAGGGGGAGGACATCTGCGTGCGGGTGGTGGATACGCAGGAGGCCTTCGACCTGCTCGATTGCGGCATCATCAATTCGGCGATTCCGATTATCGCCCTGCAGTGGCTGCGCCTGAACCGTGAGACCCTGCGCGTGCGCTGGGGCTGATAGACTTCTGACCATTGGCACCAACACCCCATTTCACTGCCGGGAGGAGTGCATGGCACATGGAACTGCCGGATAAACCCTGGCACCTGCTTGACGCCAGCGAGGCTGCCGCGTCGCTGGGGACCGACACCGTGGCCGGGTTGTCGGCCGGTGAAGTGGCCGGGCGTCAGCGGCGTTTCGGCGAGAACCGCCTCGCCGAGGTGCCCGCGCGCCCGGCCTGGCGCCGTTTCCTGGACCAGTTCAGGAGCGTGCTCATCATCGTCCTGCTGCTGGCCGCGGTGCTCGCCGGGGCCATCGGTGATCTCAAGGACGTCATCGTCATCCTCATCGTCGTCGTGTTCAACGCCGGGCTTGGCTTCTACCAGGAGCACCGCGCCGAACGCACGTTGGCGGCGCTCAAGGAAATGCTGTTGCCCACGGCACGGGTGCGGCGCGACGGCCACGTGCAGGAGGTGGATGCGGTGAGCCTGGTGCCGGGCGACGTCGTTCTGCTGGAGGCCGGCGAACAGGTACCGGCGGACGGGCGGCTCGTGGCGGCCCACGGCCTGGAGGTGCAGGAGGCCGCGCTCACCGGGGAGTCCCAGGCGGTCGGCAAGCAGGTGTCCGTCCTGGAGCCGGCCGACCTGCCGCTCGCCGAGCGCTGCAACATGCTGTACATGAACACCATCGTCACCCGGGGCCGGGGCGAGATGCTGGTCGTGGCCACGGGCATGCACACCGAGATGGGCGGCATTGCCGCAATGATTGCCGAGACCCCGGACCCGTCCACGCCCCTGCAGCAACAGCTCGACGTACTCGGCAAGCGGCTGGCGACCATTGCGGGCGTCGTGGTGCTGGGGATCTTCGCCCTCACCGTCTGGCGCGGCACGCCCTGGGCCGACGCGGCCATGACCGCGGTGGCGCTGGCCGTGGCCGCAGTGCCCGAAGGCCTTCCCGCCGTGGTGACGGTGACGCTTGCCATCGGCATGTGGCGCATGGCGCGCAAGCGCGCCATTCTGAAGCGGCTGTCGGCGGTCGAAACCCTCGGTTCCACCACGGTGATCTGTACCGACAAGACCGGCACGCTCACCCTCAACGAGATGACCGCCCGCGCCGGCTGGTACGCCGGGCGGCGCTTTACCGTGACCGGGCAGGGTTACCTGCCGGAGGGGGAGATCGAATGGAATGGTGACCCCGGACTGCGGCCGCTGTTGCTGCCGATGGCGCTGTGTACCGAGTCGCGGGTGCGCGACGGGAAGCTCATCGGCGCCCCCACGGAGGGCGCGCTCTACGTGCTGGCGCAGAAGGGAGGGATCGACCCGGTCGATGAGCAGGGCCGCCGTCCGCGCATCGCCGAGATCCCGTTCGACTCGGCGCACAAGTTTATGGTCAGCTTCCACCATCGTGGCGACGACGTCGAGATGTACGTGAAGGGCGCACCCGACGTATTGCTGGAGCATGCCAGTCACTGGTGGACCGGTACTGACCCCGAGCCGCTGGACGAGGGGCTGTGCGCGACCATCCGGGGCGAGAACGAGCGCCTGGCCGGTCAGGCCATGCGCGTGCTGGCCGTGGCCCGGCGCACGATTCCCGCGAAGGACTTCGACCCTGCTGGCGACCTGGGCGCGTGGGTGGGGGGCTGGACCTTCCTCGGGCTCGTCGGCCTGATGGATCCGCCACGTCCGGAGGCGGCGGGGGCGATCGAAAACTGCCGGAAGGCGGGTATCCAGGTGAAGATGATCACTGGCGACCATCGGACCACGGCCGCGGCGGTCGCTCGCGAACTCGGCCTCGAAGGCGAGGTGGTCACGGGCGCGGAGCTCGATGCGATGCGCGCCGACGAGCTGGCCGGGCGCATCGATGCCATTACCGTGTTCGCCCGGGTCTCACCACAGCACAAGGTGAAGATCGTGAAGGCGCTCAAGGCCGACGGCCACGTGGTCGCGATGACCGGTGATGGCGTCAATGACGCCCCCGCCCTCAAGGCGGCCGACATCGGGGTGGCCATGGGTGATACCGGAACCGCCGTCACGCGAGAGGCCGCGACCCTGGTGCTCACCGACGACAATTTCGTCACCATCGAGCACGCGGTGGAGGAGGGGCGCGTTATCTACGACAATATCGTCAAGTTCGTGCGCTTCCAGCTGTCGACCAACATCGCGGCCATCCTCACCGTGCTGGCCGCCACGTTACTCGCCCTGCCCACGCCCTTCACCGCCATCCAGCTGCTGTGGATCAATATCATCATGGATGGTCCGCCCGCGATGACGCTGGGCGTCGAGCCGGCACGTCCCGGGCTGATGCAGGAGTCGCCCCGCACCCCCGGTTCGCAAATCCTCACCGGTTCGCGTCTGGCGCGGCTGCTGCTGTTCGGCATCACCATGATGGTCGGCACGCTTTTGCTCTTCACCTACGCCCTGAACGGACATGGGCGGGATTACGCGGTCACGCTCGCGTTTACCACCTTCGTACTGTTCCAGTTCTTCAACGTCTTCAATGCCCGTGCCGAGCATGGCACCGCCTTCAACGCCAATTTTCTGCGCAACCAAAAGCTGTGGTTCGCGCTGGCCGGTGTGCTGCTGCTACAGGTGATCGCCGTGCACTGGCCGCCGGCACAGGCGATCTTCGGAACCACTGATCTAAGCGGCACCGACTGGCTGCTCGCCGCCGGGGTGGCTTCCAGCGTGTTGCTGCTGGAGGAGTTGCGAAAACTGGTGTGGCGCGCGGCGGGTCCCGGTCGCTAGCGGCCGGACCTGTCAGCGGAGGAAGCCGGAGCGGGATGCACCGCCCGGGCAGAGCCGCCGGGCCGCCCTTGACGTTCGTGATTGGGCGGCCCGTACAGACGTGGTAGCGATTAGCGCAGCAGCAGGAGCAGGATGATGATCACCAGCAGCAGCGCGGTCGTGCTGCCGCCAGCAGGCAGTTCGTCGATGTTCTGCGCCAGTTCCAGCGCCTCCTGATCGGTCAGTGCCGCGACGCGCTCGGCGGCTTCCTCGGGTGATACCCCGTATTCCACCAGTTTTTCCTGCACGTCTTCGCGGTCGAGCAGGGCGTGCAGCCTGGCGCGCTCATCCGCTTCAGCCCGTTCGGAGAGGACCGTGTCGGTCCCGACCATGCCGGCTACCGCGGTCTGGCCGACAAGCCCGCCCAGCAGAAAGACAATGATCAGGGGAAAGGCCACTGCGCGGCGTAGGTGGATAGAGTTCATCATGCTGTCTCCTTACCTTCGGTTGTTGAGGGGGTCGTCAATAGACTACAGGGATCGTGCATGTACACAGCGGGAGGTCGACCGAATGCCCCGCCGCAGTGCTCGACCGGCATGGACGCGGCTGCCATTTCACCTCCGTTGCCACTGTCCATCGGCGCCGGATTCCTGTGTATGGCCAGACGCACGCGTTAATCCAGTGTCTCCACCCGGACGCTGATCACATCCTCGCGATCCCCGGTGGTTCGGCGGGAGGACAATACTCCCTGCGAGCTGCGTTCCTCTTCATGCATCGCGCCGCCGATGGTGATCCATTCGCCAACCGCGCCGCTGATGACGGTTTCTGCTTCCTGGACGTCGATGCTGCCGTCGGCATTGAGCGACGACTGCACCGGACGGATCCGCAGGATGACCTGGTTGCCCTGGATACGGGGCGTGACGTAGAAACCACTTTCCACGCGGTGGAAATCGGTGCCGCCGATGGTGGTAACCCGGCGGCCGGTGATGATGGTGGTCGTGGTGATGTAGGGCACTTCGCCGCCGGTGCGAATGAAGGCGCTCTGACCTTCGAGGAGGCGCAGGCCGTGGCTCTGGGTGCTTTGACCCTGCGTACTGCGGTCGCGCAGCCTGACGTCGACACCTTCGTCGCGGCTTTGCCCAATGGTCACGCGGCCATCGCCCGTCTCGATGCGGCCGGACACATTGACGCCCCGATCGTGGCGTTCTTCGACACGGCCGGCACGCACCGTGATGAACAGGTTGCGCAGGCCCTGGTCGAGCCGGCGGACCAGGTCGCGGACTTCACTGATGCGCTCGGGGCTGGCGCGAATAATGAGCTGATAGCCGGTGCCCGTGAGGGCGTCCCCCGGATTGAGCAGGGGGCGCACGAGGGGGATGACTTCCTCGGCTGGGCGGTTGCGCAGTTCGATGATCTCGACCTGGTCGCGGGCGGTGGCGGTCAGGGTGGTCAGCACAAGCAGGAGGCCCAGCAGGAGCGGCACGATGCGCATCAGATGTGCAGCCTCTTGAAATTGGGATCGTGTTCGGCCGGCTCCCACAGGCTCAGGAACTGGGCATGGAGGTCCCGGGCGCGGGCGGGGTTGTTGAATTCCAGTGTGGCCTCGTAGAGGTCGGCCTTGCCACGGTGCAGCACGCCGCGCCGGTCGGCGATGAGGTAGGCCTCGTTACAGTGGCTGTGATCGGGGTTGATACGCCGTATCTGGATGTAGCTGCTTAGTCGGCGCGCCGTCTCGATGAGGCGATGACCGTAGGCGATGGCGGGCTCGGTATTGTTCACGAGGATGCGAATCTCGGCGTAGCGACTCTGGCGTGCAAGCTCGGCCAGAGCGGTATCGAATTCGTTGTTGTCGTACACGGCGGGATCGAGGTCGCGTGTGACGATGTACAGCGAGCGACGGGCCTGCTGCGCGAGGCGCAATGCGGCGGCGCGATTGAGCTCGATGGTGTCGAGGATCAGCGGCTCGTGATTCGCCCCGAGCTGGTAACGGTCGGGATCGGTCAGCAGCGGGTGTGTGGTCTCGTCGGCCATGGCGGCATTATTGGTATCGGTTCCTACCGACGGAGGATAGCGTATCGGGCCGGTCGAGACGACAGGGGGGATTCAGGGCCGTGCTGCGTATGTGATGCGCATCGGGTTCAGGCGGGTTCGGCAAGCCGGCAGCGCATCTGCCGGTGTGGAATTCCGGCGTCCATGAACTCGGCGCCTTCGGGCAGGAAGCCGGCACGGGTATAGAAGGGAATGGCGTGGGTCTGGGCGTGGAGAAACACTTCGGTGAGCCCCCGCGCCTGCGCCTGGTCGAGCAGCGCCATCAGCAGGGCCGTACCCACGCCGCGACCGCGGCAGTGAGCAAGCACGGCCATGCGGCCGATGTGTCCGTCGGCCAGCAGGCGCGTGGTGCCGATCGGCGTGCCATCGTGAGCTTCCGCCAGCAGGTGCAGCGCGCCCACATCGAGACCGTCCCATTCCAGCGCCTCAGGCACCCGCTGTTCCTCGATGAACACGCGACGGCGGATCGCGGCGAGCGCCGGACCGTCCTGCGCCCAGTCGGCAATGCGTATGCGAAACTCAGGCGGCGTCGCCGTCGTCATCCTCGAACCCCAGGCAGCCGCTCTGGAAGAGGGCGTGGGCCAGTGCGAACAGCGCGTCGTCATGCGCGAGTGCCTGGCTCACGCGCCCGGCGTAGCGGTAGCCCTCGCACAGTGTCTCGACGGTGGCGCGTGCCTCGTCGGGAAGGATGCGACACTGGCCGTCCCAGAAAAAATAGATCCGCTCAGCTGCGGGCACGAAGGCCGTTCGAGACACGGCCGCGCGCTCCAGCGGCCGGCCTTTGGCGAGCTGTGCGCGCAGGGTGGCGGCATCGTCCGGGGCGTCATCATAGAGCAGGGCGGCGAGTTCGGGATTCTTCAGCTCGGTGGCATACTGGCCGAACCAGACGATGAGCGCGTTGCGATCCACCTGGAGCACGGGCGCCAGCATCGCGCCGATCCGGTCGAGGGCCTGTGTGTCGATCTCGCCCTTGCGCGTGACGGGGGCCATGCCCGCGTCGCCATAGCGAGCCCGGCCTGGCAGACGGCTGGCGAGGAACTCGGCAAAGCCCGTGACCAGCTCGCGCTGCGCCGGCGCGCGAAAGCCGATGGAGTAGGTGAGGCAGTCGTCGGTGGCCACGCCGTGATGAGCATAGCGCGGCGGCAGGTAGAGCATGTCGCCGGGGGCCATCACCCAGTCCTCGGCGGCGTCGAAGTGCTCCAGGATGCGCAGCTCCAGGTCCGGCAGGTAGCGTTCCTCGTGCAGGGGCGCGCCGCCGACCTGCCAGCGGCGGTGGCCGTGGGCCTGCAGCAGGAACACGTCGTAGTCGTCGATGTGCGGGCCCACCGAGCCGCCCTCGGGGGCGTAGCTGATCATGAGGTCGTCGATGCGCCAGTCGGGCAGGAAACGGAAGGGCTCGATGACGTTCAGCAGTTCCGGCACGTGCTTCTCTACGTCGGAGACCAGCAGGGTCCAGTGGGTCTCGGGCAGGGTGGCGAAGACTGATTCGGCGAAGGGGCCGTAGCTTACCTGCCACGGCCCGGTCTCGCCGTGCTCGCGGATGATGCGCGCGCTGACGCCCTCCTCGCAGGAAAGCCCCGCGAGCTCGTCGGGCGAGAGCGGGGAGGCGAAGCCCGGGATGGCCTGGCGGACGAGCAGGGGGCGCTGCTGCCAGTAGTCGCGCAGGAAGGCCTCCGCGCTCAGTCCGCCCAGGAGCTGCATCAGATGTTGCGGGCCTGTTCGGCGGCGTTGCCGATGTAGCTGGCCGGGGTCATGGCGTGCAGGTGGGCCCGGGCCTCCTCGGGGATGTCGAGGCCGTCGACGAAGGCCTGCATCACCTCGCGCGTGACGCGCTGGCCGCGGGTGAGCTCCTTGAGCTTCTCGTAGGGCTTCTCGATGCCGTAGCGGCGCATCACCGTCTGGATGGGCTCGGCGAGCACCTCCCAGTTGCGGTCGAGCTCGTCCTGCAGGCTGTCGCGGTTGATCTCCAGCTTGCCCAGGCCCTTCATCAGCGACTGGTAGGCGATGCTGCTGTGGGCAAAGCCCACGCCCAGGGTGCGCAGCACGGTGGAGTCGGTGAGGTCGCGCTGCCAGCGCGAGACCGGCAGCTTCTGCGCCAGATGCGTGAACAGGGCGTTGGCCACGCCCAGGTTGCCCTCGGCGTTCTCGAAGTCGATGGGGTTGACCTTGTGCGGCATGGTGGAGGAGCCCACCTCGCCGGCCACCACCTTCTGGCGGAAGTGGCCCATGGCGATGTAGCCCCAGACGTCGCGGGCGAAGTCGATGAGGATGGTGTTGAAGCGGGCCACGGCGTCGAACAGCTCGGCGATGTAGTCGTGCGGCTCGATCTGGATGGTATAGGGGTTCCAGGAGAGCCCCAACGAGGTCACGAACTGCTCGGCGAAGGCCGGCCAGTTCACGTCCGGGTAGGCGGCCAGGTGGGCGTTGTAGTTGCCCACCGCGCCGTTGATCTTGCCGAGCATCTCGACGGCGGCCACCTGCTGGCGCTGGCGGCGCAGGCGTGCGACCACGTTGGCGAATTCCTTGCCCATGGTGGTTGGCGAGGCCGGCTGGCCGTGGGTGCGCGACATCAGCGGGGCGTCGGCGAACTGGTGGGCCAGAGTGCGCAGGGCGTCGATGATCTCGTCCATCTCGTTGAGCATCACCTGGCCGCGGCCCTCGGCGAGCATCAGGGCATAGGCGAGGTTGTTGATGTCCTCGGAGGTGCAGGCGAAGTGGATGAACTCGGAGACGGCCTCGAGCTCGGCGTTGCCGGCGATCTTTTCCTTGAGGAAGTACTCCACCGCCTTCACGTCGTGGTTGGTGGTGCGCTCGATGTTCTTCACGCGCTGCGCGTCCTCCTCGCTGAACTTCTCGACGAGGTGGTCGAGCAGGTGGTTGGCGTGTTCGGAGAGCGGGGGGACCTCGATCACCTCGGGACAGGCGGCCAGGGCCTGGAGCCAGCGCACCTCCACCAGCACCCGGTGACGGATCAGGCCGTACTCGCTGAAGATGGGCCTCAGCGCTTCGGTCTTGCCGCCGTAGCGGCCGTCGACGGGGGAAATTGCGGTAAGGGATGAGAGTTCCATGCCGGCTCCGTTAGAATGACGTGTATGGATCGTGCGAAAGGCACGGATTATACATCACCCGCGCCGGTTTCCCGACCGGCGCGCACAGGCTGGAAGACCACGACATGAGCAAGCGTAACGAGCCGGGCGACTACCGCATCGAGACCGACAGCATGGGCGAGCTGAAGGTGCCTGCCGACGCCCGATGGGGCGCGCAGACCCAGCGGGCGGTCGACAACTTCCCCATCAGCGGCATCCCCATGTCGCGCGGCTTCATCCGTGCCCTGGGCCTGATCAAGGCCGCCTGCGCCGAGGTGAACGCCGATCTCGGCCTGCTGGATGCGACCCGCGCTCAGGCGATTGTCGCGGCCGCCGAGGCCGTGGCGGAGGGCCGGCACGATGGCGAGTTTCCCATCGATGTCTTCCAGACGGGTTCGGGCACCAGCTCCAACATGAACGCCAACGAGGTGATCGCCCATCTGGCCGCCGCCGGCGTTCACCCGAACGATCACGTGAACATGGGCCAGAGCTCCAATGATGTCATCCCCACCGCCATCCATGTGGCGGCCTGCCTGCAGGTGGAGCAGGAACTGCTGCCGGCGATGCGTTACCTGGCCGAGACCATCACCCGCCGCGCCTGGGAATGTGAGCAGTACGTGAAGACCGGCCGCACCCACCTGATGGACGCCATGCCCGTGCGCCTCTCGCAGGAACTGGGCGGCTGGGCCGCGCAGGTGGAGGATGCGGTGGCGCGCATCGAGTCCAGCCTGCCGCGGCTGCGCCGCCTGGCGCTGGGCGGTACGGCCGTGGGCACGGGCATCAACGCCCACCCGCAGTTCGGTGAACGGGTGGCCGCGCGCCTGACCGAGCGCACCGGCATCGCCTTCGAGACCGCGCCCGACAAGTTCAAGGCCCTGAGTTCGCAGGACGATGCGCTGGAGCTGAGCGGTCAGCTCAAGGCCTATGCCGCGGCGCTGATGAAGATCGCCAACGACCTGCGCTGGATGAACTCCGGCCCGCTGGCCGGCCTGGCGGAGATCGCGCTGCCCTCCCTGCAGCCCGGCAGCTCCATCATGCCGGGCAAGGTCAATCCGGTGATTCCGGAGGCCACCGCCATGGTCTGTGCCCAGGTGATGGGCAACGATGCGGCCATCACCCTCGGCGCGCAGTCCGGCAACTTCCAGCTCAACGTGATGCTGCCCCTCATCGCCCACAACCTCCTGCAGAGCCTGACCCTGCTCGCCAGCGCCTCGCAGGTACTGGCGGACAAGGCCATTGCCGACTTCACGGTCAACGAGGCGCAGCTGCGCGAGGCCCTGGAGAAAAACCCCATCCTGGTGACTGCGCTCAACCCGGTGATCGGCTACGAGCTGGGGGCGAAGGTGGCCAAGCGCGCCTATGCCGAGGGCCGGCCCCTGCTGGAGGTGGCGCTGGAGGAAACGGACCTCGACGAGGCCACGCTGCGCCGCTTGCTGGACCCGGCCAGGCTCACCGAAGGCGGTATTAGCGAGAGCTAATTTATTCTTTATAAAACCAAGACTTACATGTGCGGGGCAGGTCCTCTATACTGCCCCCACGTCTCCCCGCCCGCATGCACAGCCGGCCAGCAGCGGCGGGAGCAAAAATACATAACGAACGGCCGGCACTTCGGGAGCGAGTCCATTGGAATCCCTGCGCCTGCTGCCACCCGGCCTGGTCCTGGCCGGCGTGACGCTGCTGCTTGCCGCCCTGCTGCCGGCCTGCCGGATTTGCGGCGAGGCGCGTGAGACCGTTCAGGGCTGGCGGGCCCTGTCCCTGCTCATCGTTGCCTTCATCCTCGGCTACGTCGCCTATAACGTCTCCCTGCTCGGCCGTGAGATCACACCCATCGACTATGTCGTGGCTGCCGTGTTCTTCATGGGCAGCGTGTTCGTGCTGGTGGTGAGCCGGCTCAGCATGCTCACCATCCGCGAGATTCGTCGCATCTCCGCGCTGGAGCGGCACCGCGCCTCGCACGACGGCCTCACCGGCCTGCCGAACCGCCGTCACTTCGCTGAGCGCATCACCGCGCTCATTCATGCTGCGCAACAGCAGACGGGACCGGGCGACTTCTCGGTACTGATGATGGACATCGACCGCTTCAAGGCGATCAACGACACCCTGGGTCACGACTACGGCGACCGGCTGCTGATGGCGGTGAGCGAGCGCCTGGGCGAGGAACTCAACGAGACGCATACCCTGGCCCGACTCGGCGGTGACGAATTCGGGCTGGTGGTCGAGGGCATGGGCGCACCGGCCCGGGTGGCCACGGTTTCAGACCGCATTCGCGCCGCACTGGACGCACCCTTTGTCATTGACGGGCACAAGATGGATGCGGCGGTGAGCATCGGTGTGGCGTTCTATCCGGATCACGGTGCCAATGCCAGCACACTGATGAAGCGTGCCGAGATCGCGATGTATGCGGCGAAGAAGGCCGCCACGCACTGGGCCGTGTACGCCGAGGAGCTCGAGCAGCACAGCCTCAACCAGCTCTCGCTGCTCGGTGAGCTGCGCCGCGCGATCGAGATCGACAAGCTGGACGTGGCCTTCCAGCCCCAGATCGACGTGAGCAGCGGCAACCTCAAGGGCCTGGAGGCACTGGTGCGCTGGCGCCGGCATCCCGACGGGTGCACGGTGCTGCCGGACGAGTTCGTACCCATGGCGGAGCAGACCGGGCTGATCACGCAACTCGATCAGTGGGTGATCCGTCGCGTGGCGGCTTACCTGCGGGACTGGGGCGAGTGCGGGGGCGGGCTGGTCGTGTCGGTGAACATCTCCGCGCGCAGCCTCAGCGACGCCGGTTTCCTCGATGACGTGGTGCATACCTTCCGCCGCAACGGCATCTCGCCCCGGGCGCTGGTACTGGAGATCACGGAGAGCGCCGTGATGGCCGACCCGGAGCAGGCGATGCGCGCCATCACGCGGCTTACACGGATGGGCTTCGGTTTTGCCATCGACGACTTCGGTACGGGCTATTCCTCGCTGGCCTATCTCAAGCGACTGCCAGCCAACGAGATCAAGATCGACAAGTCCTTCGTCACACACATGAGCTTTGACGAGAACGATGCGGTGATTGTGCGTGCGACCATCGATCTGGCACACAACCTGGGTCGCCGCGTAGTGGCCGAAGGGGTGGAGGACGAGGATACGCTGGGGCTACTCGCCATCCTCGGTTGTGACCACGCCCAGGGCTATCACATCAGCCCGCCACTGGAGGCGGACAGGGTGCATGCCTGGCTGCGTGACCACCGTGCGGGCTGGCGCGAGGGGGGGCGCCTGGGTTCGGTAGCGCCGGCCTGAGCGCCGGGCGCGGACGGGTCAGCTCGCCGCGAGATAGCGCCGCGAGAATGCGACGCGCTCTGCCGCCGGGGCACCGGCCGGTTGGCGCTCGATCAGGTCCAGCGCCTCGCGCAGACCGCGCCCGTTGGCGATCTGGATGGTGAGCCCCGGCCGGGCATTGAGTTCCAGCAGCATTGGTCCGTGCCGGCGGTCGAGTACGATGTCGGTACCGAGATAGCCCAGCCCGGTCAGCTCATAGCATGCCGCCGTCTGCAGCAGCAGTTCCTCCCACTGTGGCACCTCGAGATCGGCCAGAGGGCAGTCGGTGTCCGGGTGCCGGCTAACCGGGCGGTCGAACTGCACGCCACCGACTGCACGGCCGGTGGCAATGTCGAGCCCCACCCCCACCGCGCCCTGGTGCAGGTTGGCCTTGCCGTCCGAGGCGGCCGTCGACAGGCGCATCATGGCCATTACGGGATAACCGCGAAAGACGATGACGCGGATGTCGGGTACGCCCTCGTGGGTGTAACTTTCGAACCGCTCATCGAACAGGATCAGTTCTTCGATGATGGCGGCATCCGGCGATCCACCGAGGCTATAGAGCCCGGAGAGAATGTTGGAGACATGCCGCTCCAGTCCGTCGCGATGGATGATCCGCCCGCTGGGCTTGATATAGGCCCCGGGCTCCTGCCGTTCAACCACCAGGATCCCCTTGCCGCCGCCGCCCTTGGCTGGCTTGATCACGAACCCGTCCTGCTGGCTGACCAGTTGCGTGACGTGCCTGACCTCGAACTGGGAGCGGATGGTGCCGAGCAGGACGAGCGTGGCGATGTCGTGTTCTTGGGCCAGGAGCTTGGTTTTGAGCTTGTCATCCACCAACGGGTAGAGGCGCCGGTCGTTATAGCGGCCGATGTAGTGGATGTTGCGCCGGTTCATACCGATGACGCCGCGGATGCGCAGTTGGCGAGCGAGCCTGAGCATGTCAGTCGCGCGAGTGGCCCAGCGGGCTGAAGCGGCGAAGCTCCAGCAGCCGGTAGCCGGAATAGTTGCCGAGCAGCAGGATCAGCGCCATCAGGATCAGCTGCAGGCCGAGGAAGTTGAATGTGAGGTGCTGGACCACGGGGTGATCCATGGCGAGAAACGCCAGTACCGCGGTGAGCAGGCTGCCGCCACCCTGGATGAATACCTCCCGCGCGCCTTCCTCCTCCCACAGGATGGACATGCGCTCGATGGTCCACGAGAGGATGATCATCGGGAAGAAGGTGATCACCAGTCCTTCGTTGAAACCCAGACGATAGGCCAGCAGCGAGTAGGCCGAGATGATCAGGATGACGGTGATGATGACTGCCGAGACGCGGGCGACCAGCAGCAGGTTGAGGTGTGACAGGTAGCTGCGGATCATGAGCCCGGTGGAGACGATCAGCAGGAAGGCGATGAGGCCGGTGAGCAACGTCGTTTGCATGAACGCCAGCGCGATCAGCACGGGCATGAAGGTGCCCGAGGTCTTGATGCCCACCAGCACGCGCAGGATGACGACCACCAGCGCGCCGATCGGGATCAGCAGGATGTTCTTGAACAGCGCCTGCTCTTCCAGCGGCAGCGAGTGGATGGAAAAGCCCATCACGCCGCCGGCCTCGAGGTCGGTCTGCGCGGCGACGGCGGCCGGCTCGTCCCGGCGCAGCATGGAGTAGGTGATGCGCGACTCGGTACCACCCTGGACCTCCAGCACGGGACTGCCGCCGGCCTCCCACAGGAGCAGGTTGTCCGGTTGCCCGGTCTTGCCCGTGCGCGGGTTTAGCAGTAGCCGTTGGTCGCCGTCAAACACGCCGACCCACGGCTCGAGGACCTGACGACGCCGGCCGTCCTCCAGTATCAGGCCGTGCTCCAGGCGAGCAGCTATGCCGGCCTGATGCAGTAACCGCACCAGCAGCTCCGGGGTGTCGAAACGCGACATCAGCAGGCGAATGTTCTCGTCGCCGGCGGGCTCGTCGGTGAAGCGGCGTGCGAGTTCGCGGGTAAAGCTGAAGGCGTCGGCCGAGCGCTCACGGGCTGCATCGATGACCTGTTGTGCCGACGTTCCCAGGGGGTGCTCCCAGACAACGGTGTCGGGCAGGGCGGGGGTGGCCGCGCGGGTCTGACTGCCGTCATCCACGAGGAACTGGACGGAGTAGTAGATCTGCTGCCGGCCGGTGGCCTGACGAATCGTCCACTCGGCGCGGCGGCCGACCTCGGTATCGACATAATGCAGGCCATAGCCCGGCGAGGCGGTGTGCTCGCTCAGCAGGCGAAAGCCGCCCGGATTGTCGGGCAGTGCCAGTGACACCTTGACGGGGTCGCCGTGCGCCTCGAAGCTCACCAGCCCTTCGACATGCCAGACCTGCCGGGTTTCGCCCGGTGTCCAGGGTACCTGCAGTTCGATGTGTCGGTACAGGGTGAGGGAGAGGCCGGCGATGAGAAACACCGCCACCATGACGTAAAGACTGATGCGTGACATGCGCCGTCGACTACTCCGCGACTTTGTCGTTATCCTGCGCATCCTTGCGAGGGTAGGCCGGTCGCTCGTAAATATACTTGCGGCTGACGTCGATATCGGCGATGTCCATCATGAAACGACGCCCCAGCAGCACCGGGTAGTGCAGGTCGGTGCGGTCGTTGAGGGTGAACCTCCTGGCGGATCGGGCCGAGCGTCATCTGCAGGCGCACCACGGGTCGCGATTCGCTGCCGGAGGCCTGGGTGATGCGTACCCGGCGTAGCAGCGGTGTCTCGATCCACGCATCGCGCACCGCCTCCACCACGTCTTCCTCATCCTCGGCCAGCGCGAGCTTGAAGCGGACCCACTGTTCGCCATCACGCTCATACTCCGTGATGTCGCGGGCCGAGAGCGAGGAGGTGTTCGCGCCGGAATCGATTCGCGCCTTGAGGTAGGTTCCGATGGTCGGAAATCCCACCCACTCCAGGCGGCCCAGCACGACCTTCTGGTCCGATGGCGCCTGCCCGGTTTGCACCACCTGGGTCTTCTTGCGGTTTTCCTCCTCGCGCACGATGCGCCCGATCTTCTCGGCCTGGATGGCCTGCGTGTGCTGAATCCACTTCAGGTCGTCCTTGATGGTCATCAGCTCATCGTCGAGACGATCGGTACGGGTGTCGTGATGGGACGAGACTTCCGCGAGGTGGGCGAGCAGCCGTTCCTCGAGGGCGTTGAGGCGTTCGTCGAACTGCTGTTGCGTGATCGGCCGCTTCGCGGGGTCCTGCCACGCGGTGTAGCCGGCGAGCATTCCGCCGATACCCGGCAGGAGCAGGGCAAGTATCAGGGGTCCGCGGGATCGCATGGTCTTCGGATCTCTTGATCGTTTGGTCAGGGCGCGGTCTGCGGCGTGCGGCTTAGAGATATGGCGCAGAGTCCTGAGCGTCGTCAGGCATCACGATGGTGCCACGTCATGCGGCCACAGGGTTGTGTGGGGCGGCAGGAGGCGGCGGGGCCGTCGGGCCCCGCCGCCGAAATGGCCGGATCAGCCGGCAAGCTGGCGCAGCACGTAATGCAGGATGCCGCCATTGCGGTAATAGTCGGCCTCCACCGGCGTGTCGATGCGCACGCGCGCCTTGAACTGCTTGCGACTGCCGTCGGCCGCAGTGGCGGTGACACTCACTTCCCTTGCATTGCCGTTGTCCAGACCCTCGATGTCGAAGGCCTCGGTGCCGGTCAGACTCAGCGTGGCCGGGTTTTCGCCCGGCAGGAACTCCAGCGGCAGCACGCCCATGCCCACCAGGTTGGAGCGATGGATGCGCTCGTAGCTCTCGGCGATGACGGCCTGCACGCCCAGCAGGCGCGGGCCCTTGGCCGCCCAGTCACGCGAGGAGCCGGAGCCGTATTCCTTGCCGGCCAGCACGATGGTGGGCACGCCCTGGTCGGCGTACTTCATGGCGGCATCGTAGATCGACATGGCCTCGCCGTCCGGCAGGTGCAGGGTGACGCCGCCCTCGGTGCCGGGCGCGAGCAGGTTGCGCAGGCGCACGTTGGCGAAGGTGCCGCGCATCATGACCTCGTGATTGCCGCGGCGCGAGCCGTAGGAGTTGAAGTCGGCGGGGGCGACGCCATGCGCCTGCAGATACTTGCCCGCGGGGCTGTCGGCCTTGATTGCGCCGGCCGGGGAGATGTGGTCGGTGGTGACCGAGTCACCCAGCAGGGCGAGCACGCGCGCGCCCTTGATGTCGGTGACGGCACCCGGTTCCTTCGCCATGTCGACGAAGTAGGGCGGGTTCTGCACGTAGGTGGAGTCGTCGGACCAGGCGAAGAGCTGGCCCTTGGGCGCCTGCAGCTGGTTCCAGGCCGCGTTGCCCTTGAAGACGTCGGCGTAGGCGTTGGCAAAGCCCTCGGCGCTGACGGCGCCGCCCACCACGGCCTGGATCTCGACCTGGGTGGGCCAGATGTCCTTGAGGTAGACGTCGTTGCCGTCGGCATCGGTGGCCAGCGGCTCGTTGTAGGGGTCGATGTCCATGCGCCCGGCGATGGCGTAGGCCACCACCAGCGGCGGCGAGGCGAGGTAGTTCATGCGCACCTCGGAGTGGATGCGGCCCTCGAAGTTGCGGTTGCCCGACAGCACCGAGCAGACCACCAGGTCGTCTTCCAGGATGGCCTCGCTGATGGCCTCGGGCAGCGGGCCCGAGTTGCCGATGCAGGTGGTGCAGCCGTAGCCGACCAGGTTGAAGCCCAGGGCGTCGAGGTGTTCGGTGAGGCCGGCCTTGTCGAGGTAGTCGGTGACCACGCGCGAGCCGGGGGCCAGGGAGGTCTTCACCCAGGGCTTGACGGCCAGGCCGCGCTCGCGCGCCTTCTTTGCCACCAGGCCCGCGCCCACCATGACGGAGGGGTTGGAGGTGTTGGTGCAGGAGGTGATGGCGGCGATCACCACCATGCCGTGATCCATGTGGAACTGCTGGCCCTTGTGCGAGACGGTGTGGCGCGGCCTTTCGTCGGCCTGGTGCTCGACGCCGACGGCCGTGTGGCCACCCTCGCCCTCGAAGCGGTCGGCCTCCACGTCCTTCGCCCCGGCCAGGGCGCGCTCGTCGAGCATGGCGTCGATGACGGCGCGCACCGAGCCCTTGGCCTCGCTGAGCTTCACGCGGTCCTGCGGGCGCTTGGGGCCGGCGAGGCTGGGCTCGACCGTGGACATGTCGAGTTCCAGGGTGTCGCTGTACACGGCCTCGGTGGCGCCGGTCTCGCGGAACATGCCCTGGGCCTTCGCATAGGCCTCCACCAGCGCCGTCTCCTCGGCACTGCGGCCGGAAAGGCGCAGGTAGGTGAAGGTCTCGTCGTCGATGGGGAAGATGCCGCAGGTGGCGCCGTACTCGGGGGCCATGTTGGCGATGGTGGCGCGGTCGGCCAGCGGCAGGTGATCCAGGCCGTCGCCGAAGAACTCCACGAACTTGCCGACCACGCCCTTGGCGCGCAGCATCTCGACGATGGTCAGTACCAGGTCGGTGGCGGTGGCGCCCTCGGGCAGCTGGCCGGTGAGCTTGAAGCCCACGACCTGCGGGATGAGCATGGTGACCGGCTGGCCGAGCATGGCGGCCTCGGCCTCGATGCCGCCCACGCCCCAGCCGAGCACGCCCAGGCCGTTGATCATGGTGGTATGGGAGTCGGTGCCCACCAGGGTGTCCGGGTAGGCCTGCAGCACGCCGTTGTTTTCCATGGCGAACACGCCGCGGGCCAGGTACTCGAGATTGACCTGGTGCACGATGCCGGTCTCCGGCGGCACCACCTTGAAGTTGTCGAAGGCCTCCTGGCCCCACTTGAGGAAGGCGTAGCGTTCCTTGTTGCGCTGGTACTCGAGCTTCTCGTTGAGCGAGAAGGCGGTGGCATCGCCGAAGTTGTCGACCTGCACGGAGTGGTCGATGACGAGTTCGGCTGGCTGCAGCGGGTTGATCTTCGCCGGGTCGCCGCCCAGGGCCTTCATCGCGTCGCGCATGGCGGCCAGGTCCACCACCGCCGGCACGCCGGTGAAGTCCTGCATGAGGACGCGCGCGGGGCGGTAGGCGATCTCCTTGGCCGGCTGGGCCTTGGGGTCCCAGTCGAGCAGGGCCTGGATGTCGTCGGCGGTCACGCTCTTGCCGTCCTCGAAGCGCAGCAGGTTCTCCAGGAGGATCTTCAGGGAATAAGGCAGGCGTTGTGCCTTGTCCAGCCCGCTCAGGCGGAAGATCTCGTAGGTTTTGCCATTGACGTCGAGATGGGAGCGGGTCTTGAAGGTATCAGCCATGGTTCGTCCTGGTATTTGAAGTTGTTCGAGTGTTCGCGCGTGGTATTCCGGGCGCGAAAGGGCGCAATTATCGGTGATTCATCCCCGAAACGGTAGGGGCGTCCCTAGTGGGGGCCCAGTCTGCGCGCCGCAGCGACCAGCTTGGCGCGCCCGAAGATGAGGTTCCAGCGCGTCCCGCCGGCCTGGCGCCAGAGCACGGCGGCGCGGATGCCGGCCAGCAAGAGGGCGCGGATGCGCGAGGCGTTGTCGGGGTTGCTCAGATGCCCCTGGTCGCCCTGCACGATGATGCGCGGCCCCATCTTGCTGATGCTGTTCTGGTAGACGTCGGCTAGGCGCGCCACCGTGTTGGCGTGCGTGGGTGCGAAGAACTCGAACTGCTTTTCGGCCGCCTGGATGCCTTCCTGGATCGCCGTGACCAGGTCGGGGCGCTTGCGCAGGCGCCGCTCCAGGTGCAGCAAGGTAATGACGTAGCGGGTGATCTCCATGTCGCGGCCGGCGTTGTCCTGGCCGAGCTGCTGCTCCAGCACGGTGAAGCCCAGCCGCAGCTGGGACAGGTCGCCGTAGATGGCCTCGACCGTGTCGGCGTCGAGCGTGAACAGGCTCTTGATGCAGGTCTCGAAGGGGGCGGGCTCGGCCGAGCCCTCCCAGGCGACCTGGCGCACGAGTTCGGCGCACTGGAACAGGGCAGCCATGGCGATGGCGCGATTTTCGTTGCTGGGGGTCACGGGTCTACCTGGGCTCCGGGTCGTCGATGGACTGTTCGATTATGGCACCACCCAGGCATTCCTGGCCGCTGTAGAAGACGATGGACTGTCCCGGGGTGATGGCGCGCTGTGGCTGGGCGAAGTTTACCTCGAGCGTGTCCGCGTCTCGTGTCATCACCGTGCAGGCCTGGTCGGGCTGGCGGTAGCGGATCTTCGCGGTGCAGGCCAGCGGCCACTCGGGGGTGGCCTCGGACACCCAGTGGGCCTGGCGGGCGAGCAGGGCCGGCTGGAACAGCAGCGGGTGGTCGTGGCCCTGCCCCACGATCAGGCGGTTGCGTTCGAGGTCCTTGGCCACCACGAACCAGGGCGCCTCGCCGGCGTCGCGCACTCCGCCAATCCCCAGGCCCTGGCGCTGGCCGAGGGTGTAGTACATGAGACCCTGGTGTTCGCCCAGCGTCTCGCCCTCCGGTGTCACCACGGGGCCGGGCTGCGCCGGCAGGTAGCGGGCGAGAAAGTCGCGGAACTTGCGCTCGCCGATGAAGCAGATGCCGGTGCTGTCCTTCTTGGCGTGGTTGGGCAGGCCCGCCCGTTCGGCGATATGGCGGACCTCCGCCTTGTGCAGTCCGCCCAGCGGGAACAGCGTGCGCGCGAGCTGCGACTGGTCGAGCAGGTGCAGGAAATAGCTCTGATCCTTGTCGGGATCGCGGCCCTTGCACAGACTGTCTCTTATACACATCTCCGAGCCCACGAGACCGTACTAGATCTCGTATGCCGTCTTCTG
>OMKS01001471.1_pt1 | contig 20843 bp, 19 predicted proteins | sample 1674721 | NCBI WGS metagenome assembly OMKS01 (sample SAMN06264996, study PRJEB25208) | sediment metagenome | isolation source: hot spring sediment | place: USA: California | collected 2014-09-02
ACAATGCGGGGGTGGCGTTGGAATCTCCGGCGGCAATGGAGGATGCCGCGTGGCTTGACAATTGGAACCGAACCCTACAGGTCAATCTGACCGCGGCCGCGGAGTTGTGCCGCCACAGTGTGCGCCATTTTCAGGCCACGGGTGGGGGGCGCATCATCAATGTCGCTTCCCGGGCGGCTTTTCGCGGAGATACGGTGGATTACCTGGCTTATGCCGCCTCCAAGGGGGGATTGGTTTCGTTGACGCGTTCCCTGGCCCGTGGCTACGGCAAAGACAACATCAAGGCTTTCGTGGTGGCACCGGGGTTTGTGCGCACGGATATGGCCCAGGCCTTTTTTGACCGTTACGGCGAGGATTTCGCCCTGGAAGATATCGCGTTACCGCGGTTGACCGAACCGGCGGACCTGGCGCCGCTGCTCGTGTTCCTGGCTTCCGGTGCGGGAGATCACGCGACCGGAGGCACGTTTGATATCAATGCCGGCAGCTACGTGCATTGAAAGTCTAAAGTCGAGAGCAATAAGTGAAAAGACAAAAGACAGGTGGCAGGGGTAGGGGCGGTTCGCGAACCGCCCGTACGGTAGATTGGAAAATGATTTTTTGAGGGCGAAAAATTTTTCGCCCCTACGCCTGGCCTCCTGTCCCCTTCTTTCAACTTTTCAACTCTTCAACTTTACTTAGGCGCTTTCTCCCGGCCTTCAGAGACCAGAATGTTTACGGCGGCCAGGGTAAGGGCGACCAACGCAACGGCGATCTTTTGCGCGATTGAGGGTACGCGGAAAGTAAAAAGCATGAAACCGGCGAACCCCACCATGAATGCGGCCGCGGCCATGGACAGAAAAGGGCGGTAGTGACCAAAGGGGCGAATCTTTCGCCGCCGCCCCACCATCTGCACGATCAGAAATCCCACGAACAGCACCAGCCCTACGGTCAGGTCCATGCCACACTCCTGGTGCATCAGTATATCGTGATGCGTTTGCCTGGTCAAGAAAGCGCGTACTTGACAAGCTGGAAAAAGAGGGTTACCATGAATTGGCGTTTCAGTATATGAAAGAGCATTTCAAAATATGAAACATGGCTGCGATTTCCCGGGACCCCAAGGCGCCCGGAAGGAGGAATGCATGTTGGATCTAGAGAAACTCTATTCTACTACAGCACGCGCGACGCGCAAATCGGCCATTCGTGAGTTGTTGAAGTTGGCGGACAAACCGGAGGTCATCTCTTTTGCCGGCGGCTGGCCCTCTCCCGACCTTTTCCCCGTGGATACCATCAGTGATCTGATGGTTAAGGTGCTAAAGGAAAGGGGCCGCAAAGTATTGCACTACTCCAAGGCGGAAGGTGAAGTCGGATTGAAAGAGGAACTGATCCGCCTGATGGCAAAAGACGGCGTGACCGCGGAAGCGGAAAACATCCTGGTGCTGACCGGTTCCCAGCAGGGCTTGGATATGCTGCCAAAGGCTTTTGTGGACCGCGGCGATGTGGTGTTTGTGGAAACCCCCACCTATGTGGGCGCCATCCAGGCGTTCGACAATTACGGCACGCACATGGTGCCGGTGGAGACGGACGATAATGGCATGGACGCCGCGGCGCTGGAAAAATCGATCGCTGAATGGAAGCAGCGCGGCCAGGCAGACCGCTTGAAAATGGTCTACCTGATTCCCGATTTTCAGAATCCGTCCGGCATTACCATGACCGAAGAACGTCGCCGTGGTGTGTTGGAAGTGGCGGCCCGCCACGGCCTGCTGGTCGTGGATGACGCCCCTTACCGCGATTTGCGCTTTGAGGGAGAACCGGTACCTTCCCTGTACGCCCTGGACAAAAAACAGTCCGTCATATCCCTGTATACGTTCTCCAAGACACTGGTGCCGGGCTTGCGCGTGGCCTGGGCGGTGGGACCCCGGCAGCTCATTGACAAGCTGACCACACTGAAGCAAAGTGTTGATTTGTGTTCGTCCGCCCTATCGCAGCACGTGGTGGCCGATTATCTTGCGGGCGGATGCATGGAACGATACCTGCCGATGTTTAACGCGGATTACCGCCACAAGCGTGACATCATGCTGGATGCCATGGACAAGTACTTGCCGAAGTTAGAGGGCCTGAAGTGGACCCGTCCGGAAGGCGGGCTGTTTATCTGGGTCACCCTGCCGGAAAAGATGGATGCTGAGAAACTTTTTCACGCCGCGGTGCGCGAAAACGTGGCCTTTGTGCTCGGATCGGCGTTCCATCCCTCCGGAGGCCTGAAGAACTGTTTCCGCTTGAATTTCTCTTTCGCCGCACCGGACCGAATTCACGAAGGTGTTTCGCGACTCGGACGCGCCTTGACGAAATTCGCGCAGGAATCCGCTTAACCCGGAATGATGCGTTACTTTGCCTGAGTGGGAGGTGACGTCAAGAATTTGTGTTTTGTCGGGATTGAATCCCCGTCATGTCCCGGGTACAATTGAGCAATGTGCCGATGCTTCCGCGCTGCCTCCGCGGACGGCTCATCCGCATTTGAACAGCTGACAGTGAACGCTGCCGCCGCCGGCGGTCAAGGAGGAAAGTAATGAACATTTTTGTGTGTATCAAACAGGTTCCCGATACGGAAGCCAGCCTGAGCGTTGAGGGCGGCCGCAAAGTAAGGGAATCGGGGCTTAAGTGGGTGGTCAGCCCCTATGATGAATATGCCCTGGAAGCGGCCATTCAATTAAAAGAAAATACAACCGGCTCAAGCGTTACCGCCATCACGGTGGGTCCCGCCCGCGCCGACGGGGTGTTGCGCACGGCCCTGGCCATGGGGGCCACCGCGGCGGTCCACGTGGAAAGCGACAGTGAACTCGATCATCATGCAATCGCCGCCTGCCTGGCCGCCGCCATAAGGAGTTGCGGTGATCCCGATATCATCCTGACCGGCAAACAGGCCATTGACGTGGATGCGGGTGTTTTGCCGCTGTTCCTGGCGCAAGCCATGGATATGCCCTCGGCCGGCGGCGTGCTCGCCATGGAAGTGGCGGATGGTACGGCCAGGGTCGAGCGGGAGATCGAGGGCGGCGCCCGGGAACGCATCGAGATGGCGCTGCCATGTGTTGTCGGCGCCACCAAGGGGCTCAATACTCCCAGATATCCCTCTTTAATGGGGATCATGAAAGCCAAGAAAGTGGAAGTCAAGAAATTCACTCCGGCTGAATTGAACCTGGAATCTCTGGAGCCGGTGTTGCGCTTGGAATCTTTATCGGTTCCCGAAGAGAAGGCTCCCGGCCGGGTGATTGAAGGTGAACCCGCGGATGCCGTGCGTGAACTGGTTCGTCTGTTGCGTGACGAAGCCAAGGTTCTGTAGGAGGCGACCATGTCCATTACCCTCGTGTTTGTTGAAAGCCAAAATGGAAAAATCAAAAAAGCCAGCCGCGAGGCTCTTGCCCTGGCCTTGTCCGGTCCCGATAAAGTGGCCGCGGTCACGTTCGCCAATGATGGCGCCGACCTGGCCGCGGCCCTTTCCGGAGTATCCACGCTTTTTCACGTAACCGGTGCGGGTGATCTCTACCAGCCCGATATCCATGCGGCAACCCTGGAGTCAATAATAAAGGATAAGGGAATCGCAACCGTTATCGCGGCTCATTCCGCACGCAGCCGTGATCTTTTCCCCCGCGTGGCGGCGCGTGTCAAGGCCGCCATGGTCTCAGATTGCGTGGCCGTCAACCTGGAGGAGAGGTGCGCGGTCAAGCCCGTGTACTCCGGCAAGTTGCTGGCCCGCATCAGGGTGAACGCCGGGGTGAATCTGTTTACCCTGCGTCCCAACGTCTTTCCCGCTGAATTGCCCGCCGGCAATGACACGCCAGAGGTGGTCGCCGTTTCCGCGGCGGATGTGACCCCCCGTTGCCGGGTGGTGGAAGTGGCGGCCGGCGCGGCCGGCAGGATCGACCTGACTGAGGCGGCCGTGATCGTATCCGGCGGCCGGGCAATGAAAAACAAAGATAATTTCGCCTTGTTGCAGGAACTGGCCGATGTGTTGAATGCCGGCCTGGGGGCTTCCCGGGCCGCCGTGGATGCGGAATTCGCCGAGTACAACATGCAGGTCGGCCAGACAGGCAAGGTCGTGAACCCCAAACTGTATGTCGCGTGCGGCATTTCCGGAGCCATTCAACACTTTGTGGGCATGAAGACATCCAAAGTAATCGTGGCCATCAATAAGGATCCGGAAGCCCCGATCTTTAAAAAAGCGGATTACGGCATTGTGGGAGATCTGTTTGAGATCGTGCCCCTGCTGAAAAATGAGTTGGAAAAAGCCCTGAATTAGCCAATGGATCTCAGGCAGGTGATCCGGCAACGCCGCAGTGTCCGCAGTTTCCAGGACCGCCCGGTTGACCGGGCGGTCCTGGAGGACCTGATCCGTGAGGCCGTATGGGCGCCGTCGGCCATGAACACCCAGCCGTGGATGTTTCACGTGGTGTCCGGAAACAGCCGCGACCGCCTCTGCCGCATCATGTCCAGCGCGTTCGACCGCCTGCAGCCGCGGTTGGCGGCGTTGTTTAAAAAAAGCATGGTGGGCATGATCCGTCGATACTTCACCCATTTCGGCAATGCGCCTCACCTGGTGGCGGTAACCGTTGAGCGTCTGGAAATACCGCAATACCAGGAAGGTGCTGTTCAAAGCGTGGCCGCGGCCATCCAGAATTTTTCGCTCCTGGCACACGAGGCGGGCCTCGGGACCTGCTGGATGACCGGTCCGTTGTGGGTGGCCAATGAAGTGGAGGCTTTCCTGGGGGTGCCGCAGCGCCGTCTGGTGGCCGTACTCACCGTGGGATGGCCCGATCAAGATCCTCCCACACCTACGCGCAAAGACGAGGCGGTGGCGTGGCTCGAATAAACCGATTTTAACTTTATTTTTTTCTTGACAATCCCAAAAAGGCACCATAACATATTGGTGTCGATTTCGTATAGTGAAATTGGATTTTGTTAATTGAAATTTACCTCCGATGATGCGGAGACAGGAGTTGCCGAATGGATTACCTCTTGACGGATGAGCAAAAGATGCTGCGCGACATGGCCGCCAAGTTCACGGCCAATGAGATTACGCCCGTAGCGGCGGAGATGGAGAAAGAAGGCCGATTCCCCCACGAAATACTCAAAAAGGCCGGTGAACTCGGCTTGATGGGAATCACCCTGCCCGAGGAATATGGCGGCGGCGGCATGGACTCGGTGGGGTACATGCTGGCTATGGAAGAGATTGGCAAGGGACTGGCGTCGCTGGTGCTGATCATGTCCACTCACATCTCCCTGGCCGCGGGTTCAATCCACAAGTTCGGCTCCGACGAGCAGAAACAGAAATACCTTCCCGACCTGTGCAGTGGCAAAAAAGTGGGCAGCTTTTCATTAACCGAAGCCGGAGCGGGCTCCGACGCCGCCGGTTTGAAAACCCGGGCTGAACGTCGCGGTGACACCTACCTGATCAACGGCAGCAAACAGTTCTGCACCCTTGATCCGGATTGCGATAATGTCATCGTTCTTTTCGCACTGACGGCATCGGAACTCAAAACCAAGGGCATCAGTGCGTTTATCATCGATAAGAGCATGCCCGGCTGGCGAGTCGGCAAAAAGGAACACAAACTGGGCATTCGCACGGCCACGACTTCGGAGCTGATCTTCGAGGATTGCGAGGTCCCGGCCGCGAATCTGCTTGGCGAAGAAAACCAGGGTTTCAAGTATGCCATGATCGCGTTGGACAGCGGACGCATCGGCATTGCCACCCAGGCCCTGGCCGTAGCCAAAGCCTCTATCGAGGCGGCCACGGAGTACGCCAAGAACCGCGAGCAGTTCGGCAAACCCATCGCGGCGCTTCAAGCCATCCAGTGGATGATCGCGGACATGAACACCGAGTATGACGCTTCCTGGTTGCTGACCTATCGTGCCGCGTTGATGAAGGATCAGGGACTGCGTTTTTCCCGCGAAGCCGCCATGGCCAAATTGAAGGCTTCAGAAACGGCGTCTTTCTGTGCCGATACGGCCATCCAGATTCACGGCGGTTACGGCTATACCGAAGATTTTCCGGTGGAACGCTATTACCGGGATGCGCGCATCACCCGTATTTACGAAGGCACCAGCGAGATTCAGCGCCTGGTCATTGCCTTGAACAGTATGAAGTAAGGTGATATCCGGAGGACAAAATGTCGGATCTGCAAACATTGGAAAAAGAATTTGAGAAATACCTGCGCCTGCAATCGCCGCCCCTGGCTTTGCGCATGTTGCAGCCGGGGGAGAACGCACCAGAGAAGTGCCGCCGCCCTTATCAACATCTGAAGACCAGGGTGACCATCTGCCAGGGATTCACCATGGCACGAAAATACGGCTGGACCGTTTGCATGGGGGTCGAAGACATGGCCTGTCCACCCGGCGCCGCCCTGTTCGGCTTTTACAAAAACACCGACTATTTTGACTCCGGGAATATGGCGGTACCGGCCTATGCGCCTGACCTGGAAGCCGGCAAGGCCCTGGAAAAGGAATTCCCCCGCTTTGGTTATAATGAATGCGAAGCCATCCTGGTGGCGCCCATGGGGCGGGCCGAATTCGAGCCGCATATGCTGGTGTTTTACGCCCAGCCCGCCCAGGTGATGCGCCTGATTCACGGAGCGGTTTATGAAAGCGGCGGCGGCATCAACAGCTGGACCCAGTGCCGTTTCGGCTGTTCCAGCGTCATTTCCGTTTTGCAGTCCGGAAAGTGCACCTTTAACGTTCCCGGCAACGGTGACCGTGTGTTTGCCGGCGTTCAGGACAGTGAAATGAGTTTCTACCTGCCCATGGCAAGGGCGGAAGGCGTGGTTGCCGGGCTGGCGGCCAACCACAAGGGCGGCACCCGTTATCCCGTGCCCGCCTACCTGATGTACCAGCCCAATTTTCCCAAAAACTACGCGCAGCAGATGGAAATCTGGCGCGAACTGAAAGAGATTCAGGATTAGACGTGTTCCCCAAGGTACCCATAAGGAATGGGCCCGGAGCGGTCGCCCTCCCCGCCGGAATCGGCTTGCGCCTTTTTCGGCCGACGGATTTGGTCGACGCCTCTGTTCCCTCGGGTTTTCGCTCCCGGACGGCTGCGGCCGGCCGGGCCCATTCCCCTTTTCATGGAGGGTCGGGGCAACCATGATACCCTGCAGGCGAGGAGTCGTCAACCACTCAGCCCGACACCAATCATGCGGGCGTAGAGACATTTCCGTCAGCGGATTCCAACACCAGGTAGGTGCCGAGCGCCTGGGCCGCCGCCAGGCCGGAGCCGTCCATCACCCGGGCCTCCAGCACGGCGGTACGGCGACCGCGGTGCAACACCGCCGCTTCCGCGACTACGATTTTCTCTGTTACGGGACGGATGTAGTTGATCTTGGCTTCCACCGTGGTCATGCCTTCGCCGGTTTCCAGGAGTCCCGCCAGTGCGGCACCCATGGCCGTATCCACCAGCGCGAACAGGGCACCGCCGTGAACCTGGCCGAAAATATTGATCAATTCCGCGGTGACCGCCATCTCCATTCTGGCCCAGCCTTTACGGACATTCACCAGTCTCATGCCCAGGTGGTTGTGAAAGTGTCCAGGGCGGGTGAGGCGTTGTTTAAAGGCGTCCATCACGGCGGCCGGCAATGGCGGAAATTCTGTTTTTTTTATCATAATGCCATTATACGGTACGGGTGGGGCGGGGCCAACCCCTCAGAAGGGGAAGATAAATGAATCCGTCGGCGACACGAATTAAAGATGTACCGTCGGTAAATCGACACAGAAACGGAGGCTGATCATGGAAACGAATCGAGGTTCTTGGGGTTCAAAAACTGCGTTCATCCTGGTCGCAGCGGGATCCGCCGTGGGATTGGGAAACATCTGGCGTTTTCCCTATCAGGCGGGAATCAACGGCGGCGCCGCCTTTGTGCTGATCTACATTCTGGCCGCCTTTGTTCTGGGATTAAGTGTTTTACTGGCGGAGGCGGCGATCGGTCGCGCCACCGGCAAGAACCCGGTCTGCGCCCTGCGGGCCTTAAAACCGAATACCCGCTGGCATTGGTTCGGCGCCATGGGAGTGGTGATCTGTACCGTGGTCCTTTCCTATTACGGCGTAATCGCCGGTTGGACCCTTGGTTACGCCGCCAAGGCCGTGGGAGGTGATTTTTCGCGCCCGCTGGATCAGCAACTGGTGGCAAAGATGTTCAGCGATTTCGCCTCCAATCCGGGTTTGATGCTCTTGCTGTTTTTCGCTTTTATCCTGGTTACCGTGCTGGTGGTTTCGCGCGGGGTTCAGGGTGGTATCGAGAAGCTGGCCAAGATGCTTATGCCCGTGCTCTTTTTGCTGCTGGTGCTGATGGTTCTGCGTGCGGTTACCCTGGAAGGCTCTTCGAAAGGTCTGGCGTTTTACCTTAACCCCGATTTTTCCAAACTCAACGCGACCGCGGTGATGAGCGCCATCAGCCAGGCGTTTTTCTCTACTTCCGTGGGCGTGGGCATTATGCTGACATACGGCAGTTACCTGCGCCGTTCCAACCGCCTGGTAAACTGCGGCATATGGATCATCGGGCTGGATACTCTGGTGGCGGTGATCGCCGGCCTGATTATTTTCCCCACCCTGTTTACGGTTCCCGGCATGAACCCGGCCCAGGGCCCGGAACTGGTGTTTGTGGTGCTGCCGGTGGTCTTTTCCAAGATCCCCCTGGGCGCGTTGTTCGGCGCCTTGTTTTTCCTGTTGGTGGTAATCGCCGCCCTGACATCGACCATCTCGTTGCTGGAGGTGGGCGTCAGTTACCTGGTGGATTTCCGCAAGTGGAGCCGGCGCAAAGCCACCTGGTTGTTGGGTGGACTCGTGGCCCTGTTGGGAGTTCCCTCGGTGCTGTCACAGGGAGGCAGCAAGTTCTTTTCAAAACTCCCGGTGTTAGGCATGTCTTTTCTGGATACCATGGATAAAATTTTCGGCGCTTACGGCTACACCTTTGGCGCGTTGTTTATCGCTGTTTTCGTGGGCTTTGTGTGGAAACCGAAAGCGGCGATCGCGGAGATCGAACAGGAAGGTTATCGGTTTCGCCTGAAAAATGTGTGGGCGTTCACTTTGCGTTGGATCGCCACGCCGCTGATTCTGGTGATGCTGGTATCCAGTTTCTTTTGAGGCTCGGGGTGATCGGTATACCCGAAATGAAATAGTGGATATTTCCAGTGCATAGGGAGGGTCCGATGTCAAGTCTCAACCATTCAATTGAAAATGCGTGTCGCATATTGGTCCTGTTATCCGAGCAGGAAGCGGGAATCAATCTGACGGAACTGAGTGAGCGTATGGGAATTAACAAGAGTACGGCTTACCGATACCTGTCCACGTTGGAACGCTATCGCATAGTTAAAAAAGAGCACAACCGCTACACCCTGGGTTTGCGGGTGTTTGAGATGGGCAACCGTGTACCGGTGATCCGCTTGATTCTGGAGCGCATTTACCCCCGCCTGTTGGAGTTGGGTTTTCTGTTTAATGAAACCATCAGTGTGGGGATATTGTCGGATGCAGAGGTGATGATCCTGGAACGCGTCGAAAAGGGGCGCAGTCTGGTCAACCAGGTGTTTACCGGAACCAAGGTCCCCTTGTACTGTACGGGCCTGGGCAAAGCCATTCTTTCCGTCATGTCCGAGGAACATCGCGACACGTTGCTGACTGAGATTCATTTTGAAAAATTGACTCCGCGAACCATTCTTTCGCGGGAACAACTGATGCGGGATCTGGATGAAACCCGCAAGCGGGGTTTCAGCATCGATGATTCCGAGTACGAGGAGGATTTGAAGTGCGTGGGCGTGCCGCTCTTTTTTGAAAGCCTGGGGGTCATGAGTGCCGTGAGTGTGACGGGCCCACGGTCACGCATGACTGGCGACCGTGTCCGCCACATCGGTGAACACCTGCGGCAGGCCGTTGATTCGTTTGTCAAGGAAATGAATAAATGACGGCTATGCGCCGGGGCGAAATGGTCGGCCTGGCAAAAAAACCGCCTTTAGTGGAATTTGCTTGACATTCTATTTTTGCGACACTACTATGAGTGTGGATTTTGATTAATAAAATACTATTTCATTATGTGAAACTTTAGTGAGTGTAAAAAAGTCGTCTTACGGATGTACAGTACGGCCGAGTGCGAATCCGTTGCCGCCTGGGCCGACTGCCTGGAAATACCAAAAAGGAGGTTTTTCATGAAACACAGAAGTCAGCTTCTGATGACGCTCCTGGTGTCCGTGCTGCTTTTGGTGGGCACCCAGGGCATGGCCAAGAAAGAGATGTCCCTGCTGGACATGTACAAAATCATGCAGGGCATGAAGTGGGTGGACCTGACTCACGCGTTTGACAAGAACATTCCACATTGGAAGGGATTTACCGGAACTTATGACACCAATCTCCTGTACCATTATGATCCGGGTGTGGGTTCCGACGGCTACGGCTTCCTGGTGCATCAGTACACCCATGTGGGACAATGGGGCACCCATGTGGATCCGCCCAACCATTTCGTCAAGGGATTGCGTTCCCTGAGCGATATCCCCGTGACGGAGATGCTTTTGCCGCTGGTGGTGTTTGATGTCCATGAAAAGGTTGCGAAAAATCCCGACTACATGATCACCATGGACGATGTCAAGGCCTGGGAAAAGAAGTACGGCCCCGTGCCGGAAGGATCCTTCTGCGCCATGCGTACGGATTGGTCCAAGCGCTGGCCCTCCATGGAAAAGATGCAGAACAAGGATGAAAACGGCGTGGCCCATTATCCCGGATGGAGCATGGAAGTGCTGAAGTACTTGTACGAGACACGCAAGATCATGGCCAACGGACATGAACCCACCGACACGGATCCCGGCTTCAAAACCACCAAAGACAACTACGAAGGCGAATACTACGTATTGGCCCAGGACAAGTACCAGATCGAACTCTTGACGAACCTGGATCAGCTTCCCGAGTACGGTGGCCTGGTGGTGGCAAGCTGGCCCAAGGCCCTGCATGGGTCTGGTTTCCCGGCACGCGTGTTCGCCATTGTTCCCAACAAGTAATCTGTCCGGCCGACTGCAACTCAACACGGGATATGAAAAAAGTGGAGGTTGAATCAAGATGAAACGACTAATGATTGTACTGGCTGCGGTATGCCTGATGACGGCTGGCCCGGGACTGTGGGCGGATGGCGCCGACAAGGGTCCCGAGATCACCGGGGGTGTTACATTTTACTGGTACACCTTTATGTGGGGCAATACCGATTTCAACAACAGCGACTACACCGCGGGCGGTGTGACTGTTGACGGCTCCGGCGACTCCTACAACTACAACTACGGCCACGGCAGCATGTGGATGAAAGCCGACTGGGAAGGCGCGAGCGTATATGCCAAGCTGGGCGCCTGGGGCCCCTATGGGATGCAACCCATTTACACGGCTCCCCTGGATCCCAGTGCCCGGCTGCTGGAAGGCTACCTGGATATCAAAAAACTGATCGGTCCATTCTCTCTCCGGGTCGGCAAGTTCCGCTTCGCCTACGGCGAAGGCCTGGTGGCTTTTGACGGCGGCGAAGACGGCACCACCGGATATCAACTGTTCGCGGCTGAAAAGAACTGGTCGCTGGACTTGTTCTACCGCAAGGGGCAGGACAACGCCGGTTGGAATGAAATGGCGTTTAACCCGACTCCCGGATCCCGCAACCCCGAGGCGACCGACGACTGGAATGTCTGGGGTGCTTACGCCACCTTGAAGCTGGACAAGTTCACCGTCAGTCCCTACCTGTTCTACAAAAAGTTCGGTGAAGATACACCGATGTGGATCGGGGCGGATGTGAGCGCCAGCCTCGTCAAAGGTCTGGCCCTCAAACTCGAATACGTCCAGATGTTCGGCAGCAATGCCTGGGACCAGGATTACAACGGTTTCGGCATGATCCTCAAGGCGGATTACACGACCGATTCCGGCCTTAACGTCGGAGCCGGTTACGTGATCGCTTCCGGTGACGACAACTACGCCGACAACAAAAACGGCACCTACGAAGCGGTTTTGCACAACCCCTACACCGGCGGCTTTTACAAAGGCTGGGTCGGTCTGGGGCCCGCGCACATGTGCGCCACAATTGCTGGATTCAGCCTGCTGGCTCCTTTTGAATACCTGATGACCAACGTGACCTCGTTGAATGCGCACGTGGGTTACAAAATCAAGAACGTCTCCCTGCGGCTGGATTTCTACAAATACGGCAAACACAAGCTGGCCGTGGGTGACAAGGATATGGGTTATGAAATCGCCGTCATGGCGATGACCAACATCAAGGGCATCGACGTGGGCGGTACATTCGGGGTCTGGAAACCCGGCGATCACTTCTCCAAGACTCTGAACAAGGGTGACGACTCCAGTTACGGTGGTTACATCTTTTTCTCGAAAGGTTTTGACTTCAAACTCCGGTAATCACCGGAGGCGTGACCCGGGCGGGCCGGGAGTTATCTCCCGGCCCGTCCCCATCGTTCCCGCGGGCGCCGCAGGCAACGGAACGGCGCCGGCGGGAATGGCAATTTCCCTTTAGGAGTGAGTCAATGACACAGAAAATCGCCCTTATCGGTTTCGGAACCGTAGGACAAGGTCTGGTGGAAATCCTGCAGGAAAAAGCGGCCGAATTGCACGAGCGCTACGGTTACCAGTGGAAGATCACGGGTGTGTGCGACAACCGCTTCGGTACGGTCTGTCATGCGCAGGGACTGGATCCCCGTGTTCTGCTGAAGGAAGCCGCAAATGGTTGTTTGAAAACCCATCGTTTGGAGGGGGACGTCAAGCAATTCCTGGATGAATGTGATGCGGACGTGGTCGTGGAGATGACCTACACCAACCTCAGCGACGGTGAACCCGCGGTTTCCCACTGCCGTTACGCCCTGGAGAAAGGCCGCCACGTGGTTACCTCCAACAAGGGGCCCGCCGCGCTGCATTTCCGCAACCTTTCCGCGCTGGCGGCAAAAAACCGCGTGCGCTTCCTGATTGAGGGAACCGTGATGAGCGGTACACCGGTGCTGAATTTAATGGACGGCCCGTTGCAGGGTTGCCGGGTGGAATCGCTGCGGGGAATCCTCAACGGCACCACCAACTACATTCTCACCTGCATGGAAGATGGCATGGCTTATGATGACGCGCTGGCCAAGGCCCAGGAGTTGGGCTACGCGGAAGCGGATCCCACCGGAGATGTGGAGGGATATGACGCCCGCGCCAAGGTCGCGATCCTGGCCAACGTGGTGATGGGCGCGGATCTGCCGATTGAAAATGTGTCGTGTACCGGCATTACCGCCATCACTCCAACGGATATCGAAACGGCCCGCAAAAGCGGCAAACGCTGGAAATTGATCGGAGCGGTGGAGCGCAACGGTAACGATGTTTCGGCATCGGTTAAGCCGGAGATGGTGCCCCTGGACCATCCCCTGGCCGGGGTCTCCGGAGCCACCAACGCGTTGACCGTGGTGACGGATCTGCTGAAAGATGTTTCGATCGTGGGCCCGGGTGCCGGCCGCAAGGAAACGGGTTTTTCCATATTAACCGACCTGTTGACCATTCACCGCTCGAGTTGATCTTACATGAAAACCTGCAAGTCACCAATCAGGAGGTAACCATGGTGTCGAGTATTATGAAGCGCGTGCTGTATGTGGACCTGACGGAGCAGACCTTTCATTACCAACCCGTTGATATGTCGCTGTATCCACATTGGCTGGGAGGCAAGGGGCTGGGCTTAAAGATGATGGTGGATATGGGACTGGTCGACCAGGACCCCTTCTCGCCTGAAAACCCCTTGATTTTCGTGACCGGTCCATTTACGGGAAGCCTGGTGCAGACATCGGCAAGAATGGCGCTGGTGACGAAATCCCCCCTGACCGGTTCCTGCCTGGACTCCCACGTTGGGGGGCATCTCGGCCCTCAGGTGAAACGCGCCGGCATCGACGCCCTGGTAATCAGGGGCAAAAGCGCGTCCCCCGTGGTGCTGCATGTTTCTCCGCTGAAGGTGGACTTTCTGGACGCGCGCCGTTTGTGGGGAAAAGGTAAGTTTGATACGGAAGACGAGCTTCTGAAAAGAATCCCCGGCAGCCGGGTGGCCTGCATTGGTCCCGCCGGTGAGAACCGGGTGCGATTCAGCGTAATCGGCACCAGTCGCCACCGCCAGTTTGGACGTGGCGGTGCGGGCGCGGTCATGGGATCCAAACAGCTCAAGGCGGTCGCGTTCAGCGGCGAAGAGAAAATCACCTATCATGATGAGAAACTGTTTCGCGAACTGGCCGCTCAGTTAACCAAGGATGTGGTGGCCCACCCCAACCGCCAATTGCGCTATACCCACGGTACCAACTGGTGGACCCGTGCGGGTCACGAACAGGGACAGTTCCTGCCCACCCGCAATTGCCGGGACGGTCAATTCGAAGGCTATGCGACGTTGACTTCTGAGTACTTCCGCGAGCACTACGGCTGGAAAAGCAAGGGATGCTTTAATTGCGCCATTCAATGCGCCAAGGTGGCGAAATGGAGTGACCGCGAACTGGAAGGACCGGAATACGAAACCGTTGCCTGGCTGGGCAGTAACTGCGGTATTTCTGATCCCGAGGTCTTGATGGAAGCCAACCTGCTGGCGGACGACCTCGGACTGGACACCATCTCACTGGGCGCGACCATCGCTTTTGCTATGGAAGCCTATGAGAAAGGCATCCTTACCGGTTCAGATACAGACGGCATGGAACTCGCCTTCGGCAACGGCCCGGCTCTATTGGATTGTGTGCGACGCATCGCGGCGCGACGCGGCCTGGGCGACCTTCTGGCGGAAGGCACCCGCATCGCTTCGCAAAAGATCGGCAAGGAAAGTGATTATTTCGCCCTGCAGACCGCGGGCATGGAGTTGTCGGGAGTCAACATCAAGGGCTCCGCATCCATGGCGCTGGGTCTGGCTACGGCGGATTTTGCCAGCCATACGCGGATCTGGTCGGCCACGGCGGAAATGAACGGTGAACTGGATTTTAAGAACACGCCGGAGTACGTGGCCAACGCCCAGGATGAGGTCAACCTGCGCAACTCCCTGATTGTCTGTGATTTTGTGCCCTACGGAAATGACCGCTTGGCACCGCTTTATGAGGCGGCAACAGGCATTCCCATGACTCCCGAGAAGCTGATGGCCGCGGGGGCGCGCATCTTTGCCCTGGCGCGCATGTTCAACTTGAGAAACGGCCGCACACGCGCGGATGATCGCGTGCCGCGGCGTTATCTGGAAGAAACCCATATCGCCGGGATTTTCAAGGATCGCAAGTTGACTCCGGAAAAGTTCAACCAGTGGCTGGACGCCTACTACAAGCAGCGTGGCTGGGACAACAACGGCGTTCCCACAAACGAGTTGCTGCAGACCCAGGGATTGACGAGGATTTAACCAAAGTTGAAGAGTTGAAGAGTTGAAAAGTTGAAGAGGGAAGAAGTGAAAAAAGGTGACAGATAACAGGAGGCAGGCGTACGGGCGGTTCGCGAACCGCTACATTTGTGCGTATGCCATACGCCCCGCTGTTTTTTTTCTGCCTACCTGCCACCTGCCTCCTATCACCTGATACCTCGTTTCCTCTTTCCGTGTATTCCGTGGTTTGAATTTCTTCCCGATTGATGGGCGACCGGCCGGTCGCCCCTACGTCTGAATTTCAAATGATTTTTAAGGGGCGAAAAATTTTTCGCCCGTGCACCTGTCGCCTTCTTTCCAACTCTCCAACTTTCCAACTCTCCCCCAGTGGGTGTTGACAACGACTGTCCGCTTGCGTTACCCTTTGATTTGACGCATCAAGCACAAATCCAAGAAATCACCGTCAAGGGGTATGCATGAGCAACCAAAGCAATGCCGAACTGGATTGGTCCGCCCTGTCATTCAGTTACATCCAGACCGATTTCCGTTTCCGCGCCGAGTGGAGAGACGGAGAATGGGACAAGGGGCGCCTGGATACGGATCCCTTCCTGCGTGTTCATGAAGGATCGACTGCCCTGCACTATGGACAGGAGTGTTTTGAAGGCATGAAGGCCTTTGCGGCCGCTGATGGGCGCGTGTTGCTTTTTCGCCCCGACGAAAACGCCCGCCGCATGCAACGCAGCGCCGCGCGCATCCTGATGCCGACCGTGCCGGAAGAGCTGTTTTTACATGGCGTAAAAGAGACGGTACGCGCCAACCGGCGCTGGGTACCGCCTCATGGTTCAGGCGCCTCTTTGTACGTGCGGCCGTTGCTATACGGCATGGGCCCCAATATCGGGGTGCGGCCGGCTCCGGAATACATGTTTACGGTTTTCTGCACGCCGGTCGGTCCCTACTTCAAGGGTGGGTTAAAGCCGGTTTTCATTTCCGTTACCGATTATGACCGGGCCGCCCCCAAGGGGACCGGCGCGGCCAAGGTCGGCGGCAACTACGCGGCCAGTCTGCTGGCTCACCAGGAGGCCGTGGAAGCCGGATACGCAGACTGTATCTACCTTGACCCACTAAACCACCGCAACATCGAAGAGGTCGGCGCGGCCAACTTCTTTGGCATTACCCGCGACAACCGTTTCGTGACCCCCAAATCTGCTTCCATTCTTCCCAGTATTACGCGCATGTCTCTAGTGTATATCGCGCGTGAAATACTGGGCATGACCGTGGAGGAACGGGATGTTCCCATAGATTCCATTGGTGAGTTCGTGGAGGCCGGCGCTTGCGGAACCGCCGCGGTGATCACGCCCATCGGCGGCATTTTCTACAATGGGTCCATGCACACCTTTTACGCCGACGGCGAGGAAGTGGGCCCGGTCACCCGGCGCCTGTACGATACCTTGAAGGGAATTCAGCAGGGCGAGTTGCCGGGTCCGCGGGGTTGGGCGGTGGAAGTCCCCTTGGAACAGCAGACATGATCCCGGGATAAGTCGCGCTGATTGTAGAGGAAAGCGGCTTTTTACTTGATTTTCGGTTTTTGTTTGCCTATAATTTTTTTGGCTGTGGGATTAAGCCCGGGATTATTCCTCCCGGTCCAATTGCATCCGTCGGAAGATCTCACGGTCGCAAAGGAGGAGACAAATGAAGAAGTTTACAGCCCTTGCCGCAATTTTCGGTCTGATGTTGATCATGACCTCTTGCTCCAAGCCCGGGGAAGTTGTGGTCACCAAGTACTTCCAGGCCATGGCGCACAATGACATGGATACCATGTCGTCCATGGCGGTCACGCCCAAAAACCTGGATTACGAGTCATACAAGATCAAAAGTGTCAGCGAACCTGAAATCGTGGATTTCCAGCTTCCCGCCATGATGGAGCAGATGGAAGTCCTGAAACAGGAGCGCCAGGAACTGCTCAACACCGTACGGGACATGCAGGATGAGGTGGATGAGCTGGAATTTGAAATGAATGAAACCCGCCGTCGCAGCCGCAAGGCCGAGCTGCAGCAGCAGATCGAAGAAAAGCAAGCCGCCATGGAGGCTGAAACCACAAAGTTCCGTCAACTCGTGGCCGCAATGGGTAAGCTCAAGAACGACATCGAGTTCGAGCAGGAGATAGTTAAGCTGTCAACCGGTGTGAGGCAGAGTCCGGAGATATATACGGGCAAAACCACCAAGATCCCGGTGACCACTCACGTGGTGTTCAAAGACGGTTCGGAAGAGGATTATGTGTTTGAGTTGGTCAAATACGAACTCAACGTTGAAGAACGTGTCCTGCCCAATCGCTTGATTATCCTGAATATCCTGACCCAGGCCGAATACGACAAAATGAAAGCCGGGGAACCAGTGGATGAAGCCGCGCCGGCCGAAGACGTGGCAATGGAAGATGTCACGGAAGAAGATCCGGCCTTTGTTGAAGATGAGCCGGTCGACGAACAAGAGTAACGCTGAGTACTGTCTGGTCCTGACAGCGTTATCCGACGGGCGCGCAGCCCATGGGTTGGCCTGCGCCCTGGTTGAGAACCGCTTGTGTGCCTGTGTCAGCGTGGTGCCGGGAGCGATCTCCCGGTACCGCTGGCGGGGACGAATAGAACGGGCCGAAGAAGCGATCCTGATTGCCAAGACCTTGGCAAGCCGTTATCCCGAAGTGGAAGCGTTCCTGAAGCGGGAGCATCCCTACGAGTGTCCGGAAATCCTGAAAATCCCCATTGAAGCCGGGCTTCCGGCTTACCTGGATTGGATCCGCGAAAGTGTAAGTAAAAAAGTGTAAGTAAAGTTGAAGAGTTGAAGAGGCAAGAAGTAGGGGCGACCGGCCGGTCGCCCATGAATCGGAAAGAAATTCAAACCACGGAACACACGGAATACACGGAAAAAAATCCGTGACGGATGTTAATACAATTGGGGCGGGTTTGAAATTCGCCCGTACACACTACCTCTTGTAACCTGTCACTTTCTCTTTCAACTCCCTCAACTTTTTTCTTCTTCAGACATCACCGGTGGCCTGAAAACCAGAATTATCCTTGCCGTTGATTGGTATGGATGAACGATTACTGCGTTGACTTGTCTGAAATCCGGAAATCGCCGTCGGAAAAATCGTTGATTTCCGGACGGATCGACCAGCGGATGCGGATGCGGTAGTTCATTTCCGGCGCAAGATCAACCGGGATGCGCCATTCAAATCGTCCCGTATCCGGGCAACCGTCCGAGATCACCAGGTGTTTGATGCCCTTGAGATAGAGTACCAGGATGATTCCGCCGGATTCGATTCCCCGGGAGACCCATGTAATGGTTGTGTTTTCGCCGTTAAATAAGATCTCTCCGCCGTTGGGTTGAATCAGGCGCAAAGACGCGGCCTCAGCTGATTTTGGAACGGTGTCGGCCCGATTTTCAGCGGAAACGGCGGAAATGCCGGGAACGGACAGTAACAGCGTCAGCAGCAAAGTAGACAATAATCGTTTTCGAAGGGCCATAGAACTATATATCACCAGCGCGAGTTTATCTCAATCCAGGAAAAAAAATTCACGCGAATGATGGGCGGGGAGAGTCGACTCGTCAGTCGGCCCTCCCCGCGCCGGGGTATGGGTTATGGGGGAGATTACTTGCTGGTTTTCTCGAGGGCGGCGATTTCCTTTTTCACGTCATCAAGGAACTTTTCATACCTGGCTTTATCGGGAGAATCGGGGAATAGAGAGATCATCTTTTCGTAGGTCTCCACGGTCTTTTGCCGGTCGTTTTTGTAGTAGTAAAAGTTGCCCAAGGTCAGGTAGGCGGGTTCGAGGTCGACCTTCAGCTCAATGGCTTTTTCCAGGTGGGGAACAATGGCGTCTTGAAACTTTGCGGCCACCGCAGCCAGTTTTTCCTTGAGGTCCTTGGCTTCCTTGTCTTTGCGAATGGGTTCGGCCTCCGCTTCCATAACCTGGAAGTTATTGGATGCGATGACAAAATGGGCAAGGGGCAGCAATTGGTCGTTTTCCGCGTCCTGGCGGGCGTCAATGTATGTGGAGAGGTACTCGTTTGAAGCCTCGTAGTCTTTCTGCTGGGAATAATTCAGGCCGATAATGTAGTTGGAAGCCGGGAAAATGGGGGCAAACTCGGTCTGGGCCATGGGCAGTTGCTGGAATTTCTTTAAATATTCAGTGGACTCGGCAAAATTTTTCCGGGTATACAGGTTCACGCCCAGTTGATACAGGCTCTGTCCCAAATGGGTGCGGTCCAGTTCAGCGATGTTTGGCAGGTCGATTAATTGACGGAAGCACTGGTTGGCTTCTTCCACATTCCGCTGTTGCTGGAATTGCTGGCCTTTGGAAAAAAGCAGCCGGGCCATCAGTTTAGCGGCTTCGGTGTGGCCGGGGTCCAGTTCCAGGGCTTTTTTCAGGTTATCTTCGCCGGGCTCGAGCTGGTTCTGGGCCAATTGCAGGCGGCCCAGGGCGAAACGGGCTTCAGCGTATTCCGCTTCCATCTCGATCACCTGTTGATAGAATTCCGTTGCCTTGTCGAATTCCTTGGCCTCAATCGCTTTCTGGGCTTTCTTCATCAGTTTCAGCGCTTGCTTTGAGGGCGGAGCGGCCTCGCCGGCGGTCGCCAGCATGGTCTGGCCGGCAAAGGCCAGCACGATCAGTGCAATCATGAATGTTTTCTTCATACGCAATGTCTCCTGTGGTTAAGTGGGATGCACAACCAGTTAAGGTACGTGCGGGATGTCCAATTGTAACACCAATCTCTTGACAAGGCAAAAAAAATCAGTATTTTTCTGGTCAGGTAACTTTATTCGCGGGAAAATCGAAGCTTGCGCGGTAGTTGCGTTTTCGGCAATTGATGAGTGAATCTTTGACGGATTTCGAACGGTCCATTATAATGAAGATGAATTTCCATCTGTATATGGCGAGGAGAGACATGAAGCGACACGGATGCGTATGGATCGGGCTGCTGATTCTGGTCCTGGTATGGGGAAACGTCACGCCCATTGCGGCAGAGGATAACCCGGAAAAACTGGACGAAAGGTACCAGCAATGGCTGGACCTGGTCCATTACATTATCACGCCCATGGAGCGCAAGGTTTTCTTGAGTCTCAAATCAGACAAAGAGCGGGATGCCTTGATCGAATTGTTCTGGAAACAACGGGACCCCACTCGGGGCACGCCGGAGAACGAATTCCGCGAAGAACACCTGCGCCGCTTTGCGCATGCCAACAAGTATTTCAGGTTCGGTGCGCCGGTTCCGGGTTGGAAAACCGACCGCGGCCGCATCTATATTTTGCTGGGCCCTCCGGTAAGCGAGGAGGAAGTGATCACCAACGGCTTGCACCCGGTGTTGATCTGGGATTATTTCGGCAACGCCGAGAACGGGTTGCCGACCGGGTTCCGAGTGGTGTTTTACAAGCGCAGCGGCATGGGGCAGTATCGCCTGTATCTTCCCACCGCGGACGGACCCCAGGCACTGCTGACCACCCAGTCGCATACGATTGATCCCATGAACTACGAGGCTTTGTAC
>OMKS01001472.1_pt1 | contig 20840 bp, 15 predicted proteins | sample 1674721 | NCBI WGS metagenome assembly OMKS01 (sample SAMN06264996, study PRJEB25208) | sediment metagenome | isolation source: hot spring sediment | place: USA: California | collected 2014-09-02
ACTGTGGGCGGTCCGTCCACGCAGGTAGCGCCGGGCGACGAAGAGCTCAAACCGCATCAGGGAATACTAGCCACAGAGAAGGAAGAAAGGGCCGGAATCCCGCGACAGTCCCAGTCTCCGGTCGGCGTTCATCGGCGTCCATCGGCGGCTTCTCCTTCCTGCGGCCTCAACTGCGGGAACAGGATGACGTCGCGGATTGCCGGCGAATCGGTCAGCAGCATCGCCATCCGGCCCACGCCCAACCCGAGTCCGCCGGTCGGCGGCATCCCGTGCTCGAGCGCGGTGATGAAATCCTCGTCCAGCGTCGCGAACTCGTCGTTGCGCTCGAGTTGGGACTCGAAGCGGCGCCGCTGTTCCAACGGGTCGTTGAGCTCGCTGAACGAATTGCCCAACTCGATGCCGCAGCAGACCGGCTCGAAGCGCTCGACCAGCGCCGGGGCCTCCCGATGCGGTTTGGCCAGCGGGCAGGTGATGAGCGGGTGATCCATCACAAAGGTCGGCTCGACCAGATGGTTCTGCACCAGCTCCTCGAACAGCTTGTCGAGCAGCTTCACCCGGCCCGTCTCTGGGCCGACCTCGATGCTGTGACCGGCCGCGACCTTGCGGAGCATCGTCTCCGACAGCGCCAGTGGATCGGTTCCCAGCTTCGCGGCCAGCGCTTCGGTCCAGCGCAGTCTCTGCCAGGGCCGGCCGAAATCAAGCTCCTGCTCCTGGAACACCAGCTTCGTCGTGCTGTGGAGTTCAAGGCAGAGCGCCCGGAACAACTCCTCGACCAGCGCCATCATGTCGGTGTAGTCGGCGTAGGCCTGGTAGAGTTCGACCTGGGTGAACTCCGGGTTGTGAGTCCGGTCCAGGCCCTCGTTGCGGAAATCCTTGCACAGCTCGTAGACCCGCTCCAGCCCACCCACGACCAGCCGCTTCAGGTAGAGTTCGTCGGAGATACGCAGGAACATCTCCTGTTCGAGCACGTTGTACCGGGTCCGGAACGGCTCGGCCGCGGCCCCGCCGTACAACGGCTGGAGCGTCGGGGTCTCGACCTCAACGAAGCCCCGCGCGTCAAGAAACCGACGGATGAACCCGACGATGCGGGTCCGGGCCAGCAGGACCCGGCGCGAGTCCTCGTTGACAATCAGGTCCAGGTAGCGCCGGCGGTAGCGCAGTTCGACGTCCTTGAGCCCGTGAAACTTCTCGGGCAGGGGACGGAGCGACTTCGCCAGCATGATGATCTCCCGCACCATTATCGTGACTTCGCCGGTCCGGGTCCGGAACGCCTCACCGCGCACCCCGACGATGTCGCCGATGTCGAGCAGGCCCAGCCGCTCGAATCCCTCGTCACCGAGCGTGTCCCGGCGCAGGTAGAGCTGGATCCGGCCGGTCGCGTCCTGGATGTGTCCGAACTGGGTCTTACCGTGCTCCCGGCGCGACATCAGCCGACCCGCCAGTGCGAGCGGCGTCGCGTCCGCGCTCAGCTTGTCGAAATCGCTCTTGACCGCCTCTGCGGTATGCGTACGGTCCCAGCGGTAGGGGTAGGGCGATACCCCGAGCTCAACCAGCCGGTCGAGCTTGGCCCGGTGCGCGGCCCGGGGATTTCCGTCGCGCGGTGCTTCTTCACTCATCGGCGGAGACTATATCCCGGCCCGTGGTTCAGGTCAAGCACACTCCCGACTCAACGCGCCAGAATCAGTCGGCCGGCCTCGACCTGACCCGACGCTTCAAGGCGGTAGCTGTAGCTCCCGGCCGGAAGCTCGCGCCCGGTCTCATCGCGACCGTCCCAGCGCACCGCGTAGCGACCGGGCGGCAGTTCGGCGCGCACCAGCTGGCGAACCTCGCGGCCAGCCGCATCGAACAGCCGGAGCCGGGTGAACCCGCCGGCGACAAGCTCGTAGCCGACCTCAGTCCCGGCCCGGGTCACCGTCGGCAGGGCCTGCGCGGTGCCGGTGCGGCGGCGATACTCACCCGGCCCGGCCACGCCACTGCCCTCATAACCGTAGACCTCCACGTAGCCCCAGCCCGCGGTGTGATCGTAGCGGGTAATTATCATCTCGTGGCGACCGTCGCCGTCCACGTCATCGAGTTGGACACTGCCGATGAAACCCGGCAGATCCGGGCTCTCGTACTGGAGCTGGCGCGTCACCGCGTCGTAGACCCAGAACCGGCCCGAGAAACTGCCTCCGTCAACCCGATACGCACCGACCACGACCTCGCCGGTGCCGTCGCCGTTGAGGTCTACCGGCCTGACCAACCCGTCGCCGTCCACGTCGCGCGGTATCGCCAGCATCGGGTAATCGTGGCCGGCGCAGTTGATCGTCCACCACGGCTGGTAGTCCGCATTATAGATGATGACTCGTCCCGCACCCCGGCCCCAGAGGTTGGGATGGCCGCTGCCGTCAACGTCGTAGCCGTGACTGCCGCCCCAGGCACTCGTGCCGAGGTTCGGGCTTTGGAACTCGCGGACGTAGCTCTGTCCCGCCGCAGGCACGGCCAGGACAAGAAACAGGACCAGCATTCTCAACGACATCTTCTCTCCTTTTCTGTTCGGGCCAATTCGGTCAGCGAATACCGGTCGGGCTTCCGGTTCGAAGTAGCTCGGCCCGCACCGTGCGGCCGACGATAGCGTAGGACGATGCCGGGTGCTCGAGCAGAACTTGCTCTATCAGGCGCAACCGGCGGTCGTCATCACCGAGCGCGCCGGCAAGCTCGGCCTGCTCGAACAGCGCCCTTGCCCGCCGCGGGCTGGCCGGAAAACGCACCGGGAACGAATCGAGAACTCCGAACGCCTCATCGGTTCGACCGGCTTCGGCCAGGATCCGGGCCGACAGCAGCAACGCATTTTCCGCCACGGTTCCACGCCCTGCGCCAAGGATCCGGGCCTCGGCCAGTGCGGAATCGGTCCGCCCCGCCTCGAGGGGGAGCATCGCCCGGACCAGCGGACCCATGTCCTCACCGCTCCCGGCAAGAAGCACGAGTTCAAGCGCGTCGTTCAGGTGACGGCTGGCCGGGAACCGGACCAGCAGTTGGTTGGCGTGCCGTCGCAGTGAATCAACCGCCCCGGCGTAGAACGCCAGCCGAGTCCGGAAGTACAGGACGCTGTCCGACGGTTGGACAATACGCGCCAGCGCCTCCCGCGCACCGGCGGTGTCGCCGAGCGCAACCCGGGATGTAGCCAGTCCCCAGGCCGCATCCGCGTTGCCCGGATCGCGGCGCAGGATTTCGGCGTAGCTCCGGGCCGCAGCCTCGTAATCCCTGCGCACCAGCCGCTCGAGCTGGGCGAGCTCGAACTGGGCCTTCGGACTCGAGTCTTGTCGCAGGAGCTGCGCCGCATCGTCCACCCGACCCAGTTCGCGCAGAACCCGGGCCTGCTCGGACGCGAGGCCGAGTTCCTCATAGAGCGCGAGCGCGGCGGTGAACGCGCCGGCCGCCTCTGCCTCGTGCGCGAAGCCGTAGAGCTCATCTCGATCCAGTCCCTGCCGGGCCGCGTGGGCCGCCTCAGCCTCCCGGCCCGCACCAAGCAAGACCTCGGCCTCGGCCCGGGCCCGCACCGGCCCGTCCGGCAGGCGGCGCACCTCGGTCAGCACGCCGCGCCAGCCCGGGTGACCGCCATACTCACGCAGTCGAGGCATCAGCCCGGCCGACAGGCGCGGGTCAATGCCGGCCAGCGTCACGAACTCGCGGGCCGCTTCCGGGTGACGCTGTTGCCGCTCGTAGAGCTCCATCAGCCGAGCCGTGGCCGGTGCCCCCAGCGCGGCACGGTGCTCGGTCAGAAACTCGGCCGCGAGCCTCAGCTCTCCCCCGCGCTCGAACAGCTCAACGACCGACATTGCGTGGTCCGCCCGGCGGGTCAGCAGGTCCCGCGCCACGCGAACCGCCTCCCGGGCGCGATTGCGGCCAAGCAGGGCTTCTACCCGGCCCAGCCCGTACTCGGGCCGTTCCGGGTAGAGGCCGGCAAGGCGCGCGCTGACACTGTCGAGCAGTTCGAACCGCTCCATCTGTGCCGCCAGCCTGCGCAGACCGGCGTAGGCGGAAAGGTCCGCCGGCTGGCGCGCCAGCACCGTCCGGTATTCGACCAGCGCGGCATCGAGCTGGCCCGACTGCTCCAGCATCCGGGCCCGGCCCATGCTCTGGGCCATCACTGCCGACAGGCAAATGCATAGAGAAACAATCAAAATTCGGAATGGACCCATGACCAGCCTCATTGCTCTTCCCGCAGTAGTTGCTCGAAGTAAGACCGGACCTGGTCCTCGAACCGACCCAACCGCCCCTCGCGCATGGCCCGCATCAGCTCCTCGCGCAGGAGCCGGTTGCGTTCGCCCCGGTCCTCGGGCAGGCCCGGTACCGACTCGCGCTCGAACTCTTTTGCGGTCTCCGCCTCGCGCTCCTCGCGATGCCCACGCTGTCGGATACTGCGCTGGGCGTCGAGAAGACGCGAGAGGATGCCTTCCTGTCGCTCGATGAGTTCGCGCTCGATACTCATCTCCGCGAAGCTGCGCTCGACCTCCTTCATCTCCTCGACCAGGTCGTCCAGCATCGAAGTCAAGCCGGGCCGCTGGCCACCCAGTTCTTCGAGCAGGGACTCCAGCCGCTCGCGCAGTGCACCCTGCTGGGACAGCAACCGGCCCAGCGCATCGGCCAACCCCGGACTCATCCCGCCCGGCATCGGAATCGGCAAACCGCTGGTCCCGACATTGACTGCCATCTGACCGGCCGCCATCTGGGACAGCGCCTCCATCAGTCCCTCGAAGCCGCCCGACATCCCGCCCCCGGCCTGCTCGGCATCGACCAGCGCTTCGAGCAGCCCGGCCGACACCCGGTCAAGGGAGGTCCGGGCCTGGACCATCTGCCTCACAGCCGAGCCGACACGCGCCTCCAGCAAGTCCTGCCCCGCCGATTTCATCAGGCTTCGCGCTCGACCCAACTCGCCTACCAGCCGCCCGGGCACAATCATCGTCCGGGCTGAAAGCGCGGCCAGGCTCTCGGCGATAACGCCGGTCGCGTCGTGCAGGGCCATGCCATAGGCGATCGGCGGCCCGGTCTCGTTGCCCGGCGCCAGCCCCTCGGCCAGCGCCTCTTGCTCACGCGAGAGCATCAGCAGTTCCTCGACCGCGGCCCGGAGCCGCTCAGCCACCTCGGACGACCTCTGGCGCTTCAGGTCCGAACTCAGCCCGGACAACGACTCGGCCAGTTCGTCCAGCCGGCCGGCGACCCGCGCCGCCTGCTGCCCGGCCGAGGCCGGCTGGCCCTGCTGGAAACTGCCCGCGGCCTCCTGCGCCATCTCGCTCAGGCCTTCTTGCTCCGCGGCCTCGGCCAGCTCGGAGAGAGCCTCGGCCGTCGCCTCGTCCGACATCCGCCCGGCCAGGTCCTCGATGCCCGCCAGCAGGCTGTCCAGCGCTGCAGCCAGCGCCTCCTGCTCACGGGCAAGCTCCTCGGGCACCCCGCTCTGCGCCCGCTCGGCGATGCTCTTTTCAATCTCGGCCAGCGCCTCCGCGGTCCGAGCCAGCGCCTCGAGCCGCTGTTCCTCCATCACCTGCTGGAGGAACTCAAGCGCGGCGTCGAGACTGCTCCGGAACTCCTCCTGCTCGAGTTGAAACTGCTCCAGCGCGGCCCGCATCTCCGGGTTCGACTCGCCGAGCTTCTCGCGCAGTCGCTCCAGCGACTCGGCCAGCTCCTTCGGCAGCAGTTCGGCGAGAAGCTGTTGCAGATCGCCCAGCCGCCGCATCGTCTCCTCGTCGAACGCGACGCCCTCATACATATTGTCCATGACCTGCCGAACCTGGTCGCGCAGTTCGACCAACTCCTCGGCCAAGCCCTGCTGTTCAGCCAGCAGGTCGCCCAGTGCCTGCCGCTCGTCCCAGGTCAACTCACCCGCGCCCCGGGCCTGCTCGCCCAGCCTGCCAACCTCCTCGCTCAGCCGCTCCTGCAGTTCGCGCAGGGGTTCGAGTTCACTCCGGGTGTGCTCGGTCTGACGTACCGAAGCGCTATAGATCTCCTCCATCGTCGGGAACCGCACCTCGTAGACGTCACTGCGGCCGGTCTTAGGTCCGGACACGACGTCGTTGTCGGTGATCTCGACCCGGTAGCGTATGACCTCGCCCGGCAGCAATCCCAGGTCGGACAGGTCCCAGACGTAAAGCGTCGTATCCTCGCGTCGGCCGGCCAGACTCCTGATGCGGGCGCGGCGGTCCAGGCTGTCTCGGTCCCACCGCAGCCAGAGCGCGCCGAGACCATAATCGTCTAGGCTGTTGATGAGCAGGGGAAGCTGCATGCTCATCGGCAGGTCCACATCCCGACCCGGCCGCAGGACTCGGACCAGCGGCGTCTCATCCGGCACCGCCCGGACCGTCACGAACCCGCACTCCTGCCAGTCACCGTCGAACTGTCCGTCCCGCAGCTGAAAGACCCCACGGTCATCCCGGCGCACGGTAAACGCGCCGGTGAAAGCCCGGCCCGGCCCAGGCTCAAGCTCGACGGTATCGACCGGGAACACCAACCGACCCTCGGACAGTTCCTGGTTGGCTCGGCCGGTGACGGTGAACTCCGAACCGACCAGTGCAACCAGGTCCGGCCCCGCACTGCGGACCTCGGGCAAGCCGGAGTAAGGCGGGTACCGACAGGTGAAGCTCAACTCCTCAATGCCCAGCGGCTCCAGCACACAGACCCGGTGCTCAGCCGAGACTGCGGCCAGGGCCCGGAACCGGTAGCTCAGCTCGTGCGTCGCATACAGTTCGACCCGCGCCACACCGTCAACCAGCGGCAGTCGCTTGCGCGGCCGGCCGGCCGCCTCAAAGGTGACCGCCCGGAAAGCCCCGGCCGGCTCCACGCGACACTCAACCACGACCTCGGTCCCGGGAAGCACTGCGGTGTCGCCCGGCACAACAGCGAACCGCACCGGCAACCGGTCCCGGGCGAGAGCATTGGCCAGCCCGACCTCGAACCGCGCCGGCAGTGCCAACCGACCGACCAGCAGAAGCCCGACCCCGACAGCGGCAACCAGCCCGGCCCGCACAAGACGGCCCCGGCGGCACAGCCGGGTGAGCGGAAGCCCCCGCATATCATCCTCGACCGACCGCACCGCGGCCTGCTGAAGCTCAGCCGAATAGCCCTCGCGCGTCTCCGGCTGGTCGGCAAGGTCGAGCGCCGCCACGAGGCGACCGGCCACGGCCGGGAACGCGGCCTCGACCGCGTAGGCAAGTTGCCGCCGCCGCAGGCCGGCCAGCCAGCGACCGACAACGAGACCGAACGGCAGTAGTAGCCCGAGCAACACCCAGCCGCTCCAGAACAACAGCGCCGTCAACACGACCCCGGCCGCAAGCAGGCCGACGGCAAGAAGAACAAGCGCGGGAAGATCATTGGCCAGCCGCTGGCGCCGCAAGACAGCCAATCGCGAGCGGATGACACCTCCGCAAGACTGGTCAGTGGCAGGCATATCGCTTCAACGCCTGCCGGTCCGGACCGGTTGTGCCCGGTTACCCGGTCGGCACTCTAGTTTATGGGTCACAGATGCTCACTTGATTATAGAACAACCCGCCGGGGCGTCAAACCGGTAACACCATCCGGTAGTATGCTTATTCGTGTGTAACTTGCCTGGAGAGAGGTCGGGCTGGGTTATCCTTCAGGCTCGACCGGTCGGTATGATATAGTGTTTTCAAACCATGGAGGATAGACCCATACCCGAACCATACTATCTGCATCTGTCTCAGAAGGACTATATCGAGCGTTGGCAGGAGTTCAAGGACTTCTTCCAGGACGACGAGATGGAGGCTGTGTACCGGCCGATGCGTAACTCTCTGAGACTGTTTCTCCAAGGCTTGATGGAAGCCGAGCGGACCGCTCTGGTCTGTGCTCAGCCGTACAAGCGGGCGAAGCGTCGCAGTGGCCAGCGCAACGGCTACTACAGGCGGAATCTGCTCACCGCCTTCGGGATGATCCGTGAGTTGCTGGTGCCGCGGTTGCGGTCCGGCGGGTTCCGGACCAAGGTGTTCGAGCGTTATCGCCGGCGTCTGCGGGCGGCGGACAATTACATCCGGGCGCTGTTTCTGGGCGGGGCGAGTACTCGTGAAGTGGGTGAGTTGCTGGACCGGCTGTGGGGTGTACGGCTGAGCGCCAGTGCGGTCTCAAACATTGTGCAGCTTCTGGACGAGGAGGTACGGAAGTTTCACCGGCGGCCGCTTACGGACGAGTACCGCGTTCTGATGCTGGATGGCGTATGGGTGAAGGTGAGCGGCTACAAGGTAGTGAAGAAGGCGGTGCTGGTGGCTTACGGTATACGGTTCGATGGCCGGCGGGAGGTCATTGACTTCCGGGTGGCACAGAGCGAGAGCGAGGCGGAATGGACAGCATTCCTGGAAGACTTGTCCCGTCGTGGAGTGAAGGGCGAGCGGCTGGATCTGGTAACCGTGGATGGCGGCGGGGGCGTAAACGCGGCCCAGACGGTGGTCTACCCGCATGTTGCGCGGCAACGCTGCTGGGTCCACAAGCTACGCAATGTCATGCAGAAAGTGCCGGCCAAGCATCGCCAGACCTGTCTCGGCGGCGCACGGAGCATCTATCAGGCGCCGAACTACCGGACAGCGGCCCAACGCTGTCGCCGCTGGGCGAAGCAGTGGCGGGAACTGGCGCCGAAGGCGGTCGCTTGCCTGGAAGGTGACATCGAGGATCTGTTGGCGCACATGCGGGTGCTGAGCAAGGAACCGGAGCTGTGGAAGCGGGTGCGTACGACCAACGCCATTGAGCGGCAGTTCCGGGAGCTACGGAAGCGGACGCGGCCGATGTGCACCTTTGCCAACAACGAGAGTTGCGACCGGATAGTCTGCGCGCTGTTTCAGAAGGCGAACCGACAGTGGGAGGTACGGTGGCAGAGCGGTCGCCGAACCAAATCCAGAACTAAGCGCCGCGTAGCGTGAACACAGTGCCAAGTTACACAGAAGATTTGACACTACCACACCATCCAAGCAGGCAGGTATGACATTTTCGCGTTGTAGTTAGCTATGACATTATCGCGTTGCATCCACACACACGGCGCAATCTTTGTTGACACGGAATCCGAGCCGACTATACTTGGCCGTTCTATAGACCGGCTGGAGACCAGCCCGGTTTCAATCTCCCGATAGTAAAGCCCCGGTCGCCCGCATCCGAAACCAGCGATGACCGGTCACTTGACCACCCCGACCGGGCCAGTCCCAGGAGGACGTTGGAATGAACCAGGAAGAACTATCCGGCAGGAAGATGAGCGAGCTCTACGCGATTGCGGAAGAGCTCGGCATCCAAGGCTACCGCGATAAGCGCAAGCCCGGCCTTGTGATGGCCATCCTCGAGGCAGACGCCCGCAAGCGCAAGAACAAGGGGGATGGCGTCGAGGTATCGGGCGTGCTCGAGATTCTTGACGAGGGCTTCGGTTTCCTGCGCTCGCCCGACTACAGTTACCTGCCCTCGTCCGACGACATCTACGTATCGCCGTCGCAAATCAAGAAGCTCAACCTCAAGACCGGCGACAGCATCGTCGGCACAGCACGCCCACCGAAGAACTCCGAACGCTACTTCGCGCTCCTGCGCATTGATTCAATCAACGGTGGTGACATCGGAGGGCTCCGCACCAGGGTGCCCTTTGACGCGCTCACCCCGCTCTACCCCCAAGAACGCATCAACCTCGAAGTCGAGTCCGAAAACGACTGGACGAAACGTATCATTGACCTCTTCGTCCCGATCGGGAAGGGCCAGCGTGGACTCATCGTCTCGCCGCCCCGCGCCGGTAAGACGATTGTCCTCCAGAAGATCGCCAACAGCATCACCACCAACCACCCCGAGGTCAAGCTCATAGCTCTGCTTATTGACGAGCGCCCCGAAGAGGTCACCGACATGGAGCGCTCGATCAACGCCGAGGTCATCAGCTCGACTTTCGACGAGGTGCCCGAGCGTCATGTCCAGGTCGCCAACATGGTACTGGAGAAGGCGAAGCGGCTGGTTGAGAGCGGCAAGGACGTCGTCATCCTGCTCGATTCCATCACCCGACTCTCCCGTGCCCACAACCTCGTCGTGCCCCATTCGGGTCGAACCCTGTCCGGCGGGCTCGACTCGAACGCGCTCCAGAAGCCCAAGAAGTTCTTTGGTGCCGCCCGCAACATCGAGGAAGGCGGAAGCCTGACCGTCATCGCTACCGCCCTCATCGAGACCGGTTCGCGGATGGACGAGGTCATCTTCGAAGAGTTCAAGGGCACGGGCAACATGGAGCTCATTCTCGACCGCAAGCTCGCCGACCGCCGTATCTTCCCGGCCATCGACCTCCAGCGCTCCGGCACCCGCAAGGAAGAACTACTGCTCTCTTCACTGGAAATCAGCCGCGTCTGGGTCCTGCGCAAGCTCCTTGCCGAGCTGAACCCGGTCGAGATGATGGAGTTCATCCTTGACAAACTGCGCCGTACAAGGAATAATAAGTACTTCCTTGAAGCGATGAGCGAAGGGTAGCATAGTATGAAAGAAAAGATTCATCCCAAGTACGTTGACTGCGTCATCACCTGCAGTTGTGGCAATACCGTCAACACCCGAGCGACAAAGCCGAAGCTGTCGGTTGATATCTGTTCCGCCTGCCACCCGTTCTTCACCGGCAAGCAGAAGCTGATTGACGCCGCCGGGCGGGTCGAGAAGTTCCGCCGCCGCTTCGGCGATACAGCCCCGACCAAGGTCAAGACCACCCGCAGGGCAGCCCTCGTTGCGAAACGGGCCGAGCCCAAACCCAAGCCCGCAAAGAAACCCCGGGCCACGAAGAAGACCGCGCCCGACGCTCCGCCGCCGCAAGAAGCCGCCTCAGACAAGGACTGATACACCGGCATGACCGAAGTGCGGGACAACACCCCGCTCCCCCAGCGGGCCCGCGAACTGCTCGAACGCCTCCGTTCGGCAAGGGAGTTTCTTTGACCTTGCCGGACGCGCCGAAGAACTGACCCGGCTCCGGGAACAAAGCTCGCGACCCGGCTTCTGGAACGACCCGGCCCGGGCCCAGGACGTAATGCGCCGCTCGGCGGCAATCGAAGACGTCACTAACCGCCACCAGCATCTCGAACGGGAACTCAGCGAAGCAGCCGAAATGGCGTCGGTCTTCGCTGACGACGATTCGACCTTGAGCGAGCTCGCCGAACAGCTGGCCCGGCTGGACCGAGAGTTGACCGCGCTCGAGGAACGTGGACTGTTCCGGTCGCCCGAAGATACCCGACCGGCAATTCTCCAGGTTCACGCCGGAGCCGGCGGCGTTGACTCCTGCGACTGGGCCGAAATGCTACTACGGATGTACACCCGCTACGTCGAGATGCAGGATCTCAAGCACCGGATACTGAGCCTCCAGCAGGACGATGTAGCCGGCATCAAGGACGCCAGCATCGAAGTCTTCGGCACCAACGCATATGGCCTGCTCAAGAGCGAGCACGGCGTCCACCGCCTCGTGCGCGCCTCGCCCTTCGACGCCAGCGGCAAGCGACATACCAGCTTCGCCGCAGTCTCGGTCCTGCCCGAGGTCGAGGACGTTGAAGTGGAACTCAACCCTGATGAGGTCCGGGTGGACACCTTCCGCGCCGGCGGCCACGGCGGCCAGAACGTCAACAAGATCAGCTCGGCGGTCCGACTCACCCACGAACCGACCGGTATCGTTGTCGTCTGCCAGAACGAACGCTCGCAGGTCCAGAACAAACAGAATGCGTTCAAGATTCTCCGCGCCCGGCTCTACGAACGCGCCCGCCAGGAACAGGAAGCCGAGCGCCGCAAACTTGAAGCCGGCAAGACCGACATCGCTTGGGGCCACCAGATTCGATCCTACGTCCTCTTCCCCTACCAGCTCGTCAAGGACCACCGGACCGACGTCGAGAGCCACAACGTCGAGACGGTCCTGGCCGGGGAAATCGAGCCTTTCGTTCTTGCCTGGCTCAAGGCCCAGGCAACGGCCGGTCGCTAACCCGGACGCCGACGAATCCGACCAACTGGCTGCGAACCCGACCGATGTCCTCGGGGAAGCCGAGCATCGTAAGCTGGACCCGGCCGCCGCTACCGGCTTCGCTCAACACCCGGCCCGAGCGTCGGACACGGTGCACGAGGTCCTGTCGCTCGGCTGGCAGGCTGAAACGACAGGCAATCATCCCCGACTCGATACGCTCGACCAACTCCCGCTTCAGATCTTCAATCCCCTCGCCAGTAAGCGCCGAAAGAAACACCGCACCGGAGTAGAGCCGCTCCAGCCGGGCACGTCCAGCATCATCGAACAGGCCGTCCGTCTTCGTGAAAACGAGCTGACGATGCACGCCGGATGCGCCGACCTCTTCGAGCGTATCGTGAACCACGTCTATCGTCGCGTCAAGCCGCGGGTTGGTCGCATCGGCAAGGTGAAGCAGCAAGTCCGCGTCGCGCACCTCGGCCAGCGTCGCGCGGAAACTCGCGATGAGCTCGTGGGGCAGGTGCCGGATGAACCCGACCGTATCGGTCAGGAGCAAACGAATGTGGTCGGCAATCTGCCAGGGGCGGGTATTGGCATCGAGAGTTGCGAAGAGCCGGTCGGAAACCAGCACCCGGGCCCGGGCAAGGCGGTTGAAAAGCGTTGACTTCCCGGCGTTGGTGTAGCCGACGAGTGCTACCCGGGGCAGATGACTACGGCCCCGGCACTGAACGGCCCGTTCGCGGGCGACCTTCTCCAGCCCGCGCCGCAGCGCGGTGATGCGCTGACGAATCCGGCGCCGGTCAACCTCGAGCTGTGTCTCCCCCGGCCCGCGTGTGCCGATGCCGCCGCCCAAGCGGGAGAGTTCCTCACGTGTACCGACCAACCGGCTCTGTCGGTACTCGAGCTGGGCAAGCTCGACTTGGAGCCGTGCCTCCGCGGTCCGGGCGTGAACGGCGAAGATGTCCAGGATCAGAGCCGAACGGTCGATCACGCGCACCCCGACTTCTCTCTCGAGATTGCGTTGCTGGGTCGGGCTCAACGGCTCGTCCACGATCACTAGGTTAACTGCGGCCTCGAAACATAGCTCGCCGAGCCGGCGGGCGAAACCGCGGCCGAAGTAGAGCGCCGGGTCAATCCGGTCACGGACCTGCACCAGCTTCTCGACCACCTCTCCGCCCGCGGTCCGGGTCAGCGCCCCGAGTTCATCAAGCGAATCCGCCCGGACCCAGCGCTCGCGATTGCTCGACGCCAGCCCGACCAGCAAAGCTCGCGACACCGGTTGCTGTGCGGTCAGTTCCCGGCCGGTCTGGTCCGGAAAGCCGGGACCTACACTCCCCGGTCGCCGCGCTCGGGTCATCCTGGAACCGTCTTCATCAGTCGCGGCGGTGCAGTACATGAACCAGCCGTTGGCCGACAGTGAAGGCACTGCCGAGGGCGACGAGCCCGAGCGCAATCGGCAGCCAGGCCGCGCCTGGTGCGAGCGCGCCCAGAAGCAGGATCAGCAACCGCACCGGCCGTTCGAATAGGCCTATACTGCAGTCACGACCCAGCCCTTCGGCGCGCGCCCGGACGTAGCTCACCATCAACGACAGCACGAGCGCGGACACCGCCAGCAACGCCAACGCCGGGCTGGTACGGTAATACCAACTGATACCAACGAACACCAGTGCCTCACTGAACCGGTCCATCGTCGAATCGAGAAACGCGCCGGCGTCACTCTGCCGTCCGGAGAGCCGCGAGAGTTCGCCATCAAGCAGGTCGCAAAGGCCACCCCCGGCCAGCGCCGCGCCGGCCCAGATAAGGCGCCCGGAGGCGAACAGCCAGGCCGCGGCTATGCTGAATGGCAGCGCAGTCAGCGTCACCGCATTTGGTGAAACCCGGGCGCGGGCCAGCAGCTCGACGAGCGGTCGGAAGAGCCGGCGCCCCGCCCGCTTATGCTTCTCCTGCATGTCCCGCCACCACAATGGTCATCTCGCCTCTGGGTTCCCGCTCGGACAGCCCTTCGATCAGCTCGGACAAACGACCGCGAATAACCTCTTCGTGGAGTTTGGTCAGTTCCCGCGCAACGACTACCTCGCGGTCACCCCACAGCTCCAACATGTCCTTGAGCAGCAACAACAGCCGGCGACCGGGCTCAAAGAACACCATCGTTCTGGACTCTGCGGCGAGGGCTTGGAGCCGCTTGCGCCGGCGCCCCTCGCGACGCGGCAGAAAACCCTCAAAGGCAAAACGGTCGCAAGGCAGTCCGGAAACAACCAGGGCCGAAAGCAACGCCGAGGCACCGGGCACGGGCACTATGCGCAGGCCAGCCTCGACCGCGGCCCGAACGAGGTAGAAACCGGGGTCGGACACCCCGGGCGTCCCGGCATCAGCAACCAACGCGATGCGCTTGCCCTGCCTGAGCATCTCGACCAACTCGGGCGTACGGCGGAGCTTGTTGTGGTCGTGGTAGGAGACCAGCCGGGCCGGCACCTGCAAACGATGCAGCAGCAAACCGGTGCGGCGAGTGTCCTCGCAAGCTACCGCGTCCACCGCTCGCAGAACCTCAAGCGCCCGAGCGGTAACGTCACCGAGATTCCCGATCGGTGTCGATACCACGTAGAGCCCGGACTGCAGACCTCCGCTATCCTGTCCCTTCCATCCTTTCCCTAACGACCTGTCCCTTCCGTCTCCTCGACCCGCCCGGTTCGCCATCGTCTATGACAGCATGTCCCGCAAGGACTCGAATTTGCGCAGTCGCGCCGGGTGGCGAAGCTTCTTGAGCGCCTTGGCCTCAATCTGCCGAACCCGCTCGCGGGTGATATTGAAGATCTGTCCGACTTCTTCGAGCGTACGCGGGCAACCGTCTCCGAGCCCAAAACGAAGCCTGAGCACCTTCTCCTCGCGCTTGGAGAGTACCTTAAGCGCCTGCTCGAGCTTCTCCTGGAGCAGGGAGATCCCGGCCGCGTGCGAGGGTGAAGCGCTCTTCTCGTCGCAGATGAAGTCGCCGATGAAGCTCGACTCGTCCTCGTCAACCGGCTTGTCGAGCGAGACCCCGAACTGAGATATCCTAGTCAAAGCCTCGATCTTCTCCTTCGGAGTCGAGAGTCGCTGGGCGATTTCGGACACCGACGGCTCACGGCCGCGTTCCTGCATGAACTTGCGCTGGAGCTTAGCGACCTTGTTGATGGCGTCAATGATGTGCGCCGGTACCCGCACCGTTCGTGACTGGTCGGCAATCGCCCGGGTGATAGCCTGCTTTATCCACCAGGTCGCGTAGGTCGAGAACTTGAAACCCTTGCGGTAGTTGAACTTCTCGACCGCCTTGATCAGCCCAACGTTACCCTCCTCAAGCAGGTCCGCGAACTCGAGCCCGCGATTGACGTAGCGCTTGGCAATTGATATAACAAGCCGGACATTGCCCTCTATCATCTTGTCTCGGGCGGCGAGAATCCGCTTCTCACAATCCGCCATATCGTCGAGCAGTTGGCGTACCTCGCTCACCGGTGCCCCGAGGTAGTCCAACAGTTCCCGCAGGCGCCGTTTGATCTCTTTGACCTCGTCGGTCCGGTCGCGCTGTTCGACCTTGGCCTGCCTAACCTCCTCGGCCAGCGCCAGCGTGTCGTTGGCAATCTCCTTGAACTGAGCCATGAAGATATTGATGAGCTGGTGCTGCAACTGAAGCTTCTTTATCCAGCCAAAGACCTTGCGTTGGAGTTCCTCGATTTCAACCCGGGCCGCCGGGGTGACCGGCTTGCGGGCCTGGAGTTCCTCGATTCGGTCCGCCGCCCTGGCAATCCGCTTGACGGCATTGACGAAACGCTGACGGTCCCGGTGCAGGGCCTTCTGGTCGAAGAGACATTCGAACTCGACCCGGGCCAGCTGATCAAGCGACTTCGTGCCCTCATCAACCGCCTCGCACTCGACGACCAGCTTCCGCATCATCGCCATCGGCCGGAACATGAACTGGATTATGCCGTCGTACCCCTCCTCCATCTCGCGCGAGTAGTGAATCTCCTCCTCACGGGTCAACAACGAGAGCTTGGAGAGCTCGCGGAAATAGGACTTGGTCGGGTCCTCAGTCCGCTGGATAACCGGCTTGGGGCCACGCTTGAGCGCGGCTGCGGGCTTGTCGTGGCTGTCAGTAACGGTGATGCCCTCGGCGGCGAGCTCGGCAATGAGCCGGTCGAGCTGTTCCGAGGACATCAGCACCTTGTCGGGTAGCAGTTCGTCCAACTCTTCGTAGGTTATCCGTCGGTCCCGGGACGCCCGCTCGTGGATGTTGTCCAGCCACTGACCGCGTTCCTCGACATCGTCCACGCCGGTATCGGCTTCGAAGACCGCCGATTCTTCGGTGCTCTCAGCCTCTTCGACCTGCTCGGCCTGCTTCGACTTCGCTACACGCACCAGGGGCTTGCGGCCCGGCCTCGGTTTGCGTGCCGACGCCCCGGCGCACGCCCTCCTCTTCACGGGCTTCGCGCTCTTCTCGCCCGGCTTCCGGCTCTTCGCCTTCGGCTTGGCTCGCCCGGTCTTACTGTCCTTCTTCGTCTCTTTCCTGCTCATTGGTATCTCCTGTCAAAACCTTCGCCGAATCATCAAGCTTCTCAAGCTCCCGGGCCAACTGCTCGACCCGCTCCAGCATGCCATCCTGCAGATGCAGTCTTGCGTTCAACTTCTGGCGTATCCGCTCGCGGAACTCGGCTGGTGCGTGCCCACCGCCGTCGCGCAGCGTCCAGCCTGCGATCCGCCGCCGGGTTGCCTCATCCTCGAACTTGTCCAGTAGCAGCGCCGGACCGTAGCCCGGGTCCTGCCGGCAGGCTATCGCCTGTTCGACAATCTCGCGGATCCCGACATCGGACAGCAATGCCGGGAGTTCCAACTCCGACGCAATCTCGGCCAGCGCGGCATCCTGCACAATCGCTGCCGCGACCATCTCCTCGAAATCCGGACGCATTGCCGCCTTCCGCCGCGGTTGTGGTGCCGGAAGCGCATCCCGGACCAGCACCCGCTTGTCCACCCGGAACAACCCGGCCACCCGGTTAGCATAGAGTTCGCTGGTCGCCGGGTCCGGTATCACACGAAGCAGGGCCACCAGTTCGCCCAGCACCTGCCGCTGATCGGCAACACCGTCCGGCAACCTTTCGCCGACTAGGAAGCCCACGAAATCCACGGCGCCGGCGATGAGCCCCGCCAGGGCATCGCGGCCGGAGCGTCGGATGAAATCGTCCGGGTCCAAGCCCTCCGGCAGCCGGACCACCTTCACATCGAGCCCGGCCCGCAGCAGCGGGTCGAGCACGCGCCTCGTTGCTCTCAGGCCCGCCTCATCACCGTCGAACAGAACGATGACATCGCCAGCGTACCGCCGGATGAGTTGCGCCTGTCCGAGCGTAAAGGCGGTTCCCAACGGCGCAACCGTATTCGGAAAGCCCTGACCGGCAAGCGCCAGCAGATCGAAGTTACCCTCGACCAGCAGGGCCGGCGACTCACGCAGATGCGCCTTGGCTTGGAAGAGTCCAAAGAGCCCGTCGCCTTTGCGGTAGACCTCAGTCTCGGGCGAGTTCAGGTACTTCGGCTCCCGCTCATCAAGCACCCGGCCACCGAACCCGATGACTCTTCCGCCCGGTGTGAATATCGGGCACATCAGCCGGTTCGTGAAGTAGTCAACCGGCCCACTGCCCCGGTCCACGAGCAGTCCCGCGCGGCGGAAACCCTCCAGGCTCCAGCCCTGTCGCTTGACCTCTCCCCGCAATCGGTTGCCCGGGGGTGCGTAGCCAAGACGAAACCTCTTGACGACATCGGGAGCGATACTGCGTCGAACCAGGTACCCGAGCGCGGTATCGCTCCGACGCAACTGCGCCTCGTAGAACCGCGACGCCTGCTCGCAGGCGTCATAGACCGGCTGGTGCGGCCCGGACCGATCGGCGGTCACCTCGATGCCCAGCCGCCGACCCAGGAATTGCACCGCCTCCGGAAAGGCCAGCTTCTCGCGCTCCATCACGAACCCGATCGCGTTGCCGCCCGCGCCGCAACCGAAACAGTGGAATGTCTGACGCTCCGGGCTGACATAGAAGGACGGACTCCGGTCCGGGTGAAACGGACAGAGCCCGCGGAAGTTTCGACCCACCTTCTTCAGCGGCAGGTACCCGCCGATGAACTCGACAATATCGGTCTCGGTGCGGATGCGCTCGATCGTTTCGGGACTGATCACTCTGCCTCCGTCCGCAGTTCCACAACCGTAACGCCCCGGCCACCCTCATTCAGCTCCGCGAAGCGAAAGCCGCTGACACGGGCGTCAAGCCTGAGCGCCCTCCAAACCGCGCGCTGGAGCACGCCCGTGCCCTTCCCGTGCAACACCCTGACCTCCCCGAGACCGGCCGCGCTCGCCTCGGCCAGGTAGCCGTCAACCTGTTCGAGGGCCTCCTCACGAGTCTGTCCAAGGAGGTTCAACTGCAGGGACACCTCTGGACCGGTGTTCACCCCGGTCCACGGGGACGATTGCCCTTCTCCGTCCGCTTCCCCGTCTGTAACCGGGCTTAAGTCCGCGGCCGGCAGGTGCATTCGGACACTGCCGAAAGCCACCACCAACTCGGGCTCCCGCCCTCTGCACGATTGGCCCGTAACGTCCGCCGCCTCGACCCGTCCACGCTGACGAAGTGTGCGCGATTCAACGAGGTCGCCGACCGCAAAGAGCCTGTTCTCGCCGGGTTGACCCGCCCGGTCATCCTCCGCCTCCTCGACTTGCCCTGCCTCTGCCTCCAGTTCACCGAGCCGCTTCTCGACCGCGCGCTTGGCCCGGACAATCGCCTCGCGGCTGGCCTGGCTCTCGCGTATCTCCCGGACTAGGTTCTCAATCTCTCGACGGGTCTCCTCCAGCATCTTGCGCCGCCGAACTACCTCACGCTCGCGCAGCCGGTTCTCCTCGGCCCGGAACTCGCCGAGCTTGCTCTCGTACTCGGCCTTCACCCGCGCCGCGATCGCCAACTGCCGCTCGGCATCGGTACGCGCGGCCCGCGCCCGGTCCAGCTCCTGCCGAAGCTGTCGCAGGCGCCCGGCCAGGTCAACCCAGCCCTGGCCCACGTGCTCTCGGGCGCGCTCGAGCAACGCCTCGGGCAAGCCGGCGGCCCGGGCCGCGTCCAGCGCGCTCGACTCACCGGGCAGTCCCAGTGTCAGCCGGTAAGTCGGAGCGCCGGCCATACCCATCGCTGCGTTCATCATCCGGGCGTGGTCCTGAACGTAGAGCTTCAAGGTCCAGAAGTGGCTGGTCGCGACCACCCGCACCTCGCGCTCGTTCAGCGTTTTGAGAATCGCGATGGCCAGCGCCGCACCCTCTTCGGGCGAGGTCGAAGCTCCGACCTCGTCCAGCAGGACCAAGCTCTCGCGGTCCGCATCGCGCAACAGGTCTCGGATCTTGCCGATGTGGGCGGTGAACGAAGAAAGGTCGGCATCGAGCGACTGGTCGTCGCCGATGTCGGCGAACACCCGCCGGCAGAAGGCCAACTTTGTGCCCGCCGCCGCGGGCACGAACACCCCCGACGCCGCAAGCAGGCAGAACAGTCCGACCGTCTTCAGCACGACCGTCTTGCCCCCGGCGTTGGGCCCGGACACGAGGAGCACGTCGCACTCATCGGGCAGGTCCAGGTCGAGCGGGACCACCGCCACCCTGCGCTGGACCAGCACCGGGTGCCGGCCGCCGACGATCCGAATCCTGCGCTCGGTCAACTCGGGCCGCGTGCAGTCGTACTCGGCCGCGAAGCGCCGACCGGCGAACAGGAAGTCCAGCCGCCCCGCCAACTCGACCGCCCGGACCACCCGGTCCGCGGACCGCACCGCCCGCTCGGATAACGACCGCAGAATACGGGCCACTTCCTCCGCCTCCCGGCCGCGCAGCTCTTCGAGCCGGTTCTGGTCCCCGACCGTGGTGAAAGGCTCGATGAATAATGTCTGGCCGGTCGCCGATCTCTCGTGCACAACCCCGGCCAGCTTATCCCGGTGTTCGACCCGCACCGGGACAACGTGGCGGTTGTGACGGATGGTCGAACGCTCACCGAATACGCCCGGCTGCTCGGCCATCAACGCTTCGAGCCGATGCACGAGCCGGCCCCGCAGGCCGCGCAGTTTCTCACGGATACCGGCCAACTTGGCCGAGGCCGAATCCACGACCACCCCGGCCTCGTCCAGCGCCAATGCGATATCCGCGGCCAGCCGCTCGTCGCCGTCAATGGCCTCGAACTCCGGCCCGGTCAACGGCATCTGCGCGCGCCACTTGTTGAGGAACAGCCGACATGCCGAGAGTGCCGCGAGCGCGCGACCCGCCCCCAGCAGTTCCGTCCCGGCCAACACGCCGCCGGTCACGGCCCGCTCGAACAACGGCCGGACGTCGGTAACCCCACCGAGTTCTGGCTCGGAATCGAGCGCGACGACCTCGGCGAGCCGGTTCAGCTCGCCTTCGGCCTGCCGCCGATCCGCGAACGGCCTGAGCCGGAACGCCTGCTCGGCCCCCATCGAGGTCCGGCAGAAACCGGCCAGGATTTCGCGGACCCGGGGATACTCGAGCACATCCCAGTCGTTTGTCACCGGTCCGCCTTTCTTGTCGTCCGGTCCTGCCCCGGGCCGCCCTGTTAGCGGTCCGTGTGGCGCCTGCGCCAGGCGCGGCGACGGGACTCGGCCTGCTTGCGCTTCTTCCGCACACTGGGCTTCTCATAGTACTCGCGGCGCTTCACGTCGCGGAGAATACCCGCCTTCTCACAGACCCGGCGAAACCGCCGCATGAAGCTTTCGTAAGACTCGCCTTCCTTGACCACGATACCTGCCATATCTCACACCTCCTTTCCCGGCACTTTGTCGGTCACACCTTCATCACCGCCGAGCCGGGCCACCGGCCGGGGGACCAACTCGCCCCGGGCGTGCATCAGCGCCTGTCTCTTATACACATCTCCCAGCCCACGAGACCGTA
>OMKS01001475.1_pt1 | contig 20814 bp, 18 predicted proteins | sample 1674721 | NCBI WGS metagenome assembly OMKS01 (sample SAMN06264996, study PRJEB25208) | sediment metagenome | isolation source: hot spring sediment | place: USA: California | collected 2014-09-02
AATCTCACGCGAATCTGCGCTAATCTTTTTTGAGGATATTCGCGTAGATTAGCGGTTTATTTTCAGAGAGGGAAAACTACTGATGTTTTACAAGTGCAATCACGAAGGCTACATCCAGGCGCTCCCCGGCATCGAGCGGAAAACCCTGGTCTACGGGGAAAAGACGCTGACCGCGGAATTCCACCTGGCAAAGGGCAGCCAACTGCCGCTCCACGCGCACCCGCAAGAGCAGACGGGGTATTTGATCTCGGGCCGGATGCGGTTTTTCATCGGCGATGAGGTCTATGACGTCGAACCGGGTGACAGTTGGTGCGTGCCCGGCAACGTCGAACACCGGGCCGAAATCTTTGAGGATGCGGTCGTGGTTGAGGTGTTCTCGCCGGTACGCGAGGATTATCTGCCTTAGCATTATGAAGATTAAGAAAATAATCCGGTAATGGTTGGCCGCCGTTCGCCCGGCGATCAATCGCCGGGTAACAGGCCCACGCCCCGTAAACAGGGCTTCCGGAAGCCCGCTTCAGCGGGCGTGGCTCCGTAGCGTGGGCGTTGACGCCCGCGCGTGGGCGGTGAACTTTTTCTTAAAGGTGTTTTTGCGCTTGCGGGCGCCGCCCGCAAGCGCAAAAACACCCTTTTACCCACGCCTTTAGGCGCAAAACATCGCCCCCGGTGAACTCTCGGATAGATTTTTAGACAAAGTGAGGAGAAGATGACCGACGAACGCGAAAACGGACTGCGCGCTTTCCAGACCCTCGGAGAATTCCTTGCCGAAGATGGCTGGCATCCTCAACAATGCGATTTATCCCGCCGTGCAAACCATGGATCGCTATCTCCCCGGCCTGATGGGCGTCATCTACGGGAATAAGACGCCAGCCGAAGCCGTCGCCGAAATCGAGGATTAGCTCAACTTACAATCCCAATGCTGCCAGATAACCCGGATTGACCCGGCAGGCGTCAAACTGGATGTGGCCCAGGTAATCGCGCAACGCCCGCTCCACTACGTCGCGTGGTGGGCGCTCCTCGCGGATCTCTTTGAATGTCGTGCGCGGCTGTTCGGCAAACGCCACAAGATCATCCCATTCCGGTGTCTTTTCGATGGAGACGACGCTGCGCTCCGTATCGAGGCGCTTGTACGTCCAGAAGCACCAGCCGATGTCGTGGGCTTCGAGTAGTTCGCGGAACGTGGCAATCCACTCGTAGGTATTCTCGCCCGATTCGCCCATCCACAAGGGGACGTTGTAGCGCTCGCTGAATTCGAGGTACGGTTCGATCAGCGCGGGCGTGACCGGGTCCCAGTAGCGGTGGAACGTATAAGCCAGCTTGTCGTCGAACGGCGGGCCGAACACGCTGAAGTCGGTGTTCCATCGCGCGCCGCCGAGGAAGATGATGTGGTGGGGATCGTGGGCGCGGATCGCCGTGACGATGCGTTTGTACAACGGCTCCAACAAGGGATTCAAAGTCTCGCGGTCGAAGTAGGCGGCTATCGGCTCGTTGAGCAGATCGTAGCCGATGACGGTTGGCTCGTCGCCGTAGCGTTCGGCCAGCGACGCCCACAGCGCAATCGTCAGCGCCTGGCTTTCCGGCGACTCGTAGAGGAACGGGTAGCCCCAACTGTCGTCGATGTTGTCGCCGGTTTGGCCGCCGGGCGCGCCGTGCATATCCAACACGACGTACAGCCCCTCCGCCTTGCACCATCTTACGAGGCGCTCCAGGCACTCGAAGCCCACGCCTGCCAGCCGGCGGGGTTCGTCTTCGGTCACGAACAAGCGCCAGTTGAAGGAGGCGCGCACGTGATTGAAGCCGGCCTGTTTGAGGAAACGCACGTCCTCGTGGGTGATGAAACGCTCGTAGAACGTCCGCCAGAACGCGCGCGCCTTTTCCTCGCCGAGCAGTTGGCAGATCACTTCGTTGATCAGCCGCGGCGAGTTGGCCCGCCGGAAGCCCCACATATAGCCTTCGGGCAGCAGCCAGTTGCCGATGCCGATCCCTTTCAGTAGCAGCGGTTGCCCGTCAGGGCCGACGATGCGGTTGCCTTTGACGGTCACAAAGGCCGGGTTTTCAGAGTTTGTGGCCAGGTCTTCCCCCTTAAAATGGCTAACCTTTGAAAAACGGTCAGCGTTTACATTCATCCGCGCCTTCAGGCCGGATCAACGCATTGAGGATGGGCATGACCCAGGCGTCTTGATCGATGTCGTAGACGATGAAGTCCGAGTCGAACTGCCAATAGGACCAACTCCATCCCAGGTTCTCCGCCTGCCGGGCGACAAAGCCCGTGTAGAGTACGCGCGACACCATATCTGCTTTGTCATACGCGCCAAACTCGCCCAAGAGGATGGGCCGCTGCTGTTGCTCGGCCCACGTCTGCACCTTGCCCAGGTCACGGACGATCGCCTGTTGCTCTTCTTCCGCGCCAAGCCACGTCACGTTGCTGCGATCCCGGAATTCCGACCAGGGCGCGCCCTGGTGGGTGAACGGCATCGGGTGGTAATAGTGGACGGTGACGATGATGTTGCGATCCGTCTCTGGCAGCTTTAGCTCTTCGATGTAGTCGATGCCGTTCCAGAATGCCGGGCCGATAACGAGCGTGCGGTCGGGATTGGTGCGGCGGATGATGTCGTAAGGCTCCACGAGGAATTCGTTCCACAACGCTACCGTCAAGGCGCCGTTCGGCTCGTTCAACAGCTCGAAGAGCACCGTGTCTGGATAATCCTGATAACGCGCGGCCAATTGCTCCCACACCGCCAGGTATCTGGCCTTCAGACCCGCGAAGTCTCGCGCCATCGCGGTGAACTCGTGCATGTCCAGGATGGCGAGGAGGTCGTTGTCCAGGGCCTGCGCGACGGCCCAGTCCAACGTTTCCAGCCATGCCGGGTTGATGGCGTAATCGGGCGCATCGCTCATAAACTTGAACGGGTGCAGGTTGATGCGGACGTGGTTGAATCCAGCCTCCTTGATCAACCGGAAGTGCTTGTCCTGCATCCGTGCCTCTGTCCGCGAGCGCCACAGAGGATCGTAGCCAATGACGTTGACACCACGCCCGAGGCGTTGGTTTTGCGAAAAAGCGTCTGTATTGGTCTTCATGCTTACCTCCACACAAAGGTGTGTAATTCTGAGTGGTGTAGAAAGACCGTACCCAGCCTGTGATTGAGCAGCAAGGCCGGGACAGGTACGCCCGATAGTACGGTCTCCACCGGTCCTGGTGCGTTTTCTCCGCCTATATCCGTCTTGAGCCAGCTTGGGTCCACTGTCTATCTTTTTCTGTTTTTGTCAACCTTGGAACCTGTAAAAGAATACGTTCCCTTGCAAAGCGCCCTGGGGACGGGGCTTCGAGCGCAAAACCGGGAAGTTATATCGAGTTGCCGGTTTCATCCTGGGGAAATTTGACAGTCTGCAAAAAATATGATATGGTCATGATCCGTAAACTGACACCGGTATTGACCGGTTCCTTGACTTTACTGCGAAAGGCTTTTGCTTCTCGTGAAAGCGTTTAAGCTCTTGCATCTATCTTCCTTAATGGCAGAGGCCATTTGATCGTTCAGGTTTTGTGATTTCTCAATCGATTGTGATCGATTTTTGGAGGATAAGACAAAGTTAGCTTTGCTCCCGCATAGGGTAAGTTGGCTATCTTAGGAGACTGCCTATTCTGTCTCTGGCAAGTGAATAACGGGTGTGACTGTGTTTTGGTCTCTATCCGTATTTAGGTCGAAGATGAACCTGGTCTGTACCGGTAGCGGTATGGCATCAGGTTTTTTTGTTGTAGTGCACCAATTTAAATTGTATAAGGAGATATACATGACCTACGTAGTTCGAGGTGAGAATGAATCTTTTGATAGTTTGTTGAAACGGTTCCGTAAGAAGGTAAATCGAGACCGCATTAAGACCGAACTGCGGAAACGGCGTTACTTTATAACCAAAGGGGAACGCGACCGCATCGCAGAGCGTAAGGGCATTCAAAGAGCACGTCGCCGGCAACGTCGCGCGCGGCGTGGGTAATTAGATTCAGCAAAGACTACAAAAGTCTCAGCACGGATTGCACCTTGCAGACCTCTTGTTTAGCGTGTATATTGGATCAAGCAAGCGCCTTGTGAGACTTTTGTAGTCGGGCTTTGGCCTGATAGCGATCTGCTGAGACTAACTTAGAGGGGTAACGCACGTGTCTGATTCAACTGAATATCAACAGCTTATTGAAAGCTATCCTGGGCTTCAGGACCAGGAGCACCGGGCGGCGTTCGACAAGTTCATCGCGCGGATGTGGACTAAGCCAACCAGCTTCAAGTACTATCTACGCGCATATTTGGAATTTAGCACCCCTGAGAAACCCGTGTTCAGAAGACTCAATGATCTGGATAACAAAAGGCAACAAGCGAAGGCATCTTCACAAAAACAGCGCAAGCGAAGGCGTTCTGGTAGAAGGAGTCGTCGATCCGGGCGCCGGTCGAAGAAAACCTAGAACCGGCATAGCATCGACAATTTAACTGGTCATTAATCATTCGTCAGCTATTTGTAGGAGAGAGCAGGATGTCCGCAGAGTCAGTTGATGTGATGCCGTGCAATTTTCGAGGGCAAGGGGAGTGTGTGGATTGCGCTCTTGAAGGTCACTTGATGTGTCACCATGAAGCGCGCGACACGGTGAAGTTCTTTATGGTGGCGCTGCCTTTCATGGTGACGGCGACCATCGGGGCGATCCAGGCTGGATATGGTTGGTATCTACTGCTGTGGTTAGCCTACTGGCTGTTTTTCTTCTTCGGCTGGGAGGCGCGGGTGCTGTGTAGTCACTGTCCGATGTGGGCGGAGGAAGATCGTGTGCTCCGCTGCCATGCCAACTACGGTGTGATCAAATTCTGGAAATACCGTCCCGGCCCGATGAGTAAGGTTGAGCAAGCCCAATTCATCATTGGCGCGTTGATCTGGCTCGGTTTCCCGCTGGTATTGACATTGCTCGGCGGGGAATACCTGTGGGTGGTGGCAGGCCTGGTCACTGCGACTAGCGCGGCGTACAACTTGCGCGTGGTCAGTTGCGGGCGGTGTATCAACTTCTCGTGTCCATTGAACACCGTGCCGAAAGCTGTGGTGGACGCCTATCTCCGGCGTAACCCGGCCATGCGTACTGCCTGGGAAGCCGCCGGTTACCGGTTAGGAGACTGAGACGGAGTGGGCAATAGGTTGTGTTCGCTAAAAATAGCCGCCTTGGCATAGTCGGGGGTCGTCTGATGGGTAGACGACCCCCGATTCTTGTTGCACCTGCCTCGATCTGGTTCTGTCCATAGATTGGCGGCAGTCGTCCATATGCTCTGGACAAAAGCCGCAAAACCGATATTATCGTGTTAGTAACGAGTAAAATGGTTTCTTTCTCATTATCTCTTTACTCTTAACTCTTAACTCATTTCTCAGCGAGGTGACTATGAAAATCGTCGTAACAGGTGGAGCAGGGTTTATCGGTTCGCACGTCGTCGATGCTTACATTGCTGGTGGGCACGAGGTGATCATCATCGACAGCTTGTGGGAAGAGGGTGGGGGACGTATGGAGAACTTTAATCCCCAGGCGCGCTTCTACCAACTAGATATTCGCAGTGTGGAAGCGGCGGACCTGATTCGCTCTGAGAAGCCGGAGGTACTCAATCACCACGCCGCGCAGCACTCGGTGAAGATCTCCACCGACAAGCCCAAGTTGGATGCGGATGTCAACGTGGTGGGCTTGATCAACCTGCTCGAGGCGTGTGTGGATGCGGGTACGCGCAAGGTCATCTTCGCGGGCAGTGGCGCGAGTTATGGGACGGCGGAGCATTTGCCGATCGACGAGCAAACGCCGCAGCGACCACAATCGCCCTACGGTATCACGAAGATGGTGACGGAGCACTACCTGCGCTACTACCAGCAATCGAAGGGGCTGGACTACACGATTTTCCGTTATGGCAACGTCTTCGGGCCGCGCCAGGACCCCACCGGCGAGGCCGGGGTGATCGCCATTTTCGCCAACCGTATCCTCCAAGGATTGGACGTGCGCATCGATTGGGACGGCGAGCAGCAGAAGGATTACGTCTACGTAGGCGATGTAGCAGCGGCGAATGTGCTGGCGCTTTCCACGGGCGACAACGACGTCTTCTGCATCGCCAGTGGGCAGGGCACATCCGTCAATGAGCTGTACCGGCAATTGTGCGACATCATCGGCTTTGATGCACCGGTCGTTAAAGCGCCGATGCGACCAGGCGATATCTACCTGTCGTACTTCGATTGCACGAAGGCGCAGCGCGTGTTGGGCTGGCGACCTCAGACCGGGTTGCGCGAGGGTCTGCAGGCTGTGGTCGATGCGTTGAGGTGAATATAAAATGCATTCTTGCGAGGGTGGGCGAACGAAGCTGCTGGCGATTTCGCTCGACTGAACCTTTGTGAGGATTTATGAGGTGGGTATGAGAAAATGGATGGTATTTTTATGCCTTGGATTGCTCGCAATCGTGTCGCTTTTGACAGCCTGCGGTCCTGTTGCGACGCCGGATAGTGTCGAGGTGCTGCCAGAGACGGCTTCTCTTACAGCAGATACTGTGGCTCTCACGTCGGTGCCGCCAACCGCCACACCCACACCGATACCTTCACCTACGCCAACACTGCAACCTACGCTCGCGCCGCCCGCCGATCCACTTGACCGCATCGTGCAGGGGCAGCGGCTAGGGCGCGGCATCAACCTCGGCAACGCGCTTGAAGCGCCGCGCGAAGGCGAGTGGGGGATGGTGCTGCAAAAGGAGTATTTCCGCCTCATCGCTGATGCAGGTTTCGATACCATCCGCGTGCCCATCCGCTGGTCGGCGCACGCCCTGGAGGAGCCACCCTACACCGTGGACGAGAACTTCTTCCAGCGTGTGGATTGGGTCATCGAGAACGGGCTGGCGAATGGGCTAAACGTTGTCATCAACATGCACCATTACGAGGAAATCTTCGAAACGCCTTCTGCCCACGCGGAGCGCTTCATCGCCATCTGGCAGCAGATTGCGACGCGCTACAAGGACACGCCAGACAGCGTCTACTTCGAACCGCTCAACGAACCGCACGACCAGCTCACGCAGGACAAGTGGATGCGCATCCTCGGCGATACGACCCTGGCGATCCGCCGCATCGACAACCGGCACACGCTCATCGTCACCGGTGCGGAGTGGGGTGGTTACCGGGGACTACAGCGCCTGCGTCTGCCCGAAGGTGAGGAAAACTACGTCTGCACGTTCCACTCTTACGAGCCGATGCTGTTCACGCACCAGGGCGCGACCTGGTCGGGCAACGGTTACCAAACGCTCGGTGTGACGTGGCCTGGCCCGCCGGCGACGCCGGTCACGCCGGACCCGGAGGCGGCGAAGGTGAGTTGGGTGTTCTCGTGGTTCAGGCAGTACAATACTTATCCCTACGAGACCAACCCCGCCGGGCCGAAACCCATCCGCGAGGCGTTCGATCGCGCCGTCAGAGCCGCCGAAAAGCAGAGCTGCGCGCTGTGGTTGGGCGAATTCGGGGCATTCGAGCAGGCGGATATGCAGTCGCGCATCAACTGGACGACCTTTGTACGTGAAGAGGCCGAGGCGCGCGGGATGTCGTGGGCCTATTGGGAGTTCGGCTCGGGCTTTGGTGTTTACGACCGCGCGGCGCAGCAGTGGCACGAGGGATTGCTCAAGGCGTTGATTCCCTGAGAGGTAAACAACAGTGGGATTGCAATTTGAGTGGGATCCTAATAAAGCCCGTAGCAATCAAAGTAAACATCGTGTGACCTTTGAGGAAGCTGCAACCGTGTTTGCGGATATTTTAGGCGTGACGGTGCCGGATCCTGATCGTTCGTTGAGCGAAGAGCGCTATATCACTGTAGGCTTATCGCAACGTCAACGCCTGCTTATCGTAGCGCATACAGACCGCGGTAATCGGATTCGTATTATCAGTGCGCGTGAGTTGACGCCAATGGAGAAAAGAGATTATGAACAAGGAAATTTTAGAAACTGAAGACGATTTGCGCCCAGAGTATGATTTACCCCAATTGCTAAAGGATGGCGCGCGCGGCAGATATGCCGCCCAATACCAAGAAGGCGTCAACTTGGTTTTATTGGCGCCAGATGTTGCCGCGGCCTTTACCAGTGCTGAGGCCGTGAATGAGGCATTGCGGTTAGTACTGCAACTTGCTCAGCTACCCGTATTGGGACAAGCCAAGCCTGCTCTATAGAAGAAAGGGCAGAAATATTGTCGTTGGAAGACACGTCTCGTCATAATTTATGGCAAAGGCCGAGTTAGCATGGAGGTGGATAGATGGACACTGCTGCAAAACGAAATCCTCGCAAAACGCTGACGCGCCGTGAGTTCTTGCAGATTGCCGGTGTGACTGCGGGCGCGTTGCTCGCCGGATGTCGTCCCAAGGCGACGCCGGTTGCGCTGAAGACCGTCGCTCCGGCTGCGGCAACGGCTACTCCGGCTGCCGTAAGTGGGGCAAAGAAGGCGCAGGTTGCCATCGCCCAGGCCAAGACGTACGATTCAAAAGTGCTGTACGATAGCATCCGCGACATGCTCGACAGCCTGGGCGGATTGGGCGACATCGTCCGCCCCGGCGCACGCGTGGCGATCAAGACCAACCTGACCGGCGGCACGTATTGGGAAGGCAAAACGCGCGGGCTTCCCGGCACCGAAACTTTCGTCACGCATCCCGAGGTGGTCAGAGCGTTGGGCAAGCTCGTGCTCGACGCGGGCGCGAAGGCGCTGTACATCGTGGAGGCGGTCTATGAGTGGGAGTCCTACACGGTGTGGGGCTACGATGACGTAGCGAAGGAACTGGGCGCGACGTTGATCGACCTGAATGCTACAGCCCCCTATCCCGATTTTATGACGACGCCGGTTCCCGATGGCGGCAAGCTCTACAACGAGTTCACCTTCAACCACATCCTGGAAGAGATCGACACGTTTATGTCCGTCTCCAAGATGAAGTGTCACTGGGTTGCGGGCGTCACCCATACGATGAAAAACCTGTTTGGCCTGGCGCCCCTCCAGTTCTACCGGGCCGGAGCGCAGGATACCTATCGCTCGGGATTCCACGGGCCGAACGACGAAACCGCCGGACAGCGTGTGCCGCAAATCATCACCGATCTCAACCGCGCGCGCCCTCTACATTTCGGGCTGGTGGATGGCATCAAGACCACCGAATCCGGGGAAGGTCCCTGGATTGAGGGCGTGCGGCCGCTCGAACCTGGTGTGCTGTTCGCCGGCAAGGACGTCGTAGCGACGGACGCGGTGGCGACGGCGGCTATGGGCTTCGATCCGACGGCGGCGATGGGCAGCACGCCTTTCATCCGTGGCCTCAACCACATCCAACTGGCGCACGATTTAGGATTGGGTACGAACCGCCTTGAGGAGATCGAGATACTCGGCTCGTCCATCAAAGACGTCACGACCAAGTTCCGGGCTGCGCTTGGGTAGGGGATAGTGTCAGCTTTTTCGTAACTTAGTGGCGTTTGCCACGTGGGACGCACTTACGCTTGCCAACGGGTGGGAAAACGCCGAAATATCTGGTTACAGGTCAAACAAGTGCGTCCCACCTTAAAATCATGCGTCCACCAGACGATTTCTCTTGACAAACGTTTCATATCTGTGCTATACTAGGCTTTGGAAGCGCTTCCAAACCGTGTGGGTGAGAGATGTCCGATCGCCAGGCTGTTGTCCCTTCTCATAACATGGGGGTCATTACCGGTTGCTTAGCCATTTAACAGTGTTACAATTTCCGACAGTTTTGCGATTGTGAAACTGCCGCTTTTCCCATCGTGGCACTCACATTCCGGTATAATTCAACTAATGACTATCTGCGCTACAAGACTGATGACTACTTCCGAGGAGGCTTTGCACTTCGATGACGTCTTATCTTGAGTACGAGTTGCACGACGGCTACATCCACAACTGGCTGGTTGCCGGTCCACAGGAAACCGCCATCTCTGATCCTGACCACTATACAGGCAGGGAACCGGAGCGTAAGCTCCAAATCGCACAACAGTATTACACCCCGGAAAATCTCATCCCGCAAACTCCCGTTGACCGTGAATCTTTTGCAATCGAGGATACCACACTGACCTGGCACTACGTCCGCTGCCTTGACGATCACTTCGTTGATAACTCTACCTTCTACCATACCTGGCACTATTTGCGCACCTGGGCCTACACCCAGCTTCACGTGTGGGAAGACCAGGAAGCCACCTTCATCCTCACGACGAACGGGCCGGCGGACGTGTGGGTCAACGGCGAGCACGTGCACCATCACGCGCACTTCCACCACCAACAGCCCGCGAGTGTCCCCTTTATCGCGAGGCTGCGTGAGACGGACGACGAGGGCGTGGGCAATGAAATCCTCGTCCGCTTCGAAGAGGTCGCCGCGCGCGAATGCCCTTACGTGATGGCCCTGCGCGTGGCTGACATCGATCTCGAGGACGTTGAAGTCAAAGTGCCTTCGGCGACGACGCGCACCATTCGTCACATGATGTTGGAGAACGTTTTCGAGCAGGCGTGCATCGAGGAAGTGGCGAATTATCGCGGTAAGGTAGTGAATCTTCATTGGGCTGACGATCTCGAGGCGAACTTCAACTACGATTACAGTATTCAGGATTCGAGGAACCGCATCTACGTCAGTGGTCAAACGGAAGCCAAGCCGGGCGAAATCGCCGATATCGGCCACGGTTTTCGCATCTGGCAAGCCCCTTTCCGGGTGGTGCTGCGCGCGGTCTCGCAGGAATATGCGTTCTGGGATGTGCGTTATCAATGGGATATGCCTTTCTATATCCTGGACAATGCGTACTCCGAGACGCCTTACGGGACGTTAGAGGAACGCAGTCTTGAGGCGCTGATCTATGCCGCGACCCAGAAAGACAACCTCTATGCTGAGATTGCCAAGTTCGAGCTGGGGAAATGGGAAGACGTTGATCAGGACGTCATCCTGCAAGCTGTTGCCCGCATCAACGCGCGCGGCGATTGCAGCGACTTCGATCTCGTGGGCTTGCTTGGGATGATGTACCGTTACATGGACCGGGATGAATTCCCCACCGATTTGAAAGCGCCGCTCAAGGACTGCGTGCTCAACTTCAAGTACTGGCACGATGAACCCGGCACCGACGCGATGTGCTATACGACAGAGAATCACAGTATCCTCTTCCACACCTGTGAAGTCCTGGCCGGGCAGCTCTATCCCGATGAGGTCTTCACCAATACCGGACAGACCGGTCAGTGGCACCGCGAGAAGGGCGAACGCCTGGCGTTGGCGTGGCTCAAGAGGCGCGGCACGACGGGTTTCTGGGAGTGGGACTCCAATTGCTATTTCGAGGAAGACTTGCTGGCGCTATCGCACCTTGTCAGCCTGGCTGAGACTGAGCAAGTCCTGGAACTTGCCGCCGTCGTCATCGATAAGATGCTCTTCACGATGGCGGTCAACAGCTACAAAGGCGTCTTCGGTTCGACGCACGGGCGGACCTATAGCCCGATGATCAAAAGCGGGCAGCTCGAACCGACGTCGGGCATCTGCCGCCTGATGTGGGGACAGGGCGTTTACAACCAGCATTTGCGCGGCCTGGTGGCGATGGCGTGCTCGGCGTACGATTTCCCGCTGATGATTGCTGATATTGCGACAGATCAGCGTGAGGAAATGTGGAATCGCGAGCGCCATATCATCAATGCTGGTGGTGATGCGGTCAACAAAGTAACCTACAGGACGCCGGATTACATGCTTGCTTCTGCACAGGATTACCGGCCTGGCGAAAAAGGTTATCAGCAGCATATCTGGCAGGCGACCTTCGGTCCCGATGCTGTCGTCTTCGTCAACCATCCTCCCGTGATCAGCGAGGATGGCGCCCATCGCCCCAACTTCTGGGCCGGCAACTACGTGCTGCCGCGTGTGGCCCAGTGGAAAGACGCGCTGATCGCCTTGTACAATCTGCCCGAGGACGATTGGCTGGGGTTCACTCACGCGCATTTCCCGGTTTATATGTTCGACGCCTACGAGGTCCGCGACAACTGGGCCTTTGCGCGCAAAGGGGATGGCTATCTGGCGCTCTACGCATCGACCGGCCTGTCTTTGGTGAAACGCGGCCCGGCGGCCTATCGTGAGTTGCGCGCCTATGGCCGTGAGACGGTGTGGGTTTGCCAGATGGGACGCGCGGCGGTGGACGGCAGCTTCGAGACATTCCAGAACAAAGTGCTCGAATCTGCTCTGGATGTGCAAGGGCTTACTGTCCGTTACACCACGCTGCGCGGCGAGACCTTGGCCCTTGGATGGGAAGGTGCGTTCCTCCGCGATGGTGAGGAACAACCCTTGTCCGGTTTCAAGCACTATGAGAATCCCTACTGTGTGGCCGAGTTGCCCGCTTCCGAAATGGATATTCGTTTTGGCGATTATGTGATGCGGCTTGTATTTTGACAGGTTGTTAATAGAATGACTATGGAGATGCATCGGTGTCCGAATCTAGTTGTCGTGCAATTTCCGGCATTGTTATTCTTGTTGATTTGCAGTTATGGGGGAACACCTATAATGAAGTTATGAGTTCCATCATACCTGTGTTACCCTTGTCTTCATTGGGATGCGAGTTTTCAAGAAAGCCTTTCTGCTGTGTCGTTGGGATACAGTAGCGGCTATATCACCGAAAGGAGGACGGGCTGAAAATACAACAGACGAAAATCACAGTATCTATGACCCCCGTATCGTATCAAAAATATCTTCAGTACATTACTATTCTTTAAGGAGGAAGAACGATGAAGAAGATTTCACGTCGGCAGTTTTTGCAGGTTTCGGCTTTAGCCGGAGCGAGCGCTGTCCTGGCTGCCTGCGGCAAGCCCACCCCGGAGCCTACAGCGGCGCCAACTGTTGAAAAGACCGAGGCGCCCGTAGTTCAACCGACCGCAGTACCTGTAGAGGAGCAGAAGTGGCCCCGCGAGGATGTGACGCGCGAGAGCACGCTGATTTATGCCTTCTCCGATGTAGAGGACGCTGCTGCTGGCATCGGCAACTTGTATGCCAACAACTGGCACCAGCGTGCTGGCTCGGCGATGACCGAGTTCCCCTTCTACTACTGCGCGCTCAACGACAAGACCTATCCCTGGATCGCCGAGAGCTGGGAGTACAACGACGATTTCACCGAGTGCACGCTGTATCTGCGCAAAGGCGTCAGGTGGGCTGATGGTGAAGACCTCAACGCTTCTGATATTGCCTTCACGTACAACAGTCTCAAGGCGAAGGCCCCTGATTTGGAGAACTCTAGCTTTGTAGCCCAATACATGGAGTCGGCCGAGGCCGTGGATGACTACACGGTCAAGTTCACGCTCACGGAGCCGAACCCCCGCTGGCACTTCACCGGCTGCACCGGGCGCTTCGACCGTGGTATCATTCTCGTGCCGGAGCACATCTTCTCGACGGTCGAGGGCGACTGGCGCGAGTTCCTGTTCTTCGATCTTGATAAGAAGTGGCCCGTCTACTCGGGGCCGTACACGGTTACCCGCATGGAAAGCCAGGTCAAGCACCTCGACTGCCGCTACGAGTGGTGGGCCTACGATGTCGGTCTGGTGGACCATCTGCCCCACGTCAAGCGTATCGTACAGTTCGGCTGGCCTGGTGAGGAAGTCGCTACACAGATGCTGATCAATAACGAGGTGGATGTGTCGTTGGACCTGCGCCCCGCCAGCTACGAGGCGATCTTCGCGCAGGGGGCTGATCACATTATGTCCCATACCGGCAAAGAGAAGCCCTACGGCTACATGGACTGGTGGCCCACCTCGCTGTTCTTCAACACCCTCGAAGAACCGTACGACAATCCGGATGTCCGCTGGGCGTTCGCTTACGCCATCGATCACCAGCAGGTCATGGACGTGGGCTATGGCGGCGCGGGTACCAAGACAAACCTTCCGTTCCCCGGCTATCCCGGCCTGACCAAGTACCGGGACAACTCCACGGCGGAAGTGCGCGCGATGGCTGATGCCATCTACACGCGCGATGTCGCCAAGGTTGAGGAGCGAATGGCGGCGGCCGGCTTTGAAAAGAATGCGGACGGCTTCTTTGCTAAGGACGGTGAGGTTTTCAAGCCCGAAATCCTGACCGTCGACCTTTACGGTGACATCGGCCCTGTGGTGGTGGAGCAGTTACGCCAGGCGGGGTTCGATGCCACGATGATCAACCCGCCCGATGCGTGGACGATCATGGGCGACGGAAACGCCAAGGCATTCTTCCGTGGCCACGGAGGCAGCGTCAAGGACCCCTTCATCACCATGGATATGTACACCAAGAAGAACTCCGTGCCTACCGGGGAGAATGTGGTCAACGAGAACCACACGCGGTGGTGGCATCCAGACTACGAGCCTCTTATTGAAGAGATGAGCCGTACCTCCCCAGACGACACCGCCAAGATGCAGGACCTGTTCGACAAGGCGATGCAGGTCTGGTACACCGAACTTCCGGAGGTGCCGATCTCTGAGTGGTTCCACCGGTTGCCGATGAACACGACCTACTGGACCGGCTGGCCCAACCAGGACGATGCCTACAACACGGCGCCGTGGCACTATTGCTTCATAATCACCCTGAGCCGCCTGAAGCCGGCGAAATAGCCTTTTGTAAGCGCGCGAGGGGGCCGCAGGGTCCCCTCGCGTCTTCCCATAACGTTATGGAGGTCCTGAGAGGCCCAGGGGTGTTCTCATTATCTGAGCGGAGGTATTAGATGCGCATACCACCCAGTTACATACTTAAGAGAATAGGCTTTCTTGTGGCGGTGCTTTTTACCGCAGCGACGATAAACTTCCTAATTCCGAAGTTGGCGCCGCGTGACCCTGTGCAAGAGTTGATCAACCAGAAAATTGCCGGCGGGAGCCTTACTTCCGAGGGGGCTGCGGAGTTTCGGGATTCCCTCCGGACGCTCTACGGCCTCGACAAGCCGCTGTGGCAGCAGTATCTAACCTACATCGGGAACACAATGCGGTTTGATCTGGGTTACTCTATCGTCAATTACCCACAGAGGGTCAGTACGATCATCGGTCAAACGGTCTTCTGGACTTTAGGCTTTGTATTCACGTCGACCATCCTCGCGTTTCTAATTGGCACGGTTGTGGGCGCGTTGGTGGGGTGGTCCAAGACGTCGAAGTGGTTTTCCTGGCTCATGCCGCCGCTGGCGATGTTCTCGGCTATCCCAGGTTTCATCCTGGCGTTGGTGTTCATTTACTACCTGGCTTTCAAGGCGCAGTTGTTCCCGCTGCGCGGCGGTTACTCTGTGACCATTGACAAGAACTGGTCGGATCCTCAGTTTTTGCTCAGTGTACTTCATCATGCAGCCCTGCCGGGCTTATCTATGCTGCTGGTTTCCGTCGGCGGCTGGTCGCTGGGGATGCGCTCGATGATGGTGACCGTGGAAGGCCAGGACTACATCACGTTTGCCGAGGCGAAAGGGTTGAAGGGCAGTCGCATTTTCTTCCGCTACGCGCTGCGCAACACGTTACTGCCCCAGGTGACGTCGCTGGCGATGCAACTGGGCCTTATCGTGTCTGGCGCGACACTGGTTGAGTCCATATTCAACTATCCCGGCATCGGCAATCGTCTGGGTGGCGCTATCAGAGCGCTCGACTACCCTGTCATCTACGGCATCGTGTTCTTCCTGGTGGTCGGGATCGCCTTGTCTACGCTTATCGTGGATTTGATTTATCCATTCCTCGATCCGCGTATCTCGTACTCTGGAGGCTAACCGATGCAGAGAGGTCAAGGTTTCAGGGGTTTTCTTAACTATATTCGCCGTAACCCCGCCTTCGGCGGGGGACTAGTGTTGCTCTTACTGCTATTGCTCTTTTCGACGGTCACTACGATTTTCATCCCTAGGGAAGGCGCCTATCCGCTGGCCGTGATGCCCAGGCAAGCACCCTCTGCGGAGTATCCTTTCGGTACGGATTCTGTGGGGCGTGACCTGCTCCCCACCCTGATCTACGGCACGCAGATGACGCTCTCGATCGGCATGATCGCCGGTGTGATTGGTCTGGGCGTTGGGACTGTGCTGGGCTTTATGACGGGGTACTTCGGCGGACTTTTCGACACGATTGTCAAGTTTTTGGTGGACGTGCTGATGACGATTCCGTCCTTTCTACTTTTGATCATCATTGCCTCATCGGTGCCCAATCCTGAGGAAATGGGGGTCGTTAGAATGGGTCTAATCCTTTCAATCGTCGCTTGGGTGCAGCCGACGCGGGCGATCCGGGCGCAGGTGATGAGTATGCGTGAACGCGCTTTCGTGATGATGGCTAAACTCTCAGGGATGAGCGGGATGGAGATCATCATCAAGGAACTGATGCCCAACCTGATGCCGTATCTTGCCATCAGTTTGGCGGGCGCGGTGAATGGCGGCGTTCTTGGTTCGTTGGGTTTGCAGACGTTGGGGATCGGCAACCTGCGGGAGCCATCGTTGGGGATGACGATCTACTGGTTGCGCTATTACAATGCCTTCTTGCAGGGTTATTGGTGGTGGATCGTCGAACCGGTAACCGTGATTGCCGCGATCTTCATCGCCTTTTTGCTTCTCTCCATCGGGTTGGATGAGTTTGCGAATCCCAGAACTCGGAGGACCGTATGAGCGAGCCAGTGCTGCAAGTCAAAAATCTGAGAGTCTACTACTACGTTGAGGCTGGGGCCGTTAAAGCCGTCGATGATGTCAGTTTTGATTTGGATTTCGGTGTGAAGATGGGTCTGGTAGGGGAGTCCGGTTCGGGCAAATCGACGATGGCGCTGGCGCTGATGCGGATGATCAAACCTCCCGGCAAAATCGAGAGCGGGCAGATGATCCTGGATGGGGTCGATCTCGTGGGGTTGACCGAGGAGAAGATGCGCCAAACCCGACTGCGCAAGCTGGCGATGATCCCGCAGGGTGCGATGAATGCCCTTAATCCGGTCATGCGAATCGATAAGCAATTGGTGGATGGGATGCTCGATCACAGCGTCATCATGTCTAAAGAAGAGCGCAAAGCACGTGTGGCTGAACTGCTGGAGATGGTGGACCTGGCCCCCAAAGTCGCCATGATGTACCCGCACGAGTTGAGTGGGGGGATGCAACAGCGCGTGACGGTGGCGCAGTCGATCTCGATGGAGCCAGACGTCATTATCGCCGACGAGCCGACTAGCGCATTGGACGTGGTGATTCAGCGGCAGGTGATGGAGACGATCAATCGTCTTCAGCAAAAACTTGGACTCTCCATCATCCTCATCGGCCACGATATGGGGTTGATGGCGCAGAGTGTAGACCGCCTGGCCGTGATGTACGCCGGGAAGATGATGGAGATTGGCGAGACGCGCGCGATGTTCCGCGATCCGCTCCATCCCTACACGCAACTCTTGATCGAGAGTCTGCCTGTCTTGGAGAACAAAGGTGTGTTCAGCGGAATACCGGGAATCACACCTTCGCTGTTGAATCCACCTGAAGGCTGTGTCTTCCACACCCGTTGTCCTAAGGCCTGGGACCTCTGTCGGGAGAAGATTCCGGAGTTTGCCGAAGTTCAGTCAGGACGGTGGATCGCTTGCCACCTTCACACAGCATAGATTTGGGGAATAAAAGATGAGCACACCATTACTTGAGTTGAGAAACGTAACCAAGATCTTTGGGGGCAAGACCGATTACACGGTGGCTTTGGACGATATGACGCTCGTCCTGGACGAGTACTTCCCCAAAATCATCGCTGTTGTTGGCGAGAGTGGCAGCGGCAAAACGACCACGGGTATGTTGCTATTAGGGTTCTATGGGCCTACAATAGGGCAAGCTCTGTTCCGCGGTTGCCCGATCCCTGAGCTTAAGGGCGCGGACCTTTTCCAGTTCCGGCGGGAGGTTCAGGCGGTCTTCCAGGACCCGTTCGCCGTGTACAATCCGTTCTACAAAGTCGATAACCTGTTGAGTATCCCTATCAAGAACTTCAAGCTGGCCCATTCGAAGGCCGAGGCCCGCGAGTTGATGGAGGATTCACTTGAGCGGGTTGGTTTGCGCCCGGAGGAGACACTGGGCCGCTATCCCCACCAACTGAGTGGCGGACAGCGACAGCGCATCGCGGTCGCCCGCGCTCTGCTGCTCAAGCCCAAGTTTCTGATCACCGACGAGCCGGTTTCGATGGTCGATGCCTCGCTGCGCTCGACGATTCTCAAGAGTATACGCGCCATGAATCAGGAGTTTGGCATTCCGATCCTGTACATCACGCACGACCTGACGACGGCGTACCACATCAGCGATTACATCATCATTCTCTACCGTGGTTCGGTGATGGAGGCTGGCAATGTGGATTCCATCATTCGGGATCCCAATCATCCCTATACGAAACTTCTGGTTTCGTCGATCCCCTGGCCTGACCCTGACCTTCAGTGGGGCGGTGCGGAGGAGATGATCCAGAAGAGCCAGGTGGCCTTCAAGGCGATCACGGGCTGCAAGTTCGCGCCACGCTGTCCCTACAGGATGGATATCTGCGATACGAAGGTACCTCAACTCTTCAGACCGCAGGATAACCGGGTGGTCGCATGTTATCTGTACCGCGACAACGAGGTTTTGTCCCGTGAGGAGTTGAGCAGCGTTTTCGCAGAGGCATAGGCGACGACCTGGTTTGCAATCGAAGTCAAACACGGATTCGAAGGAGGACACTGCAGGGCGCGTTGCGCCTTGCAGTGTCTTGTCTGTAGGGGTTATTGGCTTAGGTGGGACGCACTTGGCACCTATCAGAACGTGTGATGTGAGCAAATCCGCGCGTTTGGCGTTTCCAAGTGTGTCCCACCTGTACACGCTAAAGGGAGAACTTTGTGGTGATTGTCAAAAGCGTTGGGCGCAATGATCCGTGCCCCTGTGGGAGCGGCAAGAAATACAAGCAGTGCTGTGGACGACCCAAGCCGTCAGCCGACGTGCTCTACATCCATCCGCCCAAGCAGGACATCGATTTCTACGTCCAGCAGCAGGATGCGCGTGACGCGCCGCTGGGCCGCCCTTATGGGCTGATCCCGCTGGGCGTGCCCGCGTTGGTCAACGTGCTGCGAGGTGCTGGCATTGAAGTCCAGGGCATCAATTATCCATTGGAACGCGAGCTTGACCACCGCTTTGATCTGCGTCGTTGGCTGCGCGCGCAGACGAAAGCGCGCGTGATTCTGATCGACTTGCACTGGTACGAGCACAGCTACGGTGCTATTTGCCTGGCCGGCGTTTGCAAGGAGGTTCTACCGGACGCCCGGGTCGTTCTCGGTGGGCTGACGGCGTCAGCGTTTGCTCGCGAGATTATGGAACGCTTCGACGCCGTTGATTTCGTGATCCGCGGTGACGCCGAGCAGCCGTTGCTCGCGTTGGTGCAGCAGTGTCTCGGCAAGACTGAAGCGGCCTCCCCGGAGTTTGTCAACATCCCCAACCTGACTTACCGGCGCGATGGCGAGGTGATCGAGAACCCCATTGGCTATTGCGCTGCTACGGAAGACCTGGATCGCCTCGATTACGTTGACCTGAGTTTCATGGAGCACCACACCGAATATTACGTCCACGAATATCTGGTCACCGATTTGCCCAAAGCGCGCGCCGCGCTCGAGACCGATCCCTTCCTGGGGCGTTGGATTGCCACGGCGCGCGGCTGCAAGTACGAGTGTTCCTACTGTGGCGGGTGCAAGAGCGCGCAAAAGACCCTGGCAGCGCGGGACGGCATCGTGCCCCGCTCGCCCGAAGCGGTGGTTGATGAACTGGAGCGTTTGGCGTCTGCCGGTGTGGAACAGGCCTCTCTCTCCTATGACGTCGCCGAGTTGGGTGACGAATACTGGCGCACTTTCTTCTCGCTCATGCGTCAACGGAAGATCAAGATCGGCTTATACAACGAATGTTTCCAGCTTCCGACCCCTGCTTTCGTCAAACGCTTCGCCCAGGTGGCGGAACGGGAACACTCGTGCCTGGCTTTCAGTCCGCTCTCGGGCAATGAGCGGGTGCGCCGGCTTAACGGGAAGCGCTTCACCAACGCCGAATTGTTCAACATCCTGGACGCCCTCAATCTCCACGATATTTTCGCCCTCATCTACTTTTCCCTGAACTTGCCCGGCGAGAATGATGAGACACTCAAAGAGTCCATTGCTCTCGCAGAGGAAATTTGCCAGTTTTATCCGCCCTCGCGAACACGGGTTTTGAGCTCTTGCCATACCCTGGATCCTCTGTCGCCGATGGCGGTTTATCCTGAAAAGTACGCGATTGACGTGACGATGCGGACTTTCGATGACTGGTATACTTACTGTCGTGACACCCAATTGGGCGGGCCGGAGGCGCGCACCGAGGCGCACCGTGGTTTCATACCACTCGAGCGGGAAAGCCGTTCTCTCGAAGCGATGGCGGATGCCTGGGACGCCGCGCGAGCGGCTCACGAGTCCTGCTGGTGGCCCATTCCGCCGAGTTGGTGAAATAGACTTTAGGAGGATAGTGTGGACGTAGCCCCTGCTGCTTTGTATATTCACCCGGCCAAACAGGCCGTGGACCTTTTCGACACGCCTGCCCGGTCAAAGTTTGGGCGGCCATACGGTTTGATTCCGATGGGCGTGCCGGCATTGATGAACTTGCTCTGCGATAACGGCATTCCCGTCAAAGGTGTCAACTTCCCGTTGGAGAAGAAGCTGGACAGTACCTTCAACCTGCGCCAATGGCTGTACGATAACCGCGAAGCGCGGATGGTCCTCATCGATTTGCACTGGTACGAGCACAGCTACGGCGCGATCAACGTCGCGCAGATCGTGAAGCAAGTGCTGCCGGATGCGTGGGTCATCCTCGGCGGGTTGACGTCGTCCGCGTTTGCGAGTGAAATTGTGAGGGACCTGCCTATGGTCGATTTTGT